>PR_CR_10_Liq_1_inCRDRAFT_1000676_pt1 | contig 20800 bp, 16 predicted proteins | sample PRCRCaboRojoPR_3_FD_10241 | JGI IMG/M metagenome (IMG submission 10241)
GAGAAGCTGCTAATTATTGGCTCAAATGAACAGTTTTTTCTGCACGTAGTTAGTCTATCGTCAATCCAAACTCTCAGTTGGGGTTTAGTTTCATAGGTCCTTAAAAAGTCAGAGGGGATCACAAACCAAAACTGGGAGTCTGTGGAGGCTTCCCTTAGAGTTTCTCCTTCAACTTCAGTGCCATCGTCGAGTTTGAATTTTAAGTCAGAGGGTTTGGGGTTCATGTAGCTTGGAAGGAGAGCGTAGAGGTAACTCCCATGGCAATAAACATACAGATTGAAGTAAGTTCTGCTTACACGAGCTTGATAGGGGTAGTTCTTTGAACTGCAATCTGCAGCGTTGAGTCCATCTTCTATTTGCTTGTGTACTCCTTTGTAAACAAAAAGGTGTTTGTTGGTTTCAATAGTATTAGAGCTGCGATCTAACCTTTTGATCATGGGGAATCCATTCCTTTGTCCACTCCCAGGCATTTCTACTCCCAAAGAAAAGGAGTTTATTCCTTTTGAGCTGTAATGCTCCACTTCTAGGTAGTAAGACTCTCCTTCTTCTAGAGTTATAGAATTGGAATGATTTTCTCCCCATATGAAGTAAACATGCTCATTTGATTCCTGGATTGAGTTGATGATTTCTTGCTTGTTGAGAGGATTGAAGTCAGTGCTTAGGTAAACTTTAACACTTCCTCTAAAAGAAGTGTAGAATACGTAGTCTCCTGTTCTGGGGGCTTTGAAGAGTCCGTAGATGAGTGAGTCGTAGTTGTCCATAGTTGCCAGAATAGTTGCTGAAGGGATGACTGTTGTCTGGACTAACTCGCTCTGCACTCCGATTTTGCCTGCAGTGTAAGTTTCTCTAACCAATCCTGCACTGCCTTCGTAGTAGTCTTTGTTCTCCAAGCCAAAGTAGTCTTCACTGCTGCATTTGATAGTATTGAAGCTTGCTTCAGTGACTTTGCAATGCGACCCACCCACTTCTACTTGAACTCTGTCAGTGTCACTGGGGAAGGACTTGCCAGTGATTGTAGCCTGAATTCCATTGTTTGAGTTGAAGGAAGCAGTTTCAACGGCAGCTAGAGTTCTGAACCAGTATTGATCTCCCTCTGGTGTGTAGCTTCCTGTCCAGTGGAGTCCTCTTATTTTTTCTTCTACTTTGTGATTTAAACTCTGATCTCCATGAATGTTTTCACCTATCTTTCCGTTAATAATGAAGGAACTGGAGTCTCCGACAACACTACCATTAAATGTCACCTCTGAGTCTTCTATCTTCAAGCTAATCATATTTTTATAATTTTCATGATAAATAAAATGAAATCCAATAGTGTCTTCAGCAGCCCCTTCACTCGGCACCAGCCTCATCATGGGATCAGGCCACCCTAAACTAAATTCACTGCCCACTGACTGTGTTACCCCAGAGGTGTGTTTTACCTGTAGTTTGGACTTTTCTCCATCAGAATTCTTATTCCAAGGAGGAATAAGGCATTCAATCTCATCTGCTTTAACAGAGAGTATTTCACAACTGCTTCCACCTAATTTTACTTGGTAGTTACTGGAATTCAGGTCGTCTTGAAAGTCTCCGAACAAGTATAAACTACTCAGCCCATAGAAGTACTGAGAATCATTAGTTACCTTATTAGGGGTGGCTATTTGAGTCACACTTACAGCTCGGCATAATTCTAGCAACAATACAATCATATTTATTAGGCTTTCGACCTTACATTAACTTTACTTAGAGTTACTTAAATCGAAGCCAAGCACTAGTTATGATTTATTTAAATTGAACTCACTTTTCCTGAATCTTATAAATTTCTTAACAATCTGCTAAGACTATTTAAGCTTAGCAAATTAACCCCTAATCAATAACGCCTTTGGTCCTGATCAGAAATTTAGACATCTTGAAATATTATGTAAGGCTTGATTTATAACTAACTAAGTTTAAAAGCGTTGAATTTGATCAACAGTCTGTTATTTCTTAGTTCCAATGAATCTTTAGCAGCCTAAATAGCTCTAAAAGTTTGATTTAACCTTAAAACTCAATTCTATCAAATACAAATGCCAGAAATTATTTTATACTTTCTGCAGCAGCTTTATTCACTGTATGTTTGAATATCAAAGCTTGAAGTAGCTTATGATGCTGCCAGGAACTTAACTAACTAAATCATGCCTTTGTGTTCATTTTTGCCCGATAAAAGCAGACATTAATTTCTTCACCAACTTAAAGTCACACTATTAGCTAAGTAATGCTTATTTAATCAGATTAAAGAATAAAGAACTGTTATTTTCTCGGTAACTACGTTTTCAAGCTCTTTGATCTTGCTTCTAATTCAAAACAGCTTTTTGGCGAGTTTACTCCATAACTGAACACCCACTTTTTACAGTTGCCAATATCAACTAGGTTTTAGCTTCTCACTGGAGCCAAATAGCAAAGAATCCAGTGGAATGAACACATTATGTTGCTGATTAAAGCTTAAAGTCACTTTTGCTCTGTTAGCAAGGTGGAATTGGTCATCTGTCAATAAAAAAGTGGTATATTCCATAATACGACCCAAGCAGGAAGACTTATTGCTTACCATGACTAAGCTCACAAGGTTTGCTTTTATGCCAAATCTCTAAGTGTTCATAAGTCTAAATTCTAGTGGGAACTCTAAGTAATATTAACAAGCATTAACTATTCTGCATGATCAATATAAGATGACCACTAAACTTATAAAAACAAACTTAGCTTAGTAAGAACTAAGAAGTATTTCCTTTGACGAGGTGCTTGCTTGCACTATACTCAGAAACACAAAGCTCTTCAAAGACTCCCAAATAACTGACCAAGGACAAGCCGACGTCTTAGTTGGAATGGGAACTTATGGTAGTTTTTAGTTAGACCCCTCTAAGTTTGTGTTTAACTACACAAACGACAGGTCTCTCTCAAGCTTAGTTTACAAAGACCACGGCAAAGAAGCAGTAGCCAACATAAGCAAAATAAGAAACCCCTTAAAACTAGACCTACTCTCAGAAAAAGTCCGCATTGACTCCATAGAACCACTTAACGTGCAGATATGCTACAAGAGAAAACTTAAGTACCAAGACTTTACTTCACTAACCAGAAAAGTCGACTTGATTAACTTCCAAAACTCAACTAAACAAGAAAAGTTCCAAAAAGCCAGTGATTCAGTTAATGAATACTTGAGAGAAATAATTCTACACGATAAGGAACTCTGGATTCCTTCGCTTGACATAGTACTTGAGTGCTTCAAGAAAAGAAAAATCTACCACCCCAGTGGTAAAATCTTAGTCCTCAATAAAAAGTGCCCCTGGAAGACTTATACTTACTACTTAATGAAGCAAGGTTACCCCCGAATTGACTTTTGTGTGTTTAAAAACAGTGAAGAATGGGTAGTCCAGACCTTAAGCAGAAACTCTTCTTATCAGTCACACAAGTCCTTGCCAAGTGAGTGGCGTGGCTTGTCTGGGCTCGACTTAGAACTGAAAAGCGGAATTAAAGGAGCTAAGTACGTGCATAAAAACGGCCACTTAGGAATAGCTGAGTCGAGAGAAAGCGCGCTTAAGATGGCAGAACAGTCGTTAGTTTAACACTTGTAATGAATGATTCTGAAGCCATGTTCTTCATACTTTTCTTTAGTAATGCACATGTGATGGAAAGTATTGAGACTCGCCAAAATAGACCCGCCTTCCCAAACACTGTACTCCCTTTCAGGCGGGTCCACCACCTGAGGCCTAGTTCCTACTGGAGCCAGTCCCAAAACTTCTTTCCTAAGTCTTTCTTTTAAGCCTGGCAGCAAAGTAGTGCCTCCCACTAAAAGGATTTTAGAGTACATGTCTTTTCTGATGTCTTGGTCACACTTCATTATGCTTTGGAAGACTTTGTGGTGGATTCCGTCGTCTTTGATTCCAAACAGTTCAGGCTTAAACAAGGCTTCGGCTGACTTGAACCTTTCGCCTTTAACTAGGATTGTGTGCTTGCTGGGCAGTTCGTAAAACATATCGCACTGGGCACTTTCTTCTTCGTTCTTGAGTTCAGTTGAGTAGTCCTCGCTGATGTAGCAGAGTCTTTCTTTAATGTCCCTTACAATGTCCAAGTCTTTTGGAGTAGTAAACGAGTACCCTCTTTCGTCTAGTAAGTCACGCAAATGCCTAGTCAAAGCTTCTCCAGAAAACTTCAAACTGTTGATTGCGTGGACACAACTGTAACCTTCATACACAGGAACTGTGTGGGTACCTCCTTCTCCAGAGTCCACAGCTAGCCCAGTTGTAGCTCCTGTAGCAAACAGTCCTAAGGCAGGAGCCATGCAGCCGTAGTAAGCAGGCACACTGAAGTCCTCAAACATCAGTTCCATGACTTGTTCTTTGTCCTTATCTGAAGTCAACGGAGGCTCTGACAAAAGCACTGGGTGCTCTTCAGGCGCCACTTGGAGTTCTTGGTAAAAAGCGTTGTGCCAGATCTTAGTCATGTCGTCCCAGTTTGTAACACTGCGGTTCTGCACTGGGTAAGAAATGTCCAGGACTCCTCTGTTGGACACTGCGTCAGTGCCTACGTAAGCATCCCTCATTTCTAAGCCCACCATAATTCCTGCAACGCGGGGTCTGCCTACTTGGGTTTTGAACACTGCCCGTGGAGCATCGTCCCCCGCAAAGCCGCACTTGCTTGAGTAAGTNCCAACATCCAGAACGATAACTGCTTGCTCTTCTAGCTCCATTTTTTATATAATCAATATGAGTGCCAAAAACAGAATGTCCTCACTAGACGTGCGGGCCCAAGTGAGCAACCTCCAGTTTCTAGTGGGTTTGCGCCTTGCCAACATCTACGACATTTCGCCTAGACTTTTCGTGCTTAAGTTCTCGAAGCCCGACTTCAAAGCATTTTTACTGATAGAAACAGGAGTGAGGTTCCACACAACAGAATACTCCAGAGAAAAACCCCTAGCGCCTTCTCCTTTTACTTCCAAACTAAGAAAACACCTCCGAACTAGAAGACTACTCCACATCAACCAACTAGGTTTGGACCGAGTAGTTGACATGGGCTTTAGTGTAGGCGAAGAGGTCTTCCATGTAATACTGGAACTCTACGCTTCAGGAAACATTTTGCTAACAGACCAGAACTTTTCAATACTGACCTTACTTAGAAGCCACCAGTTCGACGAAGACGTAAGGTACGCAAAGGGAGAAGTCTACCCTTTCGACTATGCTGCCAACTTAACTGCAGGCGAAGTCCTTGAAACCCACCAAGTCCAAGAAAAAGCCCAAAACATACTTTCTAACTCCAAAAAGTCCATCAACTACAAACAACTCTTGTGCCAACTCTGTCCTTACATGCATTTTCCTTTAGCTGAACACTGTTTAAAAGCCGCCGGAATGAAGTCCCCCAACAAAAAGGTTTCAGAAATCGACCCAGAACTGCTCCAGAAGGCCATGAGTGCTGGCCAAGAAGCTGTACAACAAGCCACAGAGAACCCACAAGGAGTGCTGGTATTTAAACAAAAAGAAACTGAAAAAAGGTACTCAGAGTTCAACCCAACAAACTTCATTCAGTACGAAGAGCTTCAAACAGAAACTCTAGAAAGTTTTGACAGAGCTATAGACCACTACTTCACTTTTCTAGAAAAAGAAAAGTCTGAAATAGCCCAGGAAAAACAAGAAGACGCTGTCTGGAAAAAGAAACGTAAAATCGAACAAGACCAACAAAAAAGAGTTGACGCACTCCAAGAAGAACAAACTGACAACCAAAGAAAAGCCAGACTCATCGAAGAACACCTTGAAGAAATAGACGGACTCTGCGGAATCATGAAGCAGTGCATCCAAGCTGGACTCAACTGGACTGAGTTGTGGAGGATGATCATTGAAGAAAAAAACAAAGGCAACCCTTACGCTGCACTCATTGAGTCTCTTAAACTCGACAAAAACGCAGTCTGTGTTAAACTCACAGATCAAGAAACCAATGAAGAACTCACTGTGAAAATACACATATACAAAACAGCTTTCCAGAACGCAAGTGACTACTACTCACAGAAAAAACACGCAGTAAGCAAAGAACACAAAACCAAAAATGCCATGCAACAAGTCATCAAAGAAGCCGAAAAAAAAGCTAAAATCGAGTTGAAAAAACAACAGATGAAAATAGGAACCGGAATCCGAGCTATGAGGAAAACTTTTTGGTGGGAAAAGTTTAACTGGTTCGTTTCTTCTGAAAACTATTTAATCATTTCAGGCAAAGACGCCCAACAAAACGAAATGATAGTTAAAAGGTACATGAGGAAAGGCGACGTGTACGTCCATGCAGACATAGCTGGTGCAAGTTCTACAGTCATCAAAAACCCCTCTGGAGCCCCTGTGCCTGTGAAGACGCTAGAGGAAACAGGGATTTTTTGCGTGAGTTTAAGTCAAGCTTGGACTAACAAAGTAATATCTCCAGCTTGGTGGGTGCATGCGCACCANGTTTCGAAGACTGCACCAACAGGGCTTTACCTGAAGACTGGGAGTTTCATGATAAGGGGCAAAAAGAACTACCTGCGTCCTTCAAGACTAGAAATGAGTTTAGTGCTTCTGTTTAAGTTAGGAGAAGACTCTTTAGCCAGACACAAACAAGAAAACTTAGTTCCAGACCAAGAAACTATGGAGCACTGGGTAGAAGAAGACGCAGAAGGCGAAGAGTTCTACATAGACACCTCTGCACCTGCTAAGCCCAAACAACAACCTAAACAAACTAAACCTGATAAAAAAGCTAAACAGGAAAAAGCTGAACAAAAAGCCGAACTCAAACAAAAACAACTCACAAAGAAACAAGCTCGCAAACTCAAAAAAGCTCAGGAAAAGTATGGACATATGGATGAAGAGTCTAGAAAACTCAGAATGCAGTTGTTGGGTGCAAAAGAAATAGGTGGTAACCAAAGCTTGGAAGAAGAAAAGCAACCACAGGAACCACAGGAACCACAGGAACCACAGGAACCACAGGAACCACAGGAACCACAGGAACCACAGGAACCAAAAGAGTCCAAAGAAGAAAAAGAGTCCAAAGAAGTCAAACAAATTCTAGAAGAAGAAAACCTTCTCGGAGAAGAAGAAATCAAGTCCATGGAAGAAACCGAAACACTCACTGGAAAACCCCTTTCTGAAGACACTCTGCTGTACTGCATTCCTATGTGCGCTCCAACATCAGCCACAAACAACTTTAAGTTCCGAGCCAAACTAACTCCAGGAAACACTAAAAAGGGCAAAGCAGTTAGCAGCATAACTTACTCATGGATGAACATGTCAGAAACAAACGAAATAGAAAAACAACTCATCAAAGCTATGACTGAAATTGAGTTAATTACAGTTTTGCCTGGTAAAGTAACTGTGAATATTCCAGGAGCTAAAAAGAAGTAACTAACAACCCATTAAAGACTTAAGGTTTGTGCAGGTTTCTTGCAGCAAGTTAAGCAGCGTTTCTTGTGAGTACTCTCTGGAAGCCTTTTCGTCTAGGATTTCTTGTTCTAGTTGGAGCATTACTTCTTGAATTAGGTTTAATATGGCATTTTGGTTTTCTTTTCTATTTTGCTGTTCGCTGTGTAGTATTTGTTGGGTTTGGGCAGCTTGGTAGTTTAAGTTGCTTGAGAAGCCACTTAACAAGTGTTTCCTTTCAAGTACTTCGTTTTGAAGTATAGTTTGCAGTTTTTGGGAGCGGTTACTGATAGGCTCAAGAACTGAGCCAACAGCATAGTTCCTGTGTTGCTTTTCTTGGTTGATGCTTCGGAGGATGTAGTTGGCTTTTTCTTGTGTTAATTTAGGAACTTTGTGTTGGGGCAGATGTTCTAGGTGACTGAGTGAGTTATAGAGTTCTTGTAGCTCAGAAACTTTGTACTCGAAAAGTTGTTGTTTAGTTCTTACTTGGTTTTCAAAAGCTTTTTGCAACTTAGTGACTTTTTCTTCTAAAAAGTTGAATTTTTGAGAGTTGGAGTCTTGGGTTTGGAAAAGGTTCTGTTCTAAGACTTCACATTTACGCAGCAGACTCAAGGTCTTTAAAGACTCGTTGTTTTGAACTGGAACTTGCAAGTCACTTAAGCGCTCAGAAATCCTTTTGATTCGAGGGACTTTGCTCATTTTTAACTTATACCAGATTAACTTATACATTAAGCCTGAGGTCTGATTTGGCTGACTCCCAAGTATTTAGACTGAGAGAACTTCTTTTTAACTGCTTGCAAACTTGACCTTTCAGAGCACTGCATAAGCAAGAACAGGTCTTTAGCGCATTCTTTCAAGTTGTGTTCTTTAAAAGGCGAGTTGCTTTGCAAAACCTTAGGCCAGGGTTCCGCTCCAAGCATCCTGTTAGCTAAGTACAGAGCACTGCCTGCAAACAAGGCAGGAGAGTACCTCAGCATCTGGTACTCTACAAGTCCCAACTCTATTGAGTATTGAGCTAAGTAAAACACACTTTCACTGCCCCCTTGAAGTCGATTGTAGCGCATCAAAAAGGTGTAGGCTGTAGGCACAGTAACGTCGAAGCCAAGAGCCCTGAGGATAGACTTCTCCATGTCCAGAACTTCTTGGTAAGTGTAAGCGTTGTCTGTGATGTAGACGTAGTCCTTGACTTCAGGGGCTATTATTTCTTCGTACTTACAAGCTATCATAAGTGAAGTCACCCCTACGAGTTGCAGTCTGTGTCTAGGCACAGGGTGCTTTTCAAGGTACCTGTCGAGTAAGTTGACACTTAAGTAAATAGAGTCAGGGCTCAGCTTAAACTTAAAGTGAACTTCAATCAACCAGTCAACTAAGATGCTTCGCATCTTCTCGTTGACGTCAGGCTGTTGGGCCATATAGCCGAAAGCAGGCAAGTAGTGACTCTCTACAGAGTGCAAGTAAGAGAAGATGTCCTTAGCATATTCTCCTAAGAAAACAGGATTGTGCTGGTCAATAGTGTCTGCGTCTGGATTGAGTATTGCGTTGGTGATGTCTGTGGCAAAGGCCCTTCTTATTTGGGGTGGGGGGTTTGGTTTTGCGTGGGGATACTGGTTTTCTTTGTTTTCACTGCGGAACGTGAACGATGAGTTCATTAATTTGAATTTTTGTCGTTAGAAGCCCCTTGAAGTTTCGCAGTTAAATATGGAAACTTAGAATTTAAAAACTCTTTTAGAAACTTTAAGAAGTTTAGAGTTGAAAGTGCACTGTCTCCACTGAACCACTGTAGCCATTTAATTAGGTTTAATTTTATATAAAAATGCCAAAAGTTTACCTGAATGTCAAAGCTTCCACTTGGAATAAGGAGTCATTCGAGCTTTTCGATTACGACACCAAAAACCTAGCTAAAAGGAATTTTAAGGTTACAGAAACTACCTGTATATACCGCGAGAACCTAAAAGTATCCTACTCCCAACAACCCCTTCCGTCGGAATCCACAGAAAACTCCTTAAAGATAATAGGGATTATACATAAGACTCAAAACTCTTTCCTAATAAAGCCTCCAAGTCTCAACCGCAACTACACCTCGAACCAGTACGAAGACCTTTGGATGTGCACGAAAGGACTCAAGTCAGACTACAGAATATCTGAAGGAGACGTAATCAGACTAGGAAGAGTTTCAATCAGGGTACTAGAAATTTCAGGATTCAAAAAGTCCCACCAGAAAAAACCCTTTATTTTTGCTAAAGACATACCTAAAGAAGGACTTGCCCAGGAACTACTTCAAAAACCCCAACAAGCCACTCAAACAGTAGAGCTTGCTACTGAACAGATTCCTTGCAGAATTTGCCTTTCTGAAGAAAGTTCCACCGAGGACCCACTCATCAAGCCTTGTCAGTGCTCAGGCACTATGGCAGTTGTACATTTAAGTTGCTTAGGACACTGGCTGCGCAGCAAAGTTTCTGTAAAACGCAAACGAGACACTCAGTCTTACTTGTGCGGAAAACTAGAATGCGAGTTATGCAAGCAAAAGTTCTCAGAGCAAATAAGCATCGAAGACCAAAAGCACAGCTTGATTAGTATAAACAAACCAGAAGACAAGTACCTAGTGCTAGAAGCTTTGAACGAAGACCAAACTCCTAGTTCACTGCACGTAGTTTCTTTGAGGAACAAAAAGTACTTTTCTTTAGGAAGGAGTCACAGGTGCGACGTGAAGCTTTCAGACATTTCAGTTTCAAGAGAGCACTCTTATATAAGAGTGAGCAAAAAAGGACTATACTTCGAAGACAACAATAGTAAATTTGGATCTTTAGTGAAGGTGAACAAACCAATAGCTATCCAAAAAGGCAACGAAGTACTGCTACAAGCTGGAAAAACCTTACTTAATTTGAGTGTGCAGAAGAAGCTAGGACTGTTTTCTTGCTTTGGACTTCAAAGTAAAGAAAAGCCTTCAGAGCACTCTTTGAGAGACATTACTCAGGAAAGTGTTTGTTAATATTTATGTTTATAACTTTAATTAATACCTAACAGGCATTGGAGTAAAGTCTTCTTCGGAACCAGTTTGTTCACTGGAAAAAAGTTTTGTGCGTGCGTACTCGATGACTTTAGTAAGGTCTTTTTTGATGGTGGGTTGGTCAGAACGAGGAGTGAACGTCTGGACCCTAATGATACTGGTTTCAGGAGTCAAAGGGACTCTTAGTGAGTCTTCTGTTTGGTCTAGTTTGCATTGAACTAGTTTGGAAGCACTTCTTTTCTGGGTACTGGGCCTCTTAGAGGTTTTAATGCTGGCATTGGTAGAGTACTTAGTGTGTTTTTGAGGAGTAATCTTTTTGCCGCTTCGCGTAATCATTTGATTAACAATTATCCAATATGGTTATCTAACTTATTTAAATGCTCAGTATTAAATTCAATTGCTCTGTAATAAAGAAGATACGAAGTCCATGTTCTTAGGGTTGTGCGTCTGGTAAGACAAGAACTCTTCATAGTGACTTTCCAACCGTGCTTTGCTCTGGATTTTGCAGACAACAGGCAAGTCAAAGACCACTTCGAATTCCAAGAACGGGTGAAAGTACGCTACGCTTTGATAAATCTCTTCACAGTTCTTGATTTGAAGTGCTGCAGAAATAAACCCAGAGTACAACTCTTGCACAACAGAAGCACTTTCGAAGTTCTGAGTTTCTGTAAAGTCTTCTGTAGCTGGGGAGCCAAGAGTACCGTCTCCAAAACACAGAGAAATGTTGTCGTACTCGTTTAAAGCCAAACAAGGAGAAGGTTCTTCGTAGTCAGGCCCGTTGTAGTAAAGCAGTTGGTAGTTTGTTTCGTAAAAATATTTACTGATCATTAAATACAATATTCCGGCAGCCAGCAACCTTGGAGGGTGCTTCAGAATATTAGCGTCTAGACAAGTAACGTCCAGAATCTGCATGGTTTCTCTGAACCTTTTGTAAGCTTGTTGGTTCGAGTGCTTAAACACAATGAACCTTTTTTCGTAGAGTTTCTGTTGCTTTTTCCTTTCATCAGAAGGCAAGTGCTCGAAGTCTTTAGGCTTGTTGTAGTAAACACACCCAAAGTGGTACTCTACAAAGGAGTCCCACTCGTTCATCAACCAGTTCACCCAGTTGTGAACTGTGCCGGGAACTAGTTTCCAGTTCAGTTTGTTGAGAACGAGTTTTTCCATCTGTTTGATTTGGAGAACGCTGTACCCGTTGTCAGCAGAACGCGCCCAGTCTGAAGTTTTGGGGGGGTAGATTTCTTCTACTTTGGCAGCAATGTACATGCAAGTCAGTCCTACTAGCTGGAACTCGTCCTTTTTAATCCCTTGAGTTGTACTCAGAATCCTGTCTACGTAACTGACGCTCAAGTGGAAAGTTTCTCTTTTCAAAGTGAACTCAGCACAAACCTCCATCATCCAGTCAAACAGAATGGCCCGCATGAAGGAGTTGATGTAAGGCTGCATGGACTCCAAGCAGTAAGGGTTAGACATATACTCAAGTTCTTTCTCCAGTAAACTGTGAAAATAAGTAGAGTCGCGCGGACGCCACAAAGTGCTGGGGGAAAAGTCTTCCTCTTCAACTTCAAGTGGTTCGTACTCGGGAGGAGGGGGCTGCACTCCGTGGATTTCTTGTATGAATGAAGAAGAAGACTTAGTAGGTTTGGGAGAGCCCAGCAGCAACTGGGGGTTCAGGTCTTCAGCGTTTTCTTCACACTCAAATTTAACTTTAGGAGTGGATATATTGGAAGAAGTGGAATTGTTTGAATTGGTTAGAGGCGGGCTTTTGACTTTTGAAACAGGAGGTTTAAGTGAATTAGTTCGTAGGTGCTGGGAGTTCTCTGTCTGGTGTCTTGGAATGCCGAGGGAAAGGTTCCTGCTGTGTCCCTCTATCTTTGCTTGTTTGTGATGCATTTATTATATTTGAATTAATATGTTAGGGGTCGTCTTCGTTAGTTTATTCCTTAAGCACAAAGCTATGCGCTGCCCCTGCGTACACTTTAGTGCAAGTGCCTAACTCAACTTTAGTTGGCACTAGTGCGTTGGAGTTACTGCCTAGTCCTAGGTTGCCGTGTTCGTTCCACCCCCAAGAAAACAACTGGTTGTTTACTACAACTAAGAAATGTTCACTACCGCAAGCAACTTCTTGGACTCCTTGCAAAACTAAGTTTAAATTGGGCACATGACTAGTACTTCCCGAACCCTGTTGGCCCATGTCTCCTCTTCCACACATGTAGAGTTGGTTGTCTTCGTTTAGCACTAAAGTAGTATACCAACCACACCCTACCCACTTAGCTCCTGCAAACTCCACCAAAGTAGGTACTTTGCACTCCTCAGCTTGGAGTCCTAACTGTCCGTAGTTGTTTAGGCCCCATGTAAACACTCCTTCGGACGTCAGAGCTACTGTGTGCTTGTTGCCTGAAGCTACTTGGACAGCAGACTCTAAAAAGGGGTTTAGAGTGGGTTCTTTGATACCTTGGTTGTGGCCTAAGCCTAGTTGGTACTTTCTGTTTTCTCCAAAGCAGTAAGTCCCCTTATCTAGATATCTAGTCACCTGTTTTTACAAAAGAGGTTCTGAAACCAGTTCCTAGAAACCTACAATTCTCAAGAGGCAAAGGTGTAGGCTGAGGCGACTTGTTATTTGTTCCAAGACCTAATTGTCCGTGGCTGCCTTCTCCACACACAAAAGTTAATTGCTCTGAAAGAATCAAACAGTGAGTCCAGCCACAACTTACCTGGGAAACCTTCATTGGAAAAGTTAAGTTTTGACTAGGCGAAACAACTAGCACAGAGTCGAGTCCCCTAGCTGCCATGATCATGCCTGAAACTGAGATTTCTTGAACTTCAAAAGGAGGACTAGCCTCCCTGAACTCGTTAATATCCTCAGTGTGGGGCTGCAACAACAACCCACAGCCTCCAGAGCCACAGCTGAAAACTTTAGACATCTTTATAATAAAATGGCCTTCCCGCCTCACCTCAGTAAGAAACGTGCTGACAAACTTCAAGAGTTCTGCAAGGAGCAATCGTTATCAGCTTTAGTGTTCATACTAGGCCTTGACTCTAAAAGAAACAGGTTCGACGAAAAGCTTTTTTACTGGCTTTTCAAAGGGTACTCCGGGTCAGAAAGACTAAATTCAGTTTCACTGCCACTTAGTTACGAAGAGACTGCTTGGATTGTGACTCCACACTCATTCCACATATTTGTAGGAAGCGCCTGCAACAACCTCAAAGACACACACAACATCTACCAAGAACTCAAAACAGTCAGTGCAAGTTGGCAAGGAACTGAGTTGTACGGAATCACTGACGAAGAAATCATGAGCTCTGAAATCGCTGAGGAAACTAAAGTGCTTTGGTTCGTGAGAAGAATGAAAGCCATCAAAGGACCTATTGGCTTTGGAGGCAGTTCTGTGGAAAGTTGGCCACTTGTACAGGCTTACGCAATTGACTTGTTTGGAGAAGGCTTTTTCAGCAAGACTCACGAGCCAGTGGATGTTTCAGGGATGCTTGAAGGAGTCTTTAGTGAGTTCGACAACTGCGCTTTGAACACCCTTATAGAAGAGCACCTTCCCCGCTTAGAAAGGAACTTTGACCAAATAGCTGAGTTTCTGAACAAAAGAAACTACCCCTCTGGAAGAAGTGAACTTACTCAAGAACAGCTGGACGAAACTGTTACTTTTCCTTACGAGTACGTAATGATCAAGTCTAACAAGAACCACTTCATAAAGCCTTACGGAGTGTTTTGGGGGGACTTCGAAGAAGAGAGGAAAGTAGGAAAGGCCACACACGCTAACTTAGTAGGAGTATGTGGAGTAACTGGTATGTGTTGTGCAAGGACTTGGTTTCTGATCCCAGAAGAAACCATTAAAGAGTTTGTCCAAGAAGAGCCTCGCAGCGAACAACACAAACTGTTAGAGTTCTACAAAGCCATTGCAAACAGTCTTCGGAAAAACTTAAGCACTGACCCTTCTGAATTTAAAGAAAACTTTTTACTAGAGCTGTTCAAAGACAAAGTAGTTTTAAACAACAAACACTTACTTGACTCTGCCAGGTACCACCTCCAAGTTACTTTTTGCAGTTTTGACGCTGACGGAATAAGTCACGACTTTGACCCTGAAAGGTTTCCTTTGCACTCAGTCTTAGTTACTGTCGAAGACATTCCTGGACCTGACCACGAGTTTCTGGGAAAACTTACTTTTGGAGAAACTTTTATCAACTTAGAAAACCAAGTTCTAAATATAACCCAAAACATTGAACTAGCTGGCATCTGGGAAAGGTCCATGGCAAAGCAACCCAAAAGTGTGTCTGAACACCAACTTAGTATTTTCGAGAACTCACAAATGTACTCGCCTTGCATTGGGAAGTTCACAGGTAGGTTGTTTGTTTACCCAGAAGCTTTTGAGTTCCGGTCTATAAGACTCAACCAACTAGTGTTTAAACTTTCAGACTTCAAACGAATAGAACAGCACGAAGCCAACCAAATATCCTTTTTCACTAAAGACTCCCAGATAACTTTTACTTTAACTCCAAGAGCCATAACCTTTTTACTGTCCGTTTGGAGAGTAGAAATCTCCCACTCGCCCCCTCCCTACATTCCACAAGCTGCTTCTATTTCACTGCCTAAAGCCGAAGAAGCTACAGCTGAGTCTTCTGAAAAGTTGCCTGTATTCTTAGTAGTAGGAACTGTTGGAAGCGGAAAAGCTAAACTTGGCGAGTGCTTAGCAAAAGCACTTGGAGGAAGCATCATTAGTCCTCCTTTAGAAGACTCAGGTGTGTTCAGAGAAGACTTTTGGAGAAACGAACTTTCGAAAGAGCACTCCAAAGGAGTGGTTGNAGTGCTTCCTGGGTTCCACATGCCTAGCTGTATACTAGGTATACTTCCTTCCAACATGTATGTGAAGAACGTAATAGTTAAAGTCTACGGAAACTGCATATACGAAAACGACCGAAAAGAATTCCTACCTGTGCTGTTGGACCAAATTAAGGTAGCCAACGTTATGGTTTACGAAGAAGCTAGTAACGAACCCGAGGACCTAGGCAAGTTCTTCAAGTTGTGCAACCCTTCTTTAGAAATATTCAGAATGAAAACTACACTTGGCAACCAGCAAGCAAAAACTATACTTAACTACTCCTACGCACAGAAACTGTCTGTGCCGCACTTCCCAGTCTTTCCTCTGCAGTCTTGCTTCATTCACTGCAACGTTAAACTAGTAGAGGCAAAACTCAGACAAAAACTACTTAACATGGACAAAGGAGACTCAGGAACCCTGCCTGACAGACTCAAGTGGGAAAGGGAACCCCAGATCCTAGCAGTCAAAGGCTCAGTGCCTATAAAAGACAAAGAAGGTCTTTTCAGCATCAACGGAAACACACAAGAACTAGTGTGCAGGCCAAGTGACTCCACTGAATCAGGGGTGCTTTTTATAGGAAGGAACTTAGAACCCAACAAACTGTGCGACTTCGTACTGGGTTGTAGGTCCCAAACTTCCAAAATGTTCCTCAGAACACGCGAAACAGTTACCCCTGAAGAAGAAAGACTTATTCAAGAAAAGCTTCCTCCAAGTGAGGACTTCTTCTACGATGGAACTTACTACATAGACGAGGACGGCAAGAAATACCTAAAACGTCCTGACCTCGAAGAGCACATTTTGGACTTCGTTGATGAAGAAAACGACAGAATTGGGTCTTTCAACAGAAACTTAGAAAAAGAAAACTCTTTGATGAAGAAACAAAACTCACAGGCAAGGGTTTTTGATGTAATGAATTCTTAGTTTGTTCTAACTGGACCAGTGCTGCTTACTTTTACTTCAAACAAAGCTTCTATTTCGTACTTAGCAGTGCTTTGGAGTTCTTCTAAGTTGTTAAGTGTCTCTTCTGTAAACACTTCACCAGACTTCACTTTAAGCACTGAAAGTAAGTACCTCACTAAGGTGTTTATGTGGGTTTTTCGAGTTAGAATGTAAGCGTTGGGGCCTGCGTCGAACGTGTAGGCTGCCAAAACCTCTTCTCTGTTGAATTCTTTAACTAAGTCTCTGATCTTTCTAGAAGTGTCGTTCATGTAGTGTACAGAAAACTCAGAGTTCTCAGCAATGTAGTGCAGGTCGTCGCTGTCTTCCATTGTGATGTTTGCTATTTCTTCAAAGTTGTGTTCTTCAAAAGCCTTTTTTATCCTTTGGAGTCTCTCAGGTGCTCTGTACTCGGCTCTTTCACGGGCCAGTTCACTCTGCATGTTCATAGCTTGTGTGCTGCCAACTTCTTTTTCTTGACTGCTAACTACAATCATTAGTAGTCTTAACTCGTCCAAGAACCCTCCGTTCATGAGCTGCACTGAGTAAGAAGACTCGTGGGAGTCCCCTTTGACCCACTCAACTAAACCCCCAAACATACTTCTTGAAGCTGAACCTGAACCTAGTCTGGCTACCTTCGAAAGCTCTTCTGGAGAAGCTTCTAGCGAAACTAAGTTAGCTACTGCAAAAGTAAGTGCTGCTAAACCTGAAGCTGAACTAGCTAGTCCAGCAGCAGTGGGAAAGTTGTTTCTAGACTGGATCTTAAAGTTGGAGTTCTCGGGAGACAAAGCTGATATTACTTTAAGCATTCTGGAAGTCGGTGTGATAGAAGCTTCATTAAGAGTCATTTCTAGCGAAGAAGAGTGCTCAATAGTTGTTTCTGTGTAAAAAGCATTGATGTCAACAGTAAGGCTCAAAGAACTGTTTAAGGGAAGGTTGGACTCTGAGTCAGCTTTACCCCAGTACTTTATAAGGGCAATATTAGTAGGAGCTCTAACTTGCATGTATAAATGTCCGAAAACTCAGTAAGAATCTATGGCCATATGCTTTCACAGCCTACTAGAGTAGTGGTGGCATTCTGCATTATGAACAACATTCCTTACGAGTTCCATGAAATCAACACTTTCAACGGGGACAACCGAACTCCAGAATTCACAAGAATCAACCCTGTTCAAAAGATCCCTGCAATAGTGCACGGAGACTTCAACTTAGCTGAGTCGTCCGCAATTGCTATTTACCTTGCTGAGACTTTCAACGCAGGAGGAAACATGTGGCCTAGTGACCGACAGCAAAGAGCACTGGTGAACCAATACCTGCACTGGCACCACAATAATACTCGCAAAGTTGGTGAGTATATATTCTACAAGTTTTTCATGCCTAAGTTCATGGGTAAAACAGCTCCTGAAAAAGAAGAAGAAGTCAAGAACTTGATGGAAAAAACTCTCCACTTCATCAATGAGATCCTTGCTTCTGGAAAGTACGTAGCTAGGACAAGTTACCCCACTCTAGCTGATATAGTTTGTTACTGCGAACTAGCGCAGTTTAAGTTGTTGGCTTTTGACTGGTCAAAGTACCCAGCCATTATGAACTGGATGCAAGAAATCAGCAAACTCAGTGGAGTCTCTGAGTCCCACGAAGCCCTTATTAAATTCGCAGAGTCGCAATAATTAACTTATGGAAGTAAATGAAGAGTACTTAAAAACCCTTGTAAGCATAGGCTTTGAAGAAAGCTTAGCTAGGAAAGCTTTGACCCTCACACAGAATGACCCTGACTTAGCAGTTGAGTTGATTACTTCAGGTGAGCTGGAAGAAGCTTACAAGATGGTAGTCGTAGTTAGAACAGACTTAGGAATGGGCACTGGCAAGATAGCTGCTCAGGTTGGCCACGCAGTGTTAGGTTGCTACCAAAAGCACCCTAACCGCCAATCAGTAGAGAAATGGGACAGAGAAGGCGCTGCAAAGATTGTTTTAAGAGTTGAAACTAAAGAAGAACTAGACAGAGTAGTAGGAATGGCTACAGAGAAAGGACTGAACTCTTATGTAGTGGAAGACGCTGGAAGGACTCAGATTGAGCCAGGCAGTGTAACTTGTGTTGGCATAGGACCTGACCTCATCACTAAGATTGATGAAGTTACTGGGAGTCTTAAGCTTTTCAAGTAATTTAGTTATTTAATTGTGCGGATGAACTTTCTGATTTTTTCTTCTGCTTCTTGGATTGTATTTGTTCCTGTTGCTCCAATTACTGCCTGGGTAGGCTCGTAGAAATGCTCGTTTATTAATTCCTCGTATATTACTTGATTTAGGCTTTGATTAGAAGTAGCTGTTAAGATGGAAGTTGTTCGTTGGTTTATGGTTTGTTGGAGGTTCATTCCGGGATTCATTATGCGCTGTTGAGGCATCATTCCAGGTTGATTTGTAAATTGCTGAGGCATCATTCCAGGTTGATTTGTAAATTGCTGAGGCATCATTCCAGGTTGATTTGTAAATTGCTGAAGTGTCATTCCAGGTTGGTTTGTAACTTGCTGAGGCATCATTCCAGGTTGATTTGTAAATTGCTGAAGTGTCATTCCAGGTTGATTTGTAAATTGCTGAGGCATCATTCCAGGTTGATTTGTAAATTGTTGAGGCATCATTCCGGAATTCATAGTTTGCTGAGGCATCATTCCCGGGTTAGGTTGGAATCGACCTATAGTTTGCTGAGAAACCATTCCAGGTTGACCTATAGTTTGCTGATGCATTGCAAGATTCAGTGTAGACTGCTGACTTGATGTAGGGTTGTTGTTTAGTTCTTGGGAATTTGTTCTCTGGATCTCAATTGGACTAGTTTCTTCTATGTGAATTTTGATGGGCTGACTAATAGCCCATATAGCAGCCTCATAAGCACTGTCAAAGTTCCCAACGTTTATGTAATATTCAAGCCACTGTAAGCCGGTTTCACAATCCATTTTATAGATTCTCAGACTACTATTAGTTAGCTTTCTTTGCATAAACTAGATCGAGTTCATAGACCGGTACTGAATCACTTCCAGAAATTCCAGGTAATTGGTAGGCACTCAAGCATGGCTACTTACAATAGAAAATAGTTGCTTAAGGTGCTAAACTACTTACAGGTGCAGTTGTGAAGGCCTATTCAGACTGGTCACATTATTGATATTCTACCTGAAATCCAGGTAGTTGATATGATTTTTCAGAAGAAAAAGTAAGTCATTCAAATAACCAGAAGGAGGGTTTAAACAAGCCAGCATTAGCAAACCAGAGAAGAGCTCAACCAAGTCGAATTCAAGAAGCTATTCACTCACTCATCAAAAGACTGGAGCAGAAAAGGAAAGAATACGCCCTACAACATGAAGAACTACTCCTACTTAGAAATCACACAAAACTCAAGCTACTCCACAAAGAATCAGTAAACACCAAAACCTAACTCTTAATAACTTTAAAATCACTCAATTTGCTAAGCTTATAATTATGCCAAACCAAAAAGTCATATTAGACAGGGGTAAGTTTTTGTACAAATGTGTGTTTAACAGACCAAAAACCAACTCTATCAACTTCACTATGCTTTCGCAACTAAGTGACTTCATATCTGAAGCTTCAAAGAACCAGAAACCATTGCTGTTTTCATCAAAAATCAAAAACCAGTTTAGTTCAGGTGTGGACTACGAAGAACTGGTTTCGAACCAGCAGTCCATTATAGACTTGCACCAAGAAGCATACATTCTGCTCTTCAAAATGCAAAAAGAAGTCAAAGAAAGCATTTCCATTTGGGATGGAAACATGCAAGGCTTGGGAGCCTCTTTAGCCTCAAACTGCAAGTACCGAGTCTGCACAGACTCTAGTGCCTGGAGTATGCCCCAACACTTTTTAGGCTTAGTTCCTAACCTAGGAGCCACTTACTACCTCAGAAAGATTGACAAGGCTTGGGGACTCTACCTGTACTTGACTTGTGCAGTGCTGGAGTCCTTTGACCCCTACAGAGCTGGACTAGCCACTCACTTTGTGAAGCACCAAGACCTTCCTCAGCTTTTTGAAGCACTGGACACTGCCAGAAGCATTTCTGATGTTTTGGAAGAGTTCCATTGTGAACCTACTGGCTACTCAGAGTACTCTAAGTACAATGACCACGTGCAAAAAGTATTTGAGGATCCCCAAAGTATGGAAGAAATCATGCAGGAGCTGTACATCTTGGCTTGTCACGACAACAACTTTTCCAAAAGAACCAGGGACACCCTTAAGTGTTTGTGTCCACTCACACTTAAAGTTGCGCTTGAAAAGTTCAAGCACATGGAAACCACAAGCTTCGAAAAGGTCCTTGAAGACGAAGCTTTACTTGACGCACGGATTCTAAGCAGCTACTCACAGAACGTGATTAACGGAGTGAGGCAAAGAGTGATACATANGCACCACAAAAACAGACCTCACTGGGTTCCTGAGACCATTGGAGNAGTTACTCAAGAGATGGTGAACGACCTACTGAAGCCAGGCTTTAAAGTTTTGAAATTGTAAATATTACTGTATAATCTTACAGAAACTCTGGCTTTTAAGCATAAAGTGGAGAGCCCGTTTGAACTCTAACTTGATTCTTTTAGTCATGCTTTCGAAGCACACGTCGCCTAGGTCCCTATTGTTCTCGAAAGGGTCCTTGATAGAAATAGACT
>PR_CR_10_Liq_1_inCRDRAFT_1000677_pt1 | contig 20800 bp, 19 predicted proteins | sample PRCRCaboRojoPR_3_FD_10241 | JGI IMG/M metagenome (IMG submission 10241)
AGCGGGCGCGGACGGTGCTGCTTGCGGTGGCGGACACGCTTGGGGGCGAGCATCAGGCGTCACCCCCCTTGTCCTCGGCCTTGTCCTCGGCCTCGGCCTCGGCGGCCGGGGTCTCCTCCGCGGCCGGAGCCTCGGCGGCAGGTGCCTCCTCGGCGGCCGGGGCCTCCGCGGCGGGAGCCTCCTCGGCCGGCGCCTCGGGGGCCGGGGCCTCAGGAGCCTGGGCCTCAGGAGCCTGGGCCTCAGGGGCCGGGGCCTCAGGGGCCTGGGCCTCCACGGTCGGCGTCTCCGCAGCCGGCGTCTCCGCAGCCGGTGCGTCAGCGGCGGGCGCCTCGGCACCGTCGGCCGCGGGGGCCTCGGCGGGGGCGGCGGGACGCGGGGCGCCGACGCCGGTGACCTTCTTCGCGACGCTGGCGGCCTTGCGGGTCGCCTTGCGGCGCGGACGGTCGTCGACGGTGCGGCCCTCGGCCAGCGCCTTCGCGCGGTCCATGGCGCGCTGCGCCTCGGCCTCCTCACCGGAGCCGATGACGTCGCCGGTGTAGACCCACACCTTCACGCCGATGCGGCCGTAGGTGGTGCGCGCCTCGTCGAAGCCGTAGTCGACCTTCGCCCGCAGCGTGTGCAGCGGGACGCGGCCCTCGCGGTACCACTCGGTGCGGCTCATCTCGGCGCCACCGAGGCGGCCACCGACCTGGATGCGGATGCCCTTCGCGCCGGCCTTCTGCGCGGACTGGACGGCCCGGCGCATGGCACGGCGGAACGACACGCGGCCGCGCAGCTGCTCGGCGACGTTGAACGCGACGACCTGGGCGTCGAGGTCGGGGTTCTTGATCTCGAGGATGTTGAGCTTGACCTTGCGGCCGACGAGCTTCTCGAGGCTGTCGCGGATCGCCTCCGCCTCGGAGCCCTTGCGGCCGATGACGATGCCCGGCCGCGCGGCGTGCATGGCCACGTCGGTCTTGTCACCGTCGCGGGTGATCTCGATGCGGCTGACGCCGGCGTGACGGACCCGCTCGCGCAGGTAGCCGCGGATCCGGTCGTCCTCGTGGAGGAACCGCGCGTAGTCCTTGCGGTTCGCGATCCACTTGGACTTCCAGTCCGTGGTCACGCCGAGGCGGAACCCGTACGGGTTGACCTTCTGACCCATGTCAGTCCTCCTCGGCCGGGGTGACGACGACCGTGATGTGGCTCGTGCGCTTGCGGATGCGGTAGGCGCGACCCTGGGCGCGCGGCTGGAACCGGCGCATCGTCGGACCCTCGTCGGCCCAGGCGCGGGCGACGACGAGCTCGTCGGGGTCGTAGCCGTCGTTGTTCTCGGCGTTCGCCGCGGCGGACTCGAGCACCTTGCGCAGCGGCTCGGCGGCGCCCTTGTCGGCGAAGCGCAGCACGGTGACCGCCTCGGGCACGGTGCGCCCGACGATCAGCGGCATGAGCTGGCGAACCTTGGACGCGCTGACCCGCACGTACTTCGCGGTGGCGCGCGTCTCCTTCGTCCCGGTGGTCATCGGCGACCCTTCTGCGACTGCTTCTCACCGGCGCCGCCCCACTTGATGGCGCGCGTCGGGGCGAACTCGCCGAGCTTGTGCCCGACCATCGACTCGGAGATGAACACGGGCACGTGCTGGCGCCCGTCGTGGACGGCGATCGTGTGGCCGACCATCTCCGGGAAGATCGTCGAGCGGCGCGACCAGGTGCGGATGACCTTCTTGTCGCCCTTGGCGTTCTGCTCGTCGACCTTCTTCATCAGATGGTCGTCGACGAACGGACCCTTCTTGAGGCTGCGTGGCATGGTCAGCGACTCCGGTTGCGGCCGCGACGACGGATGATCGCGCGGTTCGAGGCCTTCTTCTTGCTGCGGGTCCGGCGCTCCGGGTTGCCCCAGGGGTCGACCGGGTGGCGCCCGCCGGACGAGCGACCCTCACCACCACCGAGCGGGTGGTCGATCGGGTTCATGACGACACCGCGGGACTGCGGACGGCGACCCTTCCAGCGGGTCCGGCCGGCCTTGCCGAGCTTGATCAGCTCGTGGTCCTCGTTGCCGACCGCGCCGACGGACGCGCGGCAGCGCGCGTCGACGAGCCGGATCTCCCCGGAGGGCAGCCGCAGCGCGGCGGTCGCGCCCTCCTTGGCGAGCAGCTGGATGGCGGTCCCGGCGGAGCGGCCCATCTTCGCGCCGCCGCCGGGCCGCAGCTCGACGGCGTGGACGACGGTCCCGACGGGGATGTTGGCGAGCGGCAGGGCGTTGCCGACCTTGATGTCGGCCTTCGGCCCGGACTCGACGAGCTGCCCGACCTGCAGGTTGCGGGGCGCGAGGATGTAGCGCTTCTCGCCGTCGTGGTAGTGGAGCAGGGCGATGCGCGAGCTGCGGTTCGGGTCGTACTCGACGGCCGCGACGGTGGCGGGCACGCCGTCCTTGTCGCGCCGGAAGTCGATGAGCCGGTAGCGACGCTTGTGCTGCCCGCCGCGGTGACGGCTGGTGATGCGCCCGTAGGTGTTGCGACCGGCCTGGAAACGGTGCGGGGCCAGCAGCGACTTCTCGGGACGCGCACGCGTCACCGTCGCGAAGTCGCTCACCGACGCACCGCGCCGCGAGGGCGTGGTCGGCTTGTACTTGCGGATACCCATGGTCTACGTCTCCGGCCGGCTCAGAGCCCGGCGTCGAACAGCTCGATGCGGTCGCCCTCGGCGACGGTGACGATCGCGCGCTTCGTGTCGGGGCGCTTCCCGACGACGAGGCCGCGCCGCTTCACCTTGCCGCGACGGTTCAGCGTGTTGACGCCCACCACCTTGACGTCGAAGATCTGCTCGACGGCCTGCTTGATGTGCGTCTTGTTGGCGTTCCGGTCGACGATGAACGTGTACTTGTTGTCGTCGAGCATCTCGTAGGACTTCTCCGAGATGACGGGCCGGACGATGACGTCGTGGATGTCCTTCACTGTCCGTCCTCCTGCCCGGCGGTGACCGTCTCGACGTCGGCGTCACCGCTGCGCACGCCGGTGCCGATGAGGGCGACGGCGGCCTCCTCGATGACGACGGTGTCGCTGATCAGCACGTCGTGGGTGTTGAGCTGGTCGACGAGCACGGTGTGCACGTCGCCGAGGTTGCGCACCGACAGCACGGCCGCCTCGTCGAAGTCGGCGAGGACGAGCAGCACCTTCGGGCCGGCCTCGAGCGCGGTGAGCGCGGCGACGGCGTCCTTGGTGCGGGGCGCGTCGAAGGCGAAGCGGTCGACCACGACGACGTTGCCGCCGGCCAGCCGGTCGGCGAGGGCCGAGCGGAGCGCGCTGCGGCGCATCTTGCGGTTGACGCGCTGCGACCAGTCGCTGGGGGTGCGGCCGTGGGCGACGCCACCGCCGACCCACTGGGGCGAGCGGGTCGAGCCCTGGCGGGCGCGGCCGGTGCCCTTCTGCTTCCACGGCTTCGCCCCGCCACCGCGGACCTCGCCGCGGGTGCGGGTGCTGTGGGTGCCCTGACGGGCCGCCGCGAGCTGGGCGGTGACGACCTGGTGCATGACGGGGATGTTGACCTCGCCGCCGAACCACTCGGCGGGCAGGTCGACGCTGCCGACCTTCTTCCCGGCGACGTCGAGGACGTCGACGGTCGCGGCGACGGCGTCGGACGCGGTGCGGGGGGCCATCAGGCCTCACCTCCCTGCAGCGCCGGGGCGCGGTCGGGGTGCTTCACGGCGGAGCGGACGAGCACGACCCCGCCGTCCGCGCCGGGGATGGCGCCGCGGATGAGGATCAGGTCACGCTCGGTGTCGACCTCGACGACCTCGAGGTTCTGCACGGTGACGCGCTCGCCGCCCATGCGGCCGGCCATGCGGGTCCCGCGGAACGTGCGGCCGGGGGTGGCGCAGGCGCCGACGGCACCGGGGTGACGGTTCTTCTTCTTGATGCCGTGCCCGTCGCCCATGCCGGAGAAGTTGTGCCGCTTCATGACGCCGGCGTGGCCCTTGCCGCGGCTGGTGCCGGTCACGTCGACGAGGTCGCCGGTCCCGAAGGTGGCGACGGTGACGGCGGCACCGAGCTCGGGCAGCTCGTCGCCGTCGGCGAGACGCAGCTCGGTGATGGCGCGGGCGGACTCGACGCCGGCCTTGCGCAGGTGCCCCGCCAGCGGACGGGTGGTGCGCTTGGCGGTGCCGTAGGCGATCTGGACGGCCGTGTAGCCGTCCGTCGCGGTCGACTTGACCTGCGACACCGTGTTCGGCGTCGCGTGCACGACGGTGACGGGGACGACGCGTCCCTCCTCGTCGAACACCTGCGTCATGCCGAGCTTGGTCCCGAGGATCCCTCTGGAGCCCATGTGGTCGATCTCCTGCGGCGCCGGTGGCGCTGCGAACGTCGTGGTGTGGCGGGGGTGCGGCCGCGGGCGGGCCCGCGGCGGCCGATCAGGTCTCGATGGCGATGTCGACGCCGGCGGGGACGGCGAGGCCCATCAGCTTGTCGACGGTGGCCTGGTTGGGGAGGTGGATGTCGATGAGGCGCTTGTGGGTGCGCATCTCGAAGTGCTCCCGCGAGTCCTTGTGCTTGTGCGGGGAGCGGATGACGCACCAGACGTTGCGCTCGGTCGGCAGCGGCACGGGGCCGGTGACGTGCGCGCCCGTCGCCTCCACGGTGTCCACGATCTCCCGCGCGGAGCGGTCGAGGACCTCGTGGTCGTACGACCGGAGGCGGATCCTGATCTTGTCGTCTGCCATGTCTGTCCCTGTGCGTCTCTGACCGCGGGTGCCGACCCGGTCCGGGCCCCGGTGGGGGCCCGGACCGGGGTCGGTCACGCGAGGATCTTGGTGACGCGGCCCGCGCCGACGGTGCGGCCGCCCTCACGGATCGCGAACTGCAGGCCCTCGTCCATGGCGATGGGCTGGATCAGCTCGACGGTCATCTCGGTGTTGTCGCCCGGCATGACCATCTCCACGCCCGACGGCAGCTCGACGGAGCCGGTGACGTCGGTGGTGCGGAAGTAGAACTGCGGGCGGTAGTTGTTGAAGAACGGCGTGTGGCGGCCACCCTCGTCCTTGGAGAGGATGTACACCTGCGCCTCGAACTTCGTGTGCGGGGTGATGGAGCCCGGCTGCGCCAGGACCTGCCCGCGCTCGACCTCCTCCTTCTTGGTGCCCCGCAGCAGGACCCCGACGTTGTCGCCGGCCTGCGCGTCCTCGAGCAGCTTGCGGAACATCTCGACGCCGGTGACGGTCGTCGAGGAGGTGTCGGTGAGGCCGACGATCTCGATGGTGTCGCCGACGGAGACCTTGCCCTGCTCGATACGGCCGGTGACGACGGTGCCGCGACCGGTGATCGAGAAGACGTCCTCGATCGGCATCAGGAACGGCTTGTCGAGGTCACGCGACGGCTCCTCGAAGAACTCGTCGACCGCGCCCATGAGCTCGGCGACCTTGCCCTCGTACTCGGCGTCGCCCTCGAGCGCCTTCAGCGCGGAGACGCGCACGATCGGGGTGTCGTCGCCGGGGAACTCGTACTTGTCGAGGAGCTCACGGACCTCCATCTCGACGAGCTCGAGCAGCTCCTCGTCCTCGACCATGTCGCACTTGTTCAGCGCGACGACGAGCTTCGGGACGCCGACCTGGCGGGCGAGCAGCACGTGCTCACGCGTCTGCGGCATCGGGCCGTCGGCGGCGCTGACCACGAGGATCGCACCGTCCATCTGCGCGGCACCGGTGATCATGTTCTTGACGTAGTCGGCGTGGCCCGGCGCGTCGACGTGCGCGTAGTGGCGGCCGTCCGTCTCGTACTCGACGTGCGAGACGTTGATGGTGATGCCGCGCTCGCGCTCCTCGGGGGCGTTGTCGATCGCGTCGAACGCCATCGAGGACACGTTCGGGTTGTTCTTCGCCAGCACGGTCGTGATCGCCGCGGTGAGCGTCGTCTTCCCGTGGTCGACGTGCCCGATCGTCCCGATGTTCATGTGCGGCTTGTTCCGCTCGAACTTCTCCTTCGACATTGCAGTCCTCCTGTGGTTCCTCTGTCGCGCTGGGCGACCTCAGTGGTTCAGCTGGTCACTCGCCGCGCGACTTGGCGACGATCTCTTCCTGGACACTGCTCGGGGCCGGCTCGTACGAGCCGAACTGCATCGTGTAGCTCGCACGCCCCTGCGTCATCGAACGGACGTCGGTGGCGTAGCCGAACATCTCGGACAGCGGGACCCGGGCGCGGACCACCGTGGCGTTCCCGCGCGGCTCGGAGCCCTGGATGAGCCCGCGACGACCGGAGAGGTCGCCCATGACGTCACCCATGTAGTCGTCGGGGGTGACGACCTCGACGTCCATGACGGGCTCGAGCAGCTGGACGCCGGCCTTGCGGGCGGCCTCCTTGATGGCCATCGAGCCGGCGATCTTGAACGCCATCTCGGACGAGTCGACGTCGTGGTACGAGCCGTCGACCAGCGAGACCTTCACGTCGACCATCGGGTAGCCGGCGAGCACGCCCGACTCGAGCGCCTCCTGGATCCCGGCGTCGACCGAGGGGATGTACTCCTTGGGGATGACGCCGCCGACGACCTTGTTGTCGAACACGTAGTGGGTGTCGGCCTCGAGCTCGAGCGCGGTGCGGATGTCCGCGGTGATCGGCTCGACGTCGATGACGACGTGCCCGTACTGCCCGCGACCACCGGTCTGCCGGGCGTACTTGAGGTCGACCTTCTCGATCTTCTTCTTGACCATCTCGCGGTAGGCGACCTGCGGGCGGCCGACGTTCGCCTCGACCTTGAACTCGCGCATGAGGCGGTCGACGATGATCTCGAGGTGGAGCTCGCCCATGCCGCCGATCAGCGTCTGGCCGGTCTCCTCGTCGGTGCGGACGCGGAAGGTCGGGTCCTCCTCGCTGAGCTTCTGCAGCGCGGTGGACAGCTTCTCCTGGTCCGACTTCGTCTTCGGCTCGATCGCGATCTGGATGACGGGGTCGGGGAACTCCATCGACTCGAGCAGCACCGGCGAGTCGGGCGTGGTGATCGTGTCACCGGTCGTCGCGCCCTTGAGGCCGACGAGCGCGACGATGTCGCCCGACATCGTGCCCTCGAGCTCCTCGCGGTGGTTGGCGTGCATCTGGAGGATGCGGCCGACGCGCTGCTTCTCGTCCTTGGTGACGTTGAGGACCTGCGAGCCGGCCTCGAGCGTGCCGGAGTAGACGCGCGCGAAGGTGAGCGTGCCGACGTAGGGGTCGGTCATGACCTTGAACGCGAGCGCGGCGAACGGCTCGTCGTCGCCGGCGGCGCGCTCGCGCGGCTCGCCGGACTTCGGGTCGGTGCCGCGCATCGCGCCGACGTCGAGCGGCGACGGCAGGTAGTCGACGACCGCGTCGAGCAGCGTCTGCACGCCCTTGTTCTTGAACGCCGACCCGCACAGCACGGGGACGAGGTCGCCGGCGATGGTCGCGGCGCGCAGGCCCTGCTTGAGCTGGTCGATGGTGAGCTCGCCGTGCTCGAGGAACGCCTCGAGCAGCTCCTCGTCGGTCTCGGCGACCTTCTCCATCAGCTCGGCGCGGTAGGTCTCGACGTCGGCGGCGAGGTCGTCGGGGACGGGGCCGCGCTCGAAGCTCGCCCCGAGGTCGTCACCCTTCCAGATGACGCCCTCGTTGGCGACGAGGTCGACGATGCCCTGGAAGCCGTCCTCCGCACCGATCGGCAGCTGGATGCGCACCGCGTCGGGCGAGAGCCGCTCCTTGATGGTGGAGAAGCAGTACTCGAACGACGCGCCGGTGCGGTCGAGCTTGTTGACGAAGCAGATGCGCGGGACGCCGTACTTGTCGGCCTGGCGCCACACGGTCTCGGACTGCGGCTCGACGCCGGCGACGCCGTCGAACACGGCGACCGCGCCGTCGAGCACACGCAGGGAGCGCTCGACCTCGACGGTGAAGTCGACGTGGCCGGGCGTGTCGATGATGTTGACGGTGGTGTCGCCCCACTTGGCGGTCGTCGCCGCCGAGGTGATGGTGATGCCGCGCTCCTGCTCCTGCTCCATCCAGTCCATCGTGGCCGTGCCCTCGTGGACCTCACCGATCTTGTAGGTGCGCCCCGTGTAGAACAGGATGCGCTCGGTGGTGGTGGTCTTGCCCGCGTCGATGTGCGCCATGATCCCGATGTTGCGGAGCTGGCGGAGCGGCGTGGTGCGCTTGATGGCCATCGCGGACGGTCCTCGTGGTCGGTCGTGCGGGAGCGGGTCGGGAGTGGTCGGGTGGTGCGGGTCGGTGCCGCCGGGTCACCGGCGGCGTGGGGTCACCAGCGGTAGTGGGCGAACGCGCGGTTGGCCTCGGCCATCTTGTGGGTGTCCTCGCGCCGCTTGACGGCCGCGCCGACCCCGTTGGAGGCGTCCATGATCTCGCCGGCGAGCCGCTCGCCCATCGAGTGCTCGCGGCGGATGCGCGCGTAGCCGACGAGCCAGCGCAGCGCGAGGGCGGTCGAGCGGGCCGGGCGGACCTCGATGGGGACCTGGTAGGTCGCACCACCGACGCGGCGGGACTTCACCTCGAGGGCGGGCTTGACGTTCTCGACGGCGCGCTTGAGCACGCTGATCGGGTCGCCGCCCTGGGTGCGGTTGCCGATGTTGGCGAGCGCGTCGTAGACGATGCCCTCGGCGACCGAGCGCTTGCCGTCGCGCATGATGCGGGCGACGAGCTGGGTGACGATGGTCGACCCGTACTTCGGGTCGGGCAGGAGCTTGCGGCGCCCCGGGGAACCCTTGCGCGGCATGTCAGCCCTCCTTCTTCACGCCGTAGCGGGAGCGGCTCTGCTTGCGGTCCCGCACCGCGGCGGCGTCGAGGGCGCCACGGACGACCTTGTAGCGGACACCCGGCAGGTCCTTCACCCGGCCGCCGCGGACGAGCACGATCGAGTGCTCCTGCAGGTTGTGGCCCTCGCCGGGGATGTAGGCGGTGACCTCGGTGCCGGAGCTGAGGCGGACGCGGCAGACCTTCCGGAGGGCCGAGTTCGGCTTCTTCGGCGTGGTCGTGTACACGCGGGTGCAGACCCCGCGGCGCTGGGGCGAGCCCTTGAGCGCCAGGGTCGAGTTCTTGGCCGGCTTGCGCTGCCGTCCCTTGCGCACCAGCTGCTGGATGGTGGGCATCCTGCTTCGTCTCCGTGTCGGCCTGCGTGCGGGCGTGCTCGACCCCGGGCGCGCGCAGGGGCGCGGACAGGGTCTCGTGGGCGGTGGCGGCGGGCCGGTCCGACCCACGGGGCCGGGCGTCCCACCACCGGGTGGTGGTCACTGCATCCCGTCTGCTCGTGTGGGAGCGGTGCCGCGGAGGGCGCCGGAACACAGGCTGCGGCCCCGGAGGGCCGCAGTGCGCGAACCGTACCGTGGGCCGCGCACGCCTGTCAAACGGCGTCCTGCCCCACCGGCCGCACCGGGCAGCCGGGGCCCGGCCGGGCTCAGCCCTGGCCGAACCCCGACAGGTCGTCGCTCCAGCCGGTCTCGAAGCCGGTCCACGACCCGTCCCCCTCGTAGGAGGGCGTCGAGGCGAGGAACTCCGCGAGGTCCTGCGGGAGCGACTGCTCGGGCATCTCGGTGTGGCTGACCTGGATCCGCCGGTAGTCGTCGATGCCGGTCCCCGCGGGGATCAGCTTGCCGATGATGACGTTCTCCTTCAGCCCGACCAGCGGGTCGGAGGCGGACGACAGCGCCGCCTCGGTCAGCACCCGGGTCGTCTCCTGGAAGGAGGCGGCCGACAGCCACGAGTCCGTCGCGAGCGACGCCTTCGTGATGCCCATCAGCATCGGGCGGGCCGCCGCCGGCGAGCCGCCCTCCTCGAGGACCCGCTCGTTCTCGGCGGCGAAGCGCATCCGGTCGACGCTGTCACCGGGGAGGAACAGCGTGTCGCCGGACTCGACGACGTTCACGCGGCGGAACATCTGCCGGACGATCAGCTCGACGTGCTTGTCGTGGATCGGCACGCCCTGCGAGCGGTAGACGTCCTGCACCTCCTTGACGAGGTGCAGCTGCGCCTCGCGGGCACCGACGACCTCGAGCAGGTCGTGGGGGTCGATCGCGCCGACGGTGAGCTGCTGGCCGACGGTCACGTCGACGCCGTCGGCGATCTCGATCGAGCCGTCCTCGGCGCGGAACAGGCGCGCGCCGCGGGGCAGCTCGTACTCCTCGACCATGTCGCGCGGCCCCATGACGCGCAGCACGCGCCCCTGGTCGGTGTCCTCGATGCGGACGGTCCCGGCGATGCGGGCGATCTCGGCCTTCCCGCGCGGGGAGCGGGCCTCGAACAGCTCGACGACACGCGGCAGACCCTGCGTGATGTCGTCGGCGGACGCGACACCACCGGTGTGGAAGGTCCGCATCGTCAGCTGCGTGCCCGGCTCACCGATGGACTGGGCGGCGATGATGCCGACGGCCTCCCCCATGTCGACCATGTGGCCGCGGGCGAGCAGCCGGCCGTAGCAGTGGCGGCACACGCCGATGCGGGTCTCGCAGAACAGCACCGAGCGGACCTCGATGACGCGGTCCTCGTCGGTCGGCTGCTTCGCGAGCGGCTCCTCGGTCTCGGGGTCGACGCCCTTGACGAGCGCACGGCGCAGCGCGCGCACGGCGTCGTCGGCGATCTCGGTGCCGGCCGGCAGCAGGACCTTCTTCGAGCCGGGGAAGGTGACGTCCTTGGCGACGACCCGACCGAACACCGACTGCGAGTCGAACTCGCCGACGACGACGGGCAGGCCGCGCTCGGTGCCGCAGTCCTCCTCGCGCACGATGAGGTCCTGGGACACGTCGACGAGCCGACGGGTCAGGTAGCCGGAGTCGGCGGTCCGCAGGGCGGTGTCGGCGAGCCCCTTGCGGGCGCCGTGCGTCGAGATGAAGTACTCGAGCACCGACAGGCCCTCGCGGAAGTTCGACTTGATCGGCCGCGGGATGATCTCACCCTTCGGGTTGGCGACCAGCCCACGCATGGCGGCGATCTGCCGCAGCTGGGTCATGTTGCCGCGGGCGCCGGAGTTCGCCATCAGGAAGAACGGGTTCTCGACGGAGAAGTTGTCCTCCATCGCGCCGGCGACCTCGCTGGTCGCCTCCGTCCAGATCTCGATGAGCTCCTGGCGCCGCTCCGAGTCGGTGATGATGCCGCGCTCGAACTGCTTCTCGATGCGCGACGCCTTGTCGTCGGCCGCGGCGAGCGCGTCCGCCTTCATCGCCGGGGTGTCGACGTCGCTGAAGGCGACGGTGATGCCCGCGCGGGTCGCGTAGCGGTAGCCGAGGTCCTTCATCGCGTCGAGCACGTCGACGACCTCGTCGGAGCTGAACTGGTCGGCGACCCGGTTGACGATGTCCCCGGCGGTCTTCTTGTCGACCTCACGGTTGACGTACTCGTAGTCGTCGGGCAGCACCGAGTTGAAGATCGCCCGGCCGGCGGTGGTGACGATGCGCACGCGCGCACCGGCGGCCCGCGCCTGCTCCCACGTGTCCGCGTCGCCCTCGTAGCGGGCCGGACGGTCCTCGGGGGCGAGCTGCTTGCCGGTGAGCCCGAGCACGATCGGGTCCTGCAGGCGCAGCGCGCCGGCGTCGACGGCCCGCTCGATCTCGCCGAGGGAGCTGTGGATCGGCAGGCCCGTCAGGTCACGGTCCTGGGCGAGGTCGGCCGACGAGTAGGTCAGCCAGTAGATGCCGAGCACCATGTCCTGCGTCGGCGAGGCGATGGGCCGGCCGGTCGCGGGCGAGAGGATGTTGTACTTGCCGAGCATGAGCAGGCGCGCCTCGGCCTGCGCCTCGGCGGACAGCGGCAGGTGCACGGCCATCTGGTCGCCGTCGAAGTCGGCGTTGAAGGCGGTGCAGACGAGCGGGTGCAGCTGGATCGCCTTGCCCTCGACGAGGGTCGGCATGAACGCCTGGATGCCGAGGCGGTGCAGCGTCGGCGCACGGTTGAGCAGCACCGGGTGGTCCTCGATGACCTCCTCGAGGACGTCCCAGACCTGCGGCCGCTGCCGCTCGACCATCCGCTTCGCGCTCTTGATGTTCTGCGCGTAGTTCATGTCGGTCAGCCGCTTCATGACGAACGGCTTGAACAGCTCGAGCGCCATCTGCTTGGGCAGGCCGCACTGGTGCATGCGCAGCTGCGGGCCGGCGACGATGACGGAGCGGCCGGAGTAGTCGACGCGCTTGCCGAGCAGGTTCTGCCGGAACCGGCCCTGCTTGCCCTTGAGCATGTCGGACAGCGACTTGAGCGGACGGTTGCCCGGGCCGGTGACCGGCCGGCCGCGGCGGCCGTTGTCGAACAGCGCGTCGACGGCCTCCTGCAGCATCCGCTTCTCGTTGTTGACGATGATCTCGGGCGCACCGAGGTCCATCAGCCGCTTCAGCCGGTTGTTGCGGTTGATGACGCGGCGGTAGAGGTCGTTGAGGTCGCTGGTGGCGAAGCGGCCACCGTCGAGCTGGACCATCGGCCGCAGGTCCGGCGGGATGACCGGGACGGCCTCGAGGACCATCGCGGCGGGGTTGTTGGCGGTGGTGCGCAGCGCCTCGACGACCTTGAGCCGCTTCGTGGCGCGCTGCTTCTTCTGCCCCTTCGCCGTCGCGATGATCTCGCGCAGCTCGACGGACTCGGCCTCGAGGTCGATGAGCTCGAGCAGCTCGCGGACGGCCTCCGCGCCCATGCCGCCGCGGAAGTGGTCGCCGTAGCGGGCCTTCATGTCGCGGTAGACGAGCTCGTCCTGGACGAGCTGGCGCGGTGCGAGGCGACGGAACGTGTCGAGGACCTTGTCGAGGTGCTCGAGCTCCTGCTGGGCGCGCTGGTTCGTCGCCTTCAGCTGCTTCTCGATCTCCTTGCGCTCGCGCTTGACGACGTCGGGCTTCGCACCCTCCGCCTCGAGCTCGGCGAGGATCGCCTCGAGCTGGGCGAGCAGCTCCTGCCGGTCCTGCTCCGCGTCCTCCTCGATCTGCCGCTTCTCCTCGGCCATCTCGGCCTGGAGCTCGGGCAGCGCCTCGTGCCGGGCGTCCTCGTTGACCTCGGTGATGACGTAGGAGGCGAAGTAGATGACCTTCTCGAGGTCCTTCGGGCTCATGTCGAGCAGGTAGCCGAGCCGCGACGGCACGCCCTTGAGGTACCAGATGTGGGTGACGGGGGCGGCGAGCTCGATGTGGCCCATGCGCTCGCGCCGGACCTTCGCGCGGGTGACCTCGACGCCGCAGCGCTCACAGATGATGCCGCGGAAGCGGACCCGCTTGTACTTGCCGCAGTAGCACTCCCAGTCGCGCGTCGGGCCGAAGATCTTCTCGCAGAACAGGCCGTCCTTCTCCGGCTTGAGCGTGCGGTAGTTGATCGTCTCCGGCTTCTTCACCTCACCGTTGGACCACATGCGGATCTGGTGCGCCTCCGCGAGGGTGATGCGCATGCTGTCGAAGTGGTTGACGTCCAGCATCGGGACGACCTCCTCAGGCCTGACGGCGTGTCGTGGTGCGGCGGTGGTGCGGGTGGTGCGGCGGTGCGGGTGGTGCGGCGGTGGCGCGGGTCAGATGGCGTCGAACGACGGCCGCTCCGGGCGGGACAGGTTGATGCCGAGCGCCTCGGCGGCCCGGAACGCCTCGTCCTCGCTCTCGCGCAGCTCGATGGCCTCACCGGTGCCGGAGAGGACCTCGACGTTCAGCGCGAGCGCCTGCATCTCCTTGACGAGCACCTTGAAGGACTCGGGGATGCCCGGCTCGGGGACGTTGTCGCCCTTCACGATCGCCTCGTAGACCTTCACGCGGCCGATCGTGTCGTCGGACTTGATGGTGAGCAGCTCCTGGAGCGCGTAGGCGGCGCCGTACGCCTCCAGCGCCCACACCTCCATCTCGCCGAACCGCTGGCCACCGAACTGGGCCTTCCCGCCCAGCGGCTGCTGCGTGATCATCGAGTAGGGGCCGGTCGAGCGGGCGTGGATCTTGTCGTCGACCAGGTGGTGGAGCTTGAGCACGTACATGTAGCCCACGGTCACGTCGGCGTCGATGACGGCGCCGGAGCGACCGTCGATGACGCTGGCCTTGCCGTCGGTGCCGACGAGGCGCACGCCGTCGGACGTCGTCGCGGAGTTCGCGAGCAGGTCGGTGAGCTCACGCTCCCGCGCCCCGTCGAACACGGGGGTGGCGAGGCGCACGGGCCCCTCGACCTTCTGCTCGTCCTTGCCCCAGCCGACCTCCTTGAACCAGTCGGGCGTCGTCTCGAACGCCCAGCCGTTCGCGGCGGCCCAGCCGAGGTGCGTCTCGAGCACCTGGCCGACGTTCATGCGGGACGGGACGCCCAGCGGGTTGAGGACGATGTCGACGGGGGTGCCGTCGGCGAGGAACGGCATGTCCTCGACCGGCAGGATCTTGGAGATGACGCCCTTGTTGCCGTGGCGGCCGGCGAGCTTGTCGCCCTCCGAGATCTTGCGCTTCGTCGCGATGTAGATGCGGACCATGTCGTTGACGCCCGGGGGCAGCTCGTCGCCGTCGGCGCGGCTGAACCGCTGCCGGCCGATGACGATGCCGCGGTCGCCGTGGGGGACCTTCAGGGACGTGTCGCGCACCTCGCGCGCCTTCTCCCCGAAGATCGCCCGGAGCAGCCGCTCCTCCGGGGTCAGCTCGGTCTCCCCCTTCGGGGTGACCTTGCCGACGAGGATGTCGCCGGGGGCGACCTCCGCACCGATGCGGACGATCCCCTCCTCGTCGAGGTCGGCGAGCATGCCCTCCGACACGTTGGGGATGTCGGGGGTGATCTCCTCGGGGCCGAGCTTCGTCTCGCGCGCGTCGACCTCGAGCTTCTCGATGTGGATCGACGTGAGGACGTCGTCGCGGACGAGCCGCTCGGACAGGATGATCGCGTCCTCGAAGTTGTAGCCCTCCCAGGACATGAAGGCGACGAGCAGGTTGCGGCCGAGCGCGAGCTCGCCCTGCTGCGTCGACGGCCCGTCGGCGAGCACGCCGCCGGCCTCGACCCGCACGCCCTCGGTGACGACGGGACGCTGGTTGATGCACGAGCCCTGGTTGGAGCGCTCGAACTTCGTCAGCGGGTAGCGGTCGATGCGGTCCGAGTCGGTGCGCACGACGACCCGGTCGGCGGCGACCTCGACGACGACGCCGGCCTCGGTCGCACGGACGACGTCACCGGCGTCCTGGGCGGTCTTCGCCTCGATGCCGGTGCCGACGTAGGGCGACTCGGCGCGCAGCAGCGGCACGGCCTGGCGCTGCATGTTCGCGCCCATCAGGGCGCGGTTCGCGTCGTCGTGCTCGAGGAACGGGATGAGCGCGGCCGACAGCGACACGATCTGCCGCGGCGACACGTCCATGTAGTCGACGGAGTCCGGCGCGATCTCGCGGACCTCGCCGCCCTTGGCGCGCACGAGCACCAGGTCGTTGAGGAACCGGCCCGACTTCTCGTCGACCGGCGTTCGCCTGGGCGACGACGTACCGGTCCTCCTCGTCGGCGGTCAGGTAGTCGATCTGGTCGGTGACCTTGCCCTTGACGACCTTGCGGTAGGGGGTCTCGACGAACCCGTACTCGTTGATGCGCGCGTACGACGCGAGCGAGCCGATCAGGCCGATGTTCGGCCCCTCCGGCGTCTCGATCGGGCACATGCGGCCGTAGTGGGACGGGTGGACGTCGCGGACCTCGAAGCCGGCCCGCTCGCGCGACAGCCCGCCGGGGCCGAGGGCGGAGAGACGCCGCTTGTGGGTGATGCCCGCGAGCGGGTTGGTCTGGTCCATGAACTGCGACAGCTGCGACGTGCCGAAGAACTCGCGGATGGAGGACACGACCGGCCGGATGTTGATCAGCGTCTGCGGCGTGATCGCCTCGAGGTCCTGGGTGGTCATGCGCTCGCGCACGACCCGCTCCATGCGGCTCAGACCGATGCGGACCTGGTTCTGGATGAGCTCGCCGACGGAGCGCAGGCGACGGTTGCCGAAGTGGTCGATGTCGTCGACGTCGTAGCCCTCCTCGCCCTTGTGGAGCTTGACGAGGTAGCTCATCGTGGCGAGGCAGTCCTCGACGGTGAGCACGTGGCTGCGGCGCGGCTGCTCGCTCAGCCCCATCCCGGCGAACGTCGTGCCGAGCTGGGAGAACTCGTCGGTGAGCTTGCCGTGCTTGCGCACCCCGGAGCCGTCGTCGTCGAGGCCGGAGATCTTGTAGCGGCCGACGCGCGCGAGGTCGTACTTCTTCGACGCGAAGAACATGCCGAGCAGCAGCTGCCCGGACTGCTCGATGTTCGGCGGCTCGCCCGGACGCAGCTTGCGGTAGATGTCCTCGAGCGCCTGCGCCGGCGTGCGGCCGGTGTTGTCCTTCTCGAGGGTGAGCGCGATCGACTCGGCGCCACCGAAGAAGTCGAGGATCTCCTGGTCGTCGACCTCGGTGCGCAGCACGTCGTCGGGGGCGAGGACGTAGCGGCCCTCGGCCTCGTCGTAGACGAACGCCTTCAGCGCGCGGTAGAAGACGCTGATCGGCTGCTTGCGCTTGCGGTCGACGCGGACGGCGACGAGGTCGCGCTTGTCGACCTCGAACTCGAGCCACGCGCCGCGGGCCGGGATGACCTTGCAGGCGTACAGGTCACGGCCGGTCGTCTTGTCGACGGAACGGTCGAAGTACACGCCGGGCGAGCGGACCAGCTGGGAGACGACGACCCGCTCGGTGCCGTTGACGATGAACGTGCCGCGGTCGGTCATGACCGGGAAGTCGCCCATGAACACCGTCTGCGACTTGATGGTGCCGTCGTCCTTGTTGAGGAACTCGGCGGTGACGAACAGCGGCTTCGAGTAGGTGTAGTCCTTCTCCTTGCACTCCTCGGCGGTGTGCTTGGAGTCCTCGAACCGGTGGTCGATGAACGACAGCTCCATCCGGCCCTGGGTGTCCTCGATCGGCGAGATCTCGTCGAAGACCTCACCGAGCCCGGTCTCGAAGAGCCAGTCGAACGACTCGCGCTGGATCGCGACGAGGTCGAGCTCCTCGATGGGGAGCGCCTCGCGGATCTTGGAGAAGCTCAGTCGCTTCGCGGCGTTGGACGTCAACGTGGACCCTCCCTCGGCGGCGGACGCCCGCGGGACGGGCGGTCCTGGGTGGAGCGGCGCGCGGATGGTGCGGCGCGGGCGGTGCGGCGTGGCGGTGCGGGCGGTGCGGTGGACGCGCGACCCCGGTGGGGACGCGGCGGTCCGACGGGCGACGGCCGGTCAGCCGGGACCCGGGACCGCAGCCCATGGGGGTCCGGGCGGCGGGAGCCCGGGACGGACCCGGCAACGGGGCGTCAGGGGCAGGCGTGCAGGAGCGCGGTGCGCCGGCGTTCCGGCGAGGTGCGGCGGGCGGGACGACGGGATGGCAGGACCTCTGACGGAAGGCGTCCGACCCTGCGGGCAGGGGTCGGCGAGCACACGCGGTGAGGGATGCTATCCACGGCCCGTCGGACCCGTCAAATGCGGCATCCGGACCGCCCCGGGGCTGCCCCGGGACGGTCCGTGACCGCACGTGCGGGCCGTGCCGGACTCAGGCCAGCTCGACGGTGGCGCCGGCCTCCTCGAGCTGGGCCTTGGCCGCCTCGGCCGCGTCCTTGTCCACGCCCTGGAGGATCGGCTTCGGCGCCCCCTCGACGAGGTCCTTGGCCTCCTTCAGGCCGAGGTTCGTCAGCGCGCGCACCTCCTTGATGACCTGGATCTTCTTCTCGCCGCCGCTGGTGAGGACGACGTCGAAGGAGCTCTTCTCCTCCGCCGCGTCACCACCGGCGTCGCCGCCACCGGCCGCGCCGGCGGCCGCCACGGCCACGGGGGCCGCCGCGGTGACCTCGAAGGTCTCCTCGAACTTCTTGACGAGCTCGGACAGCTCGAGGAGCGTGAGCTCCTTGAACTGCTCGATGAGGTCGTCGGTGCTCAGCTTCGCCATCGTGCTTCCTCCTGGGTCGTGCAGGTCTGGTCGTGCAGGCTGGATTCGTGCAGGTCGGGTGGTGCGGGGCCGCTCAGGCGTCCTCGGCGGGCTCGTCCTCGGCCGGCGCCTCGTCCGGAGCGGACTCCTCGGCAGCCGGGGCATCCTCGGCGGCCGGGGCCTCCTCCGCAGCGGGCTCCTCAGCGGGCGCCTCCGAAGCGGGCTCCTCGGCGGCCGGGGCGTCGGCGGTCTCGCCCTTCGCGGCCCGGTCGTCGATGAGGGCCTGCAGGAGGCGGGCCTGCTGGGACAGCGGCGCCTGGAGCAGGCGGGCGAAGCCGGACAGCGCGCCCTGCATGAGGCCGGCGAGCTTGGCGAGCAGCTCCTCGCGGGAGGCGAGGTCGGCGAGGCGGGTGGTCTCCTCGGCGTCCATGACGCTGCCGTCGAGGTAGCCGCCGCGGATGACGAGGTCCGGGTGGTCCTTCGCGAACTTCTTCAGCGCCTTGGCGGGGCCGACGGGGTCCTCGGCGCAGAACACGAGGCTGGTGGGGCCCTCGAACAGGTCGTCGAGCCCTTCGACGCCGGCGTCGGCGGCGGCGCGCTTCGCGAGCGTGTTCTTGACGACGCGCAGCTCGGCGTTGGCCTGGTTGAGCTCGCGCCGCAGCTCGGCGAGCTCCTTGACGCTGAGCCCGCGGTAGTGGGTCAGGAGCGTCGCGGCGCTCGCGCCGATGCGGTCGCGGACCTCGGCGACCTCGGCGACCTTGTCCTCACGGGCCACGTCGTGCCTCCTCCTGCTCGGGGACGCCCCGGAGGGGGTCCCGCGCGGGTCCCGGGGGCGCGCGCAGGAGGCTCGACGGCACGGGGTGCCGGCTGCCCGCCTGCGCAGGACGCTCCGGGGTGCCGGCGCCCGGTGGCGGCGGCTGTCGGAGCCTTCGGCCCGCGTGCGGGCGTCCGGCGGTCTTCGGTGGGGATGGTGCGGTGGTGCGGTGCTGCGGGCGCGGAGGCTATCAGGCCTCGGCGGTGGCCCGCACGGGCGCGGAGGTGTCGATCGGCACGCCGGGGCTCGTGGACGTCGAGACGCCCGCGGAGCGCAGGTAGCGGCCCTTCGCGGACGACGGGCGGAGCCGGACGAGCTCGTCGAGCAGCGCCGCGTAGTTGTCGAGCAGCTGCTCGGCGGTGAACGACAGCTTGCCGATGACGGCGTGGACGTTGCCGTTGCGGTCGGCCCGGAACTCGACGCGGCCGGCCTTGATCTCGCTGACGGCCTTGGCGACGTCCATGGTGACGGTGCCGGACTTCGGGTTCGGCATGAGGTTGCGGGGGCCGAGGACCTTCCCGTAGCGGCCGAGCTTGCCCATCATGTCGGGGGTGGCGATGACGGCACCGAGGCCGTCGAGGTGCTTGCCGGCGCCGAGCTCCTCGACGAGCTCCTCGCCGCCGACGAGGTCCGCGCCGGCGTCACGCGCCTGGGCGGCCTTCTCGCCGCCGGTGACGACGGCGACCTTGACGGTGCGGCCGATGCCGTGCGGCAGCGACACGGCGCCACGGACCATCTGGTCGGCCTGGCGGGTGTCGACGCCGAGGCGGATGACGGTGTCGACGGTCGGGTCGTAGGCGGCGCCGCCGATCTCCTTGAGGAGTTCGATGGCGGCGGGGGCCGGGTAGAGGGTGTCGGCCTCGATGCGGTCGAGGGCCGCCCGGTAGCGGCGGGAACGCTTCGGCATGCTCATGCTCCTCGTGGTGCTGGCGACGGGCTCGGGGCCGCGTCTCCCACGGTCGTCGGTGGAACGTGCGGGGTGGTGCGGAACGTGCGGGGCGGAACGTGCGGGGTGGTGCGGATGCTGCGGTTCAGCCGTCGACGGTGATGCCCATGGAGCGGGCGGTGCCCTCGATGATGAGCATCGCGGCGTCGACGTCGTTGGCGTTCAGGTCGGGCATCTTCTTCTCGGCGATCTCGCGCACCTGGTCCTTGGTGACCTTGCCGACCTTGACGGTGTGCGGCGTCGGGGCGCCCTTCTCGATCCCGGCGGCGCGCAGCAGCAGCTGGGCGGCCGGCGGCGTCTTCATGATGAAGGTGAACGAGCGGTCCTCGTAGACGGTGATCTCGACGGGGACGATGTCGCCGGTCATCTGCGCCGTCGCGTCGTTGAACGCCTTGCAGAACTCCATGATGTTGACGGAGTGCTGGCCGAGCGCAGGACCGACCGGCGGGGCGGGGTTGGCCTGCCCGGCGGGGATCTGGAGCTTGATGAAGCCGACGGCGTTCTTCGCCATGACGGTCCTCCTGGGGGTTCGTGACGCCTGGGCCGTGAAGCCTGGGTTCGTGAGGTTCGTGAGGGTGGGTGCGGTCAGAGCTTCGCGACGGTGTCGAACGCGAGCTCCAGCGGGGTCTCGCGGCCGAACACGCTGACGAGGACCTTGAGCTTGGCCTGGTCGAGGTTGATCTCGGCGATGGTGCCGGTGAAGTCGGCGAACGGGCCGCCGGTGACGCGGACGGTCTCGCCGATCTCGAGGTCGATCTCCTGCACGGCCTTCTCGACGGCGGCGGCGCGCTGCTCCTCGACGACGGTCTCCTCGACGTACTCGGCGGGGAGGTGGAGCAGGCCCGCGACCTCCTTGGTGACGAGCGGGACGGGCCGGGAGCCGGGCGAGCCGACGAAGCCGGTGACGGCGGGCGTGTGGCGCACGATCGACCACACCTCGTCGTCCATGTCCATGCGGACGAGCACGTAGCCGGGGAGGAACTTCTTCTGCGAGACCGTCTTCTTCCCCTTCTTGTACTCGGTGACCTCCTCGGTGGGGATGACGATCTCGTGGATGCGGTCGTGCGCCTCGAACGAGTCGATGCGGGTGCGGAGGTTCTCCTTGACCCGCTGCTCGTAGCCGGCGTAGGTGTGCACGACGTACCAGTCGCCGCGCAGGCGGGCGAGGTCCTTCTGGTCGCGCACGTCGTCGAGGCTGCGGGGCCGCGGGCGCGGGCCGGCGGCCGGCGCGGCCGGGGCGGG
>PR_CR_10_Liq_1_inCRDRAFT_1000678_pt1 | contig 20774 bp, 22 predicted proteins | sample PRCRCaboRojoPR_3_FD_10241 | JGI IMG/M metagenome (IMG submission 10241)
CCGCGATCACCGCGGCAGAGCGCGGGCACGCCGTTACGCTTTTCGACCGCGACGACCAGATCGGCGGGCAGCTCAACATGGCCAAGATGGTGCCCGGCAAGGAAGAGTTCTGGGGTCTCGTCGATTGGTACCAGACCATGCTGGAGCAGACGGGCGTGAGCGTGAAACTGGGTCACGAGGTTACCGCCGACGATCTCGCGGGCTTTGACGAGGTGATCGTCGCCACCGGCGTCACCCCGCGGGACCCGCAGATCCCGGGGCAGGACGGGAAAAACGTGCTCAGCTATATCGACGTGTTGAAGCGCACCGTCCATGTGGGCCCGCGCGTGGCTGTCGTGGGCGCAGGGGGCATCGGCTTTGACGTGTCCGAGTTCCTTGTCCACAACGAAGAGGAAAGCCCGTCGGAGAACATTGACCTGTGGCAGGCGGAATGGGGCGTGACCGACCCCGAGACCCATCGTAGCGGGCTGGCCCCCGAAGGCCCGCAGCCCCACGCGCCCTTCCGGCAGGTGACGCTGTTGCAGCGTAAGGCCGAGAAGCTGGGCAAGCGTCTGGGCAAAACCACCGGCTGGATCCACCGCGCCGCGCTGCAGATGAAAGACGTCAAGATGGTGGGCGGTGTGAATTACGAACGCATCGACGACCAGGGCCTGCATGTCAGCTTTGGCGAGGCACGCGAAAACCCCACGGTGATCGAGGCGGACACGATCGTGCTTTGCGCCGGGCAGGTGTCGAACCGTGGTCTGGCCGATGATCTGGCGGAAAAGGGGATCACCCCCCATGTGATCGGCGGGGCCGATGTCTCTGCGGAACTGGATGCGAAACGCGCCATCGACCAGGGCACGCGGCTGGCTGCCAGTCTTTAAGAATGCGGCACCGGTCGTTTCCGGCGCCGCGACACTGCCCCAGAAAACCGCGATATTGTCTGCCCCACGTCCCATTCGCGCCCGATTTCCCGGCGATACCCTTCTGGAACGCCGAAGGAAAGAATGGGGACCCTGTATGGACCGCCTTACGGAAATGGAAGCTTTCGCCACGGTCGTCGACCAGGGTGGCTTTACCGACGCCGCAAAGAAGATGGGGATCTCGAAATCCGCCGTCTCCAAGCATGTCTCGTCACTTGAAGCCCGGTTGGGCGCGCGTCTGCTAAACCGCACCACGCGCCGGGTCAGCCCGACCGAGATCGGCCTTGCCTATTATGACCGCGCCCGCCGTGTTCTGAACGATGCCGGAGAGGCCGACGCTCTGGTCACATCCATGCAATCGGCGCCCTCGGGGGTTCTGCGGATTTCGGTCGCGACCGATTTCGGGGTCAATCACCTGAGCCCGGTCCTGGGCGAGTTCCTGTCGGAGTTTCCGGACATCACCGTGAACATGGTGCTGAACAACCGCTATGTGGAGCTGATCTCTGAGGGCTTCGACATGGCCGTGCGCATCGGCGAGCTGGAGGACAGCAGCCTGCGCGCCCGCAAGCTGACCGAGACGACCAAGCGCATGATCGCCTCGCCCAGCTATTTCCAGAAATATGGACGCCCCCAGCGGATCGACGATCTGAACGAACACAAGCTTCTGCACTATTCCAGCCAATCCTCGGGCAATGTCTGGAAGGTCACCGCGCCCTCGGGCGAAAAGCGTCAGATCCGCACCGCCGGCTGGCTGAGCGTGAATGACGGTCAGTCGCTTCTGAACGCGGCGATCTCGGGGCTTGGCATCGCCTACCTGCCTTCGTTCCTGTACGCGGATGCGATGGAAAAAGGTCTGGTCGAGGACGCGATCCCGGACCTGCCGGTCGAGATGCAGGGCATCTACGCAGTCTATCCGCCGGGTCGCTTCACCCAGCCCAAGGTGCGGGCGTTCATCGATTTTCTTGTCCGTGCTTTCGCCGACAAGGGCCCGATCAACTGGTGACGGCCCGCCCCTGAAACACCCCCATCCCTTGTGTGACCTGGGCGCTGTTTTCGTGACAGCGCCCTTTTTTCATTCCGTGGAGATCAGCACCGCCTCGACTCTGCGATTGGCCTCGCGCCCCTCGGGGGTCAGGTTGGATGCGCGCGGAGCGAGGTATCCGGTACCTTCGGCGCTCAACCGTGCGGGATCGGCGCCATGGTCCTGCACCAGCCGGTCAAGAACGGATTCGGCCCGCGCGCGAGAAATGCTCCTGTTAGCCTCGAGACTGCCGGTGCTGTCGGTGTGCCCGACCAGCATGATCTGCCGCGCGGGATGGGCGGCCAAGTAGGCGGCAAGGTCGGCAAGCGAGGCATAGGGCCCCTGGCCCAGCGTGGTTGTGCCGGTCTCGAAATCGAGATCCTCGAGCACGACACGTCCCGACTGGTCGAGCGACTCTTCCAGCGACAGCAACGTGGCAGTCCCGGATGGTGTCCCCCGCTCGGAGGGCAGCACCGTGCCACCCTCGGCAGTGATCCGGGCCTCGGGCGCTGCGGGGTCCGCCACGCGGATGATCTGCAGAAATCCCTCGTTGCGGGTGGCACTGACCAGGACCGAAACCACCTCCGCGGGCCGGTCCCCGCCGCGCCGCGCGGCTGAGAGAAAGCGGAAATCGGTCAGGCTCACGAACATGGACGGACCGGGCAGTACCTCGGTGCCGAACCGGAAGTCGAACCCGCCACAGGCGTGCGTCGAACAATCGAGCAGGATATCGTACCCGGCGTCGGTGAGCTGCCGTCGCAGCGGAGACATCAGCTGCAAGGTGGTAAGCCCCGGCCGTTCCACGCGCCAGGCCTGACGCAGCACGCTGCCCTCGACGGTGATGCTTGGCACTGCCGTGCCGTCGAACGGACCCGTCGGCAGGGCATAGCTGTCCGGAGAACGGACCGATTGCGCCATCTGTCGGGCGTTGGACGGCACCGAGAGGTCAAGCGCACAAAGCGGACCGGCCGCGGCCAGCGCCCAGGCTATGGCCGCCGCACGGATCATCGCGCCTGCGCGTGGTATTCGTCGTTCGGGCGCATGTCGGTGGCGCTGGCCACCCGGTTGGTCATGTTGAAGAACCCGGCCACATTGGCGATGTCCCAGATGTCGCGGTCGCTGAAGCCCTGGTCGCGCAGCGCCGCGCGGTCGGCTTCGACGATCTCGGCACTGGCGCGGGTCATCTTTTCGGCGAAGGCCAGCATCGCTTTTTGCCTCTCGGGCAGATCGGCCACGCGCCAGTTCATCACCATCATCTCGCCCAGCTTGGGGTCGCCCGACAATGCGCGCACCGCGGCGCCATGGGCGGTCAGGCAGTAGAAGCATTTGTTGACCGAACTCACCACCACCGCGATCATCTCGCGCTCAAGCTTGGTCAGGCCGCTATCGGCCAGCATGAGATCGTTATAAAGCGCGGTGAAGGCATTCAGCTTGTCGATATCGAAGGCATAAGCACGCAGGACATTGGGAACCATGCCCAGCTTGTCCTGACAGATGTCGAAGTATTTCTGCGTGGCCTCGGGCAGCGGATCGACCATGGGCAGGTCAAGCGCGGTCGGGCGGGTGGTGTCGGTCATGGGCTCCTCCTGATCCGGTAATGATAGCCGGGCCCCTGGGTCATGCCGAGCGCGGTATAAAGCCCGTTGGCGGGCGCATTGGCACGGGTGCAAAGCACGGCCATGGTCCGCGCCCCTTCTTCCGCAGCCCAAAGGGCGGCGCGGCGCATCATCCATTTGCCAAGACCCTGCCGGCGGGCGTTGTCGCGGATTTCCAGTGCATGAACTATGGCGATGGACCCATGGACTGCGCAGAATGCAGTGCCGCCGGGCTTGTCATTGATGCGGCCCAGGATGCCGATCTTGGGGGCGTTGCAACGCTCCATGATGGCCAGCCTGTCGGGGCCGATGCCGCCCTCGGCCCAAAGCTCGCGCATGATGGCCAGCGGCTCCCACACGGCAAAGGTCATGACCCGTGGCACATCCAGATCGGTCAGCATTTGGATCGGACAGTGCCAACTGATCGTGGGATCGACGATGTCGTAGCCCCGTTCGGCCAGCAGCGTATCGAGCGCCTCGTCCCCGGGCCAGATGCAGAAAAGCGGCGTCTGCCCCATGTCGCTCATCGCGGCTTCGGCCATCGTCAGGTCTTCATCCGTCACCGGACCGTCCGCCGTCGCCGCCGAAACGCGTTTCCCGCCGCCCGCGCCGTTGCGCAGGGTCCAGGGTCCGATCTGCATCGTCTCGGCCGCGGGCCATGTGGCCCCGATCGCCGCCCGCAGATCGGCAAGCGCCAGCGTCATTCCGGGAACAACTCCCTGAGCGATTGGACCGCGGCATCGACCTGTGTGCCATCGCTACCCCGGATCACGATATTCGCGCCATACGCGCCGTTTCGAATGAACGGGTAGGATCCGATGGAAAGCGCGGGATATTGCTCGGCGAGGGTCGACAGCGGCCCGGCGATATCGCCCTCGCCACGGTCGATGCGGATCGTCTGGCTGAGCAGAGGCGCGCCCCCGGTCAGCGTGGGCAGTACGCTGGCCACCATGGCCTGGAACACGCTGGGCACCCCGGCCATCACATGGACGTTCTGCAGGGTGAAGCCCGGCGCGGCCGAGACGGGGTTCTCGATCAGCGTCGCGCCATCGGGGATACGCGCCATGCGCAACCGCGCCTCGTTCAACTCGGACCCCTGGGCGTTGTAATGGGCCTGAAGAATCGCGCGGGCGTCATCGCGGATGCCGATGGGCATATCGAACGCCGCGGCGATGCACTCGGCGGTGATATCGTCATGGGTGGGCCCGATCCCGCCCGAGGTGAAGAGGCTGTCATAGGCCCCCGCCAGTGCCTTGGTCGCCGCAATGATCGCCTCGCGCTTGTCGGACACGATGCGCACCTCGCACAGGTCGATGCCCACCTTGCACAGCTCTTGGGCCAGGTAATGCATGTTAGCGTCCCGTGTGCGGCCCGAAAGGATTTCGTCGCCGATCACCAGCATCGCGGCGGTTGGGTTGGGCATGGTCACTCCTGTCCGAAGGGGGCGGTTTGCGGCGGACAGTAGCGGATCGGTTTGGGCTTTCCAACGGCGGGTCGGCTGGCTACCTCTGCCCCATGCAGTTTCCCCGCCCCCTGATCCCCGCGCGCCTGATCCGGCGCTACAACCGGTTCCTGTCGGACATGGTGATCGAGGACACAGGCGAAGAGGTGCGCGCCCATTGCCCGAACCCGGGCGCGATGCTGGGGCTGAAAGAACCGGGGCTGCGCTGTTGGTTGGAGCCCAATGACGACCCGAAGAAAAAGCTGCGCTATGGCTGGCGGCTGGTCGAGCTGGGCGGCGGGCACTGGGCCGGGATCGACACAGGTGTGCCCAACCGCGTGGTGGGCGAGGCGCTGAGAGGCCGCGCCATCGCGCCCTTGGCCGATTACACAGGCGTCCGGGCCGAGGTGAAATATGGCAAGAACAGCCGGGTCGATTTCGTGCTAACCGAGGGCGGCCTGCCCGACGCCTATGTCGAGGTCAAGAACGTGCACCTGCTGCGCCGGGGCGATTTGGCCGAGTTTCCCGATTGTGTGACCACGCGCGGGGCCAAGCACCTGGAGGAACTGGCTCAGATGGTGGCCCAGGGGCACCGGGCGGTCATGCTCTACCTCGTCCAGCGCACCGATTGTGGGCGGCTGGGCTTTGCCGCCGATCTTGACCCTGCCTACGCGGCAGGCGTTCTGCGCGCCCGGGCGGCAGGTGTCGAAATCCTGTGCTACGACACAAGGATCGACCCGGGCGGCGTGCAGCTTGGGCGGCAGCTGCCTCTGGCCATGGCGGAGAATTCGGCCTAGATAGGCGCCAATCGAACGGAGAGCGTTTTGGACGAACGGCACACAGGCAGAACCACGCGCGACGGGATCCGCATTCACGAAAAGGCGGATTTCGCCGGGATGCACGCGGCGGGCAAGCTGGCGGCAGAGATCCTGGATGATGTGTCCGAACATGTCTTTGTCGGCCAGACCACAGCCGCAATCGACCGCTTCATCACCGACCGGGTGGAGGCCGCTGGCGCGACCTCGGCCACGATCGGCTACAAGGGCTACCAGCACGCCAGCTGCATCAGCGTGAACCATGTGGTGTGCCATGGCATCCCCGGGGACAAGCGGCTGAAGGATGGGGATATCCTGAACATCGACGTGACCGTGATCGTCGATGGCTGGTATGGCGACACCAGCCGCATGTATGTGGCCGGAAATCTGAGCCGAAAATCCGAACGCCTGATCCAGGTGACCCATGACGCCCTGTTTCGCGGGATTGAGGCGGTGAAGCCTGGCAACACGTTCGGTGACATCGGCCATGCCATCCAGACCTATGTGGAGGCGCAGCGCATGTCGGTGGTCCGTGATTTCTGCGGGCACGGGCTGGGACGCGTGTTCCATGCCCCGCCCAACGTTCTGCATTATGGCCGCCCGGGGACAGGCCCGGTGCTGGAAGAGGGCATGTTTTTCACCATCGAACCGATGGTGAACCTGGGCCGCCCCGAGACCAAGGTGTTGGCCGACGACTGGACCGCTGTGACCCGCGACAAGTCGCTCAGCGCGCAGTTCGAGCACTCCATCGGCGTCACGGCAGATGGCTGCGAGATCTTCACGCTTTCACCTGCGGGCACTTTTCACCCGACCTATACCACCGGCTAAGGCGCATCGCGTCGCATGGCCCCGGCCGGGCCCGCCTGTTAGGGCACAGGTCCAAGTATCAGTGAGGGTTGCCCATGCGCCTGGCGTTCCTGTCAAAGCTTTCCGCAGCACTGCTTGTCTCGGCCACGCCCGTGCTTGCGCAAGATGTCACGCTACGCTTTCAGCATTTCGTGTCGCCCCAGTCGGCCAACCCGAAATACTTCATTGAGCCTTGGGCCGAGAAGGTCGAGGCAGAGTCGAACGGGCGCATCACGGTCGAGATCTTTCCCTTTATGCAACTGGGCGGCAGCGCGCAAAACCAGTACGACCTGATCCGCGATGGCGTGATCGACGGCGGCTGGGTGATCCCGGGCTACCAGCCCGGACGCTTCCCCGAGGCCGAGGCGCTTGAACTGCCCTTCATGGTACCCGAATCCGCCGAAGCGGCCAGTAAAGCCGCTTGGGTCTACACGCAAAAGCACCTGATGGACGATTTCTCCGATGTCCACGTGATCGCGGTGCACATGCATGGCCGTGGTCTGATCCACAAGAAAGGCGATGCGCCCGAAAGCGTGGCGGATCTGCAGGGGCTCAAGCTGCGCGGACCGTCGCGCCCGGCAACGCTGTTGCTCGATGCGTTGGGGGCTACGCCGATCGGCATGCCCGTGCCCGCCTTTCCCGAGGCCCTGTCCCGGGGGGTGGTCGATGGTGGCGTGATCACGTGGGAAATGTCGCCATCGCTGAAACTTGACGAGCTGACAGACAGCCAGACCGACGTGTCCGGTGAGCGGTCGCTTTACAACCTGTATTTCATCTGGGCGATGAACCGTGAGGTGTATGAAGGGTTGCCGCCCGATTTGCGGGCCGTGATCGACGCGAATTCCGGTTACGACGCATCGGTCTGGGCCGGACAGGCCCACGATCAGGGCGATGCCGATGGCCGCGCGGCGATGGAGGCTTCGGGCAACGAGATCGCCACTTTGTCCGAGGATGTCACGGCTGAGATCCGAGCGGTCGGAGAGACGGTCATTGAAGACTGGGCCGACGAAATAGCCGCCCGCGGACTGAATGCTCAAGAGCTTCTAGACGACGCGCGTGCTGCGGTTCGGATTACCTCTGAACCGTCCCGGTGACGACTGGCCGTCGTGCGGGTCAGATCTGCAGGAAAGGCTGCGCGATACGCGGAAGAAGTGCGTTGAATTTCAACGGTGCGTCAGTGACCGCCAGGCAGATGCAGTCTTCGCCGATATCGGCAACCGGCGTATGCTCCATCTCTTCATTCGCGATTTCTACATCGCCGCGCGCAAAGCGGGAATGCTCGTCAGAAAAGGCACCTTTCAGCACCAGCGTGATTTCCGTGCCTTGGTGACCGTGATCGGGCACCGCCACGCCTGCCGGAATGTAAAGAAGACGCGCACTTGCATCGCTGGACGTTTTCAGGATGGCCTGCTTCACGCCCATGCCAACGGAAGTCCAGCGCACGTCATCCAGTGATTTGCCGATATAGGACAACACAGGTGCCGGCAGAACGGGATCGCCCGCCGGGCTGATGTCGACCGGCTCCGGATCCATGGAGGCGATCAGATTCATCGTCGCCTCGAGGCTGGCATCGGACAACTCCGCGCATTCAAGATCGTCCAGAACGCCGCCGCCCAGCGCCTCGTAGCTTTCCACTGCCGCACGACACTCGTCGCACAGCGAGATATGGGTCGCCACGGCCAGAGCGAACGCTTCGGGTAACGTGCCCGAGGCGTACCCCATCAGCAATTCGTCGGTCATGTGATGTGCGATCTTGGTCATGTCTTCCGCTTCATTTCGTGGCGCAGCCTTTCCAGCGCCAACCTGATCCTCGATTTGATCGTGCCAAGGGGCAAACCTGTCTGTTCCGCGATTTCCGCGTGTGACAAATCGCCGAAATAGGCGCGTTTGATCAAATCCCTCTGTTTCTCCGGCAGGGCCGCGATGGCCTCGACCAGTTGTGTGCTTTCCTGTTGCAGCGCCAACACGTCCAGGGGGTCGGGTTCGGCCTCGGGTCCCCATGTCAGCTCTTCCGGTTCTGGTCTGCGCTGCTTTCGCAACGCGTCGATCTTGCGGTTCCGCGCGATGGTGAACACCCATGTGGCCACGCTCGCGCGGGACGGATCGAACATATGCGCCTTGTGCCACAGGGTCGCCATGACCTCTTGCGTGCACTCTTCGGCAAGGGTCGCGTCGGCCCCGGATCGCATCAGGAACGACTTCACCCGCGGGGCGAAATATTGGAACAGCTCGGCGAATGCCGACTGGTCCCTTGTGTCCCTGATGCGCAGGACATGGGTGACCCATGCGCTCCGCGCGTCTGTTGCGTCCGTCAAATCCGATGCTCCGTCACGCGCTATTTCTAACGCTTCAGCGGTACCACGGGCCAGCGCTGCCGTGGATGCGTCACTTTTCTCAGGCGCATCGGTTTGCGTAAATATGTCAAAGATACGGAGCAGGCGGCCGCTTGGATCACGTGGCCGAGATATTTTTTTCGTTTTTCATCCACGCGCGCGGCGCTTGCGTAGAACCACACGAACCAACAACCCAAGGAGAGTTATCCCATGCCATTCGAAAACGCCGTGCCCGGGCGCAAAAAGATCGCCGTCATCGGGGCAGGCATTTCAGGCATGGGGGCCGCGCGGTACCTTGCCGAAGACCATGATGTGACCCTGATCGAGGCCGAACCGCGCCTTGGCGGCCATGCCCGCACCGTCGTTGCCGGCAAGAATGGCGATCAGCCGGTCGACACTGGCTTTATCGTGTTCAACTACACGAACTACCCGCACATGACCGCGCTTTTCGAAGAACTCGATGTGCCGGTCACCAAGAGCAACATGAGCTTTGGTGCATCGCTGGCGGGCGGGCGTGTCGAATACGGTCTGGCCAGCCTGGGCGCGTTGTTCGCCCAGAAACGCAACGCGGCGAATCCGGCCTTCCTGCGCATGATCCGCGATATCATGCGGTTCAACGCCAAGGGGCTGGCCACCGCGCAGGCCGACCCGGACATGACCGTGGGCCAGATGTTGGAGCGTTTGGGCACCGGGCCTTGGTTCCGCGACTACTACATCACACCTTTGTCCGGCGCGATCTGGTCGACGCCCACAGAAAAGATACTCGATTTTCCGGCGTATGCGATGATGCGGTTCTTCGAGAACCACGCACTGCTCAGCGCGACGGGTCAGCACCAGTGGTACACGGTCGATGGCGGCTCCATCCAGTATGTCACCCGGCTTGAACGCAAGCTGACCGACCTGGGCGTGACCATCCGCCTGGGCTGCCCGATCGACACGATCCGCCGGGTGCCCGGGGGTGTCGAGATCAAGGCGCAAGGCGACTGGGAAACGTTCGACGAGGTCGTGATGGCGACGCATTCGGATGTGTCGCTGCGGCTTTTGTCTGACCCGAGCGAGGAAGAGCACGCTGCCCTGTCGGACGTGCGCTATCAGCCCAACGACATCATCCTGCATGCCGACACCAGCGTGATGCCCAAGCGGCGCGCCTGCTGGTCTAGCTGGGTCTATACCGAGGCGCCGGGCAAGTCCGGCGACTGCATCGACATGACCTACTGGATGAACTCGCTTCAGCCGATCCCGCAGAACGATCCGATGTTCGTCACGCTCAACAGCACCAAGCCCATCCGCGAAGACCTGATCTATGACAGGGTGACGCTGGATCATCCGGTCTACGATCTGGGCGTGATCGGTGCCCAGCAGGCGATCCGGGATTTCAACGGTACGCACCGCACCTGGTTCTGCGGCGCCTGGATGAAGAACGGCTTTCACGAAGACGGTCTGGCCAGCGCGGTGGACGTCGTGCGCGCCATGCGCGAAGCCGACATGATGCCGGTCGCCGCCGAATGAGCACGGTCGACCATATCGCCGGCTACACGTGGCATGGGCGCAAGGGCGGGGTAGAGAACGCGTTCCGCTACACCGTCGACTACGTCATGCTGGATGCCGAGGCCGATCTGGACACCCCGCGCCTGTTCCGGCGGAACGGCGGCGGCCTGACCTCGGTGCAGGATCGCGACCATGGCGGTGCGCCGGGTGAGGGCCGTGGCGCGGCCTGGGCGCGGGAGGTGCTGCAAGAGCATCAGTTGCCTTTGAACGGCCCGCTCAAGCTTTTGACCCAGCCGCGCGTGCTGGGTCACGTGTTCAACCCGGTCAGTTTCTGGCTGTGCCACAACGAGGCGGGCGAAATGTGCGCGGTGATCGCCGAGGTCACCAATACCTTCGGTGACCGGCACTCCTATCTCTGCCTCCACCCCGATCTGCGCCCGATCGCCCCCGAGGACCGCTTGCAGGCACAAAAGGTGTTTCACGTCTCGCCCTTCCAGCCGATCGAGGGCGGCTACACCTTCCGCTTCGACATCCGGGAGGACCGGATCGGCATCTGGATCGACTATGCGCAAGAAGGTAAGGGCGGGTTGATCGCGACTTTGGTGGGTCACCGCACACCGCTGTCGAATGGCGGCATCCTGCGCGCCTGTCTGCGCCGCCCGTTCGGGTCGCGCCGGGTGCTGGCGCTGATCCATTGGCAGGCCCTGAAACTCTTCGTCAAAGGTGCGCGCTACCGGGCCCGCCCCGAACCACCCGAGTTGGAGGTGACACGGTGAGCAATGCCGCACCGGACAGACTGGGAGCCTATGCCCTGTTCGCGGCGCTGCTCGCCTCGGTGGGGCTGCCGCTTTATATCCATGCACCCAAGTTCTACGTCGATGAATACGGCGTGAGCCTTGCGGCGCTGGGGTCGGTTCTGTTCGGGTTGCGGTTGCTCGACGTGGTGCAGGATCCGCTGTTGGGCAAGCTCGCGGCGCGGCTCAGGAGTTATCGCGGCACGTCGGTTGCCTTGGGTGCGGGTGTTCTGGCGCTGGGCATGTTCGGACTGTTCGCGGTGACACCGCCCGTGGCGCCGCTTGTCTGGTTCGCCCTGACCCTGACGTTGGTGTTTTCCGGCTTCAGCTTTCTGACCATCACGTTCTACGCGCAGGGCGTGGCCAAGGCGGACCGCCTGCCCGGGCAGGGGCACCTGCGCCTCGCGCGCTGGCGCGAGACCGGCGCCCTGCTGGGTGTCTGCGTGGCGGCGATCGCGCCCGTGGCTTTGATGCAGGCGACGCAGAGCCCCTTCGCCGGGTTTGCACTGGGCTTTTGTATCGTGGCCGCCGCCGCGGTGTGGGCGATGCGTGGTGAATGGATGGCTGCGCCCGTGGCTGCTCCCGAGAGCCTGCGCGAGGTTCTGGGCGACACGGTCGCGCGCCGTCTTCTCATGGTCGCGCTGGTCAATGCGGCGCCGGTTGCCGTGACTTCGACCCTTTTTCTGTTTTTTGTTGAAAGCCGCCTTGCCGCGCCGGGCATGGAAGGGCCGCTGTTGCTGATCTTCTTCCTGTCGGCAGCCCTTGCCGCGCCGCTCTGGGGGCGCCTTGCCGAAACGCGTGGGGCGCGCCCCGTGCTTGTCTTCGCGATGGTGCTGTCGATCCTTGCTTTCGCCGGGGTACTGGCGTTGGGTCCGGGCGACACGTTGGCCTTTGCCGTGATCTGCGTGATCTCGGGTGCCGCACTGGGCGCGGACCTAACCATCCTGCCGGCGCTGTTCGCATCGCGGATGGCGCAGATCGCGCCCGGCGCGGCGCAAGGGTTCGGCCTGTGGTCGTTCGTCTCGAAATTCACCCTCGCCTTCGCCGCTGTCACGCTACTTCCCCTGCTTGAGGCCTCCGGGTTCCGGGCCGGGGCCGACAACGACGCGTCCGCGCTGGCCACGCTCACCCTGCTTTACGCGGGTGTGCCGTGCCTTTTGAAACTCATGGCCATCGCATTGCTGGCCGCCACACCGCTGAAAGGGAGCTGACCCATGGAAGCGATCGGATACATTCTTCTGGGCGTCGCGCTGATGCTGGCGCTAAGCTATCTCAAGACGCGCTATTTCGACTTTCCGGCGCAAGAGCCCAAGGATTACATGACCAGCCCGGGCCAACAGCTGGACATCCGCAAGCACCTGAACGGAGAGATTACTTGCGAAGGCGTGATCTTTGGCCCAACGGGTCGTGTCAGTTCCCGGTTCGAGGCAGATTTCAACGTCACCTGGGAAGGCAACAAGGGCCACATGGTCGAAACCTTCCGCTATGACAGCGGGGCCACCCAGGATCGCGAATGGTTCCTGACCATCGGCAATGACGGGCGGATCAAGGCCGAAGCCCCTGACGTGATCGGCACAGGGGAGGGACGTCAGGAAGGTTCTGCGCTACAACTGAAGTACCGCATTCAGCTGCCCGAAGATTCGGGTGGCCATGTGCTCGACACCGTGGACTGGATGTACCTGGCGCCCAACGGCGCCATCGTGAACCGCAGCCAGTTCCGCAAATATGGAATCAAGGTGGCCGAGTTGGTGGCCACCATGCGACGGAAGGATCTGGCGTGATTGAGTGGCAGGGCAAACGGTACTGGATCGTCGGCGCGAGCGAGGGGCTGGGCGCGGCCCTGTGCCACAAGATGAGCCGCGCGGGCGTCGAGTTGATCCTTTCGGCCCGTAGCGAGGACCCCCTGAACGAGCTTGCGGGCGAACTGCCGGGAAAATCCCGGGTCGTGACCTTGGATGTCGGCGATGCCGAGAGCGTGACGAAGGCTGCCGAAGCGGTGGGCGATATCGACGGCGTGGTGTTCCTGGCCGGTGTCTACTGGCCCATGAAAGCTACCGAATGGAATGCCGAGCAGGCCAATCTGATGGCGGATGTGAACTTTACCGGCGCCATGCGCGTGATGGGTGCGATCGTGCCCAAGTTCGTTGAAAAGGATCAGGGTCACATCGTTTTGACCGGCAGCCTGTCGGGCTTTCGCGGTCTGCCCGGGGCGATCGGCTACTCTGCCTCCAAGGCGGGCGTGATGGCGCTGGCCGAGTCGATGTATTGCGATCTGCGCAAGACTGGCGTGTCGGTGCAGGTGGTGAACCCCGGCTTCGTCAAGACGCGGCTGACCGACAAGAACGACTTTGCCATGCCCTTTATCATGGAGCCGGACGAAGGCGCGCGCGAGATCTTCGAGCATATGAACACCGACAGCTTCAAGCGCAGCTTTCCCACCGTATTCTCCTGGGTCTTCCGGCTCAGCCAATTCATGCCGGACTGGCTCTACTACCGGGTGTTTGCGTAAGATCAAGGACGCGGCGGACGGCGGGCGCTTGACTGTCCGCCGGACCAGGAACAGGAGACGCGTCCATGCTTGAGATATCCGAATACAAGATCGCCCAGGTCGTGCTGATGTCACGCGAGCTGGAACGGGCCGAGCCCGAGCTGCGCGCCTTTCTCGACCGGCTGAACGAGGACGAGGCGGCATCGCTGGTGGCGCTGATGTGGATCGGGCGCGACAGTTTCGATGCCGAGGAACTGGCCGAGGCCATCGCCACCGCCAAGGCCGAGGCGACGACGCCCACCGCCGATTACCTGATCGGCACGCCGCACCTCTCCGACCATCTGGAGAACGGGGCCGACGCGCTGGGCCTGTCGCTGTCTGATGACGAAGACGATCTGATCCGGGGCGGCTAAACCCTAGCTTAGATGATCGACCACGGTGAGGTGCTGGGCCAGGTGGCCCACCTCGCCCAGCCAGTCAGCCACAAGCGCAGGATCGCTGGGGGCGGCATGCACGCCCGAGGGAATGCGGCGGTTCAGCACCGCGTCCACGGCCAGCGAGACCGGCACCGACACAAGTCGAGACATGGCCGTGCCCCGGGCATCGCCCCAGGCGTCCATGACATGGGTCTTGTGCCAGACAGGCGTGCCGTCCTTCTCGGCCTTGAGCGAGACGCACAGCACGACGCGGTCGGGGTCCTCCTCGGCCGGGCCATAGGCGTTTTCGTCCCAGAACGTGTCCGACATCTCCTTGAGCCGCGCATCGCCTTCGGGGCCCGAAAGCGTCTCTATCTCGGTGAAGATATTCTTCCACGCGTCGGACCAGCCATTGAGCCTCAGGGTGCCGCGGACGAATTCGCGAACGGGCCAATGCGGTTCGAACCCGTATTCCTCCATGAAGGGCAGGCTGTCGCGGTTGGGATAGACCTCGAAGGTTTCGGGGCTGGGCAGGGGCGCGGTATAGGCGCTGATCGCGTCCCACGGGCGATCCACCCGCAATTCCGAGAAATCGCGGATCGAGCGTGAGGGCGAGCGTAGTGCCTTGAGCACACCCAGCGGCGACCAGCTGAACTTGTAGCGGAAAGGGTTTGGGTTCTTGGGGATGCCGCCGCAATAGGAGATGAAGCTGAGCGTATTGCCTGCATCGAACGCGTCAGACGCGCGGTAGTCCGCCATCAGCGCATGGGCCATCAGGTGGTCGATGCCCGGATCCAGCCCAACCTCGTTGACCAGGGCCACGCCCGCATCGCGCGCGGCCTCGTCCAGCGCGCGCATCTCGGGCGCGATATAGGAGGACGAGACGAAATGTGCGCCCTTTGCGATCGCGGCTTCGGCCAGTGGCACATGCCAATCGGCCGGCAGCATGGACACGACCACGTCGCCGGGTGCCAGTGCCTCGGAGACCGCATCTAGGTCGAAGGCGCGGATGTCGTCGGTCAGATCGCCCACCGCCGCTTGCGCCTTGTCCGTGCTGCGGTTCCACACCAGCACGGACGTGCCGCTTTGGATCAGCCGCCGTAGACCGGGCACCGCCGACAGACCCGTGCCGCACCAATGAACCGTCATCTCAGACCTCCGCGCTATGTGTGTCGAACGCCGCCTTGGCCCGTGCCCAGACGCCGGCCTCCAGACTGGAGAGCGTGAGCAACGAGGGCAAGAGCTGCGCGGCATAATCCTCGGACGATTCCACGGGCAGCATCGAGGGCAGGTTGTCGATGGCAGTTACGTCGAGCACCGGGTCGTCATGCACACGCAGCGCGGGCGCGTCCCAAGTGGTGGTGCGGTCATAGACCGGGATCGGATTGTAATCGCTGCCCGGATCACAGGCGATATCGCCGATGACCGACAGCCGCCGCGGGGCCGTTTTTGCCGAAACAGGGACGAACACCGGCGTGCCGGGGCGCGCTAGGATGCAGTTCAGGAAGAGGTCGTGGGCCAGGATTTCCGGGAAGGGCCCGCCATGGGCGGTTTCGGCCATGTCCCAGCGGGTAACGGGCACGCCCATCGCGGTGCACAGGTCCGTGGCCCCGGTGCCCACGCGGCCCAACGCCCCGATGACGATGGCCGTTGGGCGGGTGGCACCCGCGCGCATCAGATCCTCTTGTAGGTCGGCGAGCAGTTCGGCCGAGCTGCCAAAGACGCCCACGGGCCCTGCGATGGAGCCGCGCTGTTGCGCGGCCCAGCACCGCAGCGCGACGGCCGCGCCGGCATAGCCCGCCCAATAGCCGAACGCGGCGACCCGGCGGCCATCTTCGTCCACGAGGTATTCCAGATCGTAGAGCATGCCGCCGCCCGCCTTGAACCGGCGCAGCAGCGCTTGCCCCGCAGGCTGCCTCTTGTAGGCATGGCCGAACATGATGTGGCAATGGATGAGCGGCGTGCCGTCCTCGGGCAGTTCCTTGAGCCCGAAAATGATCGCGTCTTTGGGGGCCTCCGGCCAGCTGTTCTGGGGCGCGGTGGCGCAGCCTGCGTCGCGGTAGCCGTCAATGGGGATGGCGCGCACATCGCTTTCCTCGACCGTGACCCGCAGGCCCGCGTCGATCAGGGCCTTCGCGCCTTCGGGCGTCAGGCCCACCCGTTCCTCGTTGGGCCGCTGTTCGGCCCGGACCCAGACATGCGTCATCGGTGGCTCCTATCCGTTCTGAATTGATCGAATTCCTGACTTTGAGACCAGGCGAAAAGGGCCGCGCCCGACCCTGGGTGGGCGCCGCGGAACGCTCGTGCTGTGCGGTTTATTCCGCAAGCCCTTGTGTTGCCTCTGCTGCGAACAACATCGCCAGTGCGCCCTCCCGGGGGGAGGGTCGGACGCGGCACGGGGCTAGGCGCCCCGCGCCCGGGATTGCACCAAGCGATCACACTCAGATCACACAAGACATATGTCGCTTGGGTGATTGTCATCAGTAATGCGTCCGCGCATGGGCGCGGTCGGGGTGGTCAAGATGTGGCGTGGCGTTGAAGACTCCCAGGATCGGCCCGTGGGGTTGCACATGCACCCGGTGGACCGAGCTGTTGAGGATCGGCAGCAGGATATGCGCCATGCGCTTCGGGTCGAGGTCGAGAAGATAGCGCACCATCATGCCGATCACCCCGCCCGAGGTGACGCAGAGCACGCGTTTGCCCGGTTGCGCGGCTTCGCGCAAAACTTGGATCACGCGGCTTTCGAAATCGGCGAAGCTTTCGTTGCCCTGGATCTCGGCCCGGTGCCACGCTTCGAGTACCTGGGGCAAGTGCGCGGCGAAGTCATTGGGTCCGGGCATCGGCACGCCGTGGGTGTCCCGCAACGCCTGGCCCAGGTTGAAGTAATCCATCTCGTTCAGCCGCGCGTCCCGCTCCGGGTCCGGGCTCAGCGTGCCCATGGACGCGGCTGTTGAAACGTGCCGCTTGAGCGTGCCGGTCAGGATCAGGTCATAGCTTTCGCCCTGGTCGCGCAGATGCGCGCCCAGCCAGGCGGCCTGTTGGTGGCCGAGGTCGGACAGGCGGTCATAGCTTTCCTCGTCCTGCGCGGCCGAGTTCGCCTGCCCGTGCCGCACCAAAGTGATCACGCCCATGGTCTGAATGCCCTTCTTCTGTCCCGCGATCCTTAGGCCGGGCGGACCCGAGAGAAAAGGGGCTCAGACCGCACGCAGCCCGCCCTGCACGAAATCTGCGGCCATCTCGGCATAGGCGGCGCGGCTCAGACCCTTGCCGGGGCGGTGCCACATGTAGAACCAGTTCAGGATGCCGAAGACCGTCATCGTGGCAGCGCGCTGGCGGTCGGCGTCAAGCCCCGGCCGCTCGGCCGCAACGGCATCGGACATGATCGCGACAAGCCTGCGCTGATGCGCGATCAACGGCGCCTGCATCTCGGGCGGCAGGGTATTCAGCGCGTCCAGCTGCAGCTTGTGTTCGGCATCCGCATCCTCGTAAGCCGACAGGATTGCGCGGATGAGACCGGTCAGCCCGTCGCCCTGCGCGGCTTCCACGGTCTCGACTAGTTCGCCCAGATGGGTGTCGAGGATATCGAACAGCAGCGCCTCCTTGCCATCGTAGTAGTGGTAGATCAGCGCCTTGGACACACCGCATGCCCGTGCGGCCCCGGTCATCGAGGCCCGGTCGAACCCATGATCCGCGAAATAGCGCGCGGCGCCCTTGCGCAGGGCGGCGCGCTTGGCGTCATGGTCCCGTGCAATCCCGCGCGGCATCAGTCCCGGGGCCGGTTGTCCACGATGCGCACCGCCTTGCCCTGGCTGCGGGCCACCTCGCCGGGGGCGGACACATCGACGGCGATGGTCACGCCCACCACCTGCTTGACCTTGGCGGCCAATTCGCGGCCCGCGGCGGTGCCCTGTTCGAACCCGTCCACGGTGGTTTCGACCTTCACGCGCATCTCGTCCTTGTGGCCCACGCGGTTCAGCTCGATCTGGAAATGCGGCGCCAGCGCCGGCACGGTCATCAACTGTTCCTCGATTTGGGTCGGGAACACGTTGACGCCGCGCAGGATGATCATGTCGTCCGACCGGCCCGTGACCTTTTCCATCCGCCGCATGCTGCGCGCGGTGCCGGGCAAGAGCCGGGTCAGATCCCGGGTGCGGTAGCGGATGATCGGGAACGCCTCTTTCGTCAGCGAGGTAAAGACGAGCTCGCCCCGTTCGCCCTCGGGCAGCACCTCGCCCGTCTCGGGGTCGATGATCTCGGGGTAGAAGTGATCTTCCCAGATATGCAGGCCATCCTTGGTCTCGACGCATTCATTGGCCACGCCGGGCCCGATGACCTCGGACAGGCCGTAGATGTCGACCGCGTGCATGTCGAAGGCCTGTTCGATTTCCTGCCGCATGGCGTTGGTCCAGGGCTCGGCCCCGAAGATGCCGACCTTGAGCGGGCTCTGCTGCGGGTCCCGCCCCTGTTCGGCGTATTCATCAAGGATGGACAGGGCATAGGACGGCGTGACCGTGATGCCCACGGCGCCGAAATCCTCGATCAGGCGGACCTGGCGCTGGGTCATCCCGCCCGAGATGGGCACCGTGGTCAGGCCCAGCTTGTCCGCGCCCAGGTGAATGCCCAGACCGCCGGTGAATAGGCCATAGCCATAGGCATTGTGCAGCGTGTCCCCGGGCCGGAGCCCCGACGCGCGCAGGGAGCGCGCCACCACCGATCCCCAGACATCCAGATCGTTCTCGGTATAGCCCACCACCGTGGGCTGGCCCGTCGTGCCCGAAGACGCATGGATGCGCTTTACCCGCTCTTTCGGCACGGCGAACATGCCGAACGGGTAATTGTCGCGCAGATCCTGTTTCACCGTAAACGGAAACTTCGCGAGGTCCGACAGATCGGTCAGATCGTCGGGATGCACGCCCGCCGCGTCAAAGCTTTGCTTGTAGAACGGAACGTTCTCGTAGGCGTGGCGCAGCGACCATTTCATGCGCTCCAGCTGCAGCGCCGATATCTCGTCGCGCGAGGCGATCTCGATCGGGTCGAGCGTATCCTTGGGCGGTGTCAGGTCTTTCATCAAACAGCCTCCAGCATGAGTGCAATGCCCTGGCCCACGCCAATGCACATGGTGGCCAGCGCGCGTTTGGCTTGCATGTCCTTGAGCGTAATGGCAGCGCTCAGCGCCAGCCGCGCGCCGGACATGCCCAGGGGGTGGCCCAGGGCGATGGCCCCGCCATGGGGGTTCACATGGTCCGCATCGTCGGGCAGGCTCAGCTGACGCGTCACCGCCAGCGCCTGGGCGGCGAAGGCTTCGTTCAGCTCGATCACGTCGATCTCGCCGATGCCGATCCCCATCCGGGCCATTAGTTTCTCGGTCGCGGGCGCGGGTCCGATCCCCATGATCCGCGGCGGCACGCCTGCGGTGGCCATGCCGGTGATCCGCGCCTTGGGGGTCAGGCCATACCGTTTGACGGCATCCTCACTGGCCACGATCAGCGCAGCGGCCCCGTCGTTCACGCCCGAGGCATTGCCAGCCGTGACGCTGCCACCCTCGCGAAAGGGCGTGGGCAGGCTTGCAAGCTTCTCCAGCGTCGTCTCGCGCGGGTGTTCGTCGGTGTCCACGATGACCGGCTCGGCCTTGCGGCGCGGCACCGACACCGGCGCGATCTCGCGTGCCATGCGGCCCGAGGCGATGGCGGCCAGCGCCCGGGTTTGCGAGCGCAGCGCAAAGGCATCCTGATCTTCCCGCGACACGTTGAAATCCTCGGCCACGTTCTCGGCCGTCTCGGGCATCGAGTGGGTGCCATAGGTTTTGTCCATGGCCCGGTTCACGAAACGCCAGCCGATGGTCGTGTCATAGATCTCGGCCTTGCGGGAAAAGGCGGCATCGGCCTTGGGCATCACCATCGGCGCGCGGCTCATGCTTTCGACGCCACCGGCCAGCACCATATCCGCCTCGCCCAGCCGGATTGCCCGCGCGGCCATGCCGACAGCGTCGAGCCCCGAGCCACAGAGCCGGTTCACCGTCGTGCCCGGCACTGTGTCGGGCAGGCCCGCCAGCAGCACCGCCATGCGCGCCACGTTGCGGTTGTCCTCGCCCGCCTGGTTGGCGCAGCCCATGATCGCCTCGTCGATCTCGAGCCCGTCAAAGGGCGCGGTGACCTCGCGGATCACATGGGCCAAAAGGTCGTCGGGCCGCACCGATGACAGCGCGCCGCCATAGCGGCCAATTGGGGTGCGCAGACCCTCGCACAGATAGGCGTCTTTCATGGCTCGCTCTCCTCGAAATGCTGGCCGCTGATCTGGCGGGAAAGCCCTCGGAACAGGGCGACCTTGCGCCCGTCCTCGCCGGTCACCGTCACGTCGTAGACACCCGAACGCCCCGCCCGCGCGGCCTCGACTGCCGTCGCGATCAGCCGCTCGCCCGCCTGCCCGGGGGACAGGTAGGTGATGCTGTTTTCCTGCGCCACGACCAGCGTGTTGTAACTGTTGCAGGCAAAGGCGAACGCGCTGTCGGCCAGCGTGAAGATGAACCCGCCATGGCAGATGCCGTGCCCGTTCAGGAACCGGTCCTCGACCGTGAAGGACAGGGTCGCCGTGCCCGGCCCCACATGGTCGATCACGAACCCCATCTGTTGCGA
>PR_CR_10_Liq_1_inCRDRAFT_1000679_pt1 | contig 20773 bp, 10 predicted proteins | sample PRCRCaboRojoPR_3_FD_10241 | JGI IMG/M metagenome (IMG submission 10241)
ATATAATGATTTCGTTGCCTTTCGACCACCAGTCGTTAAGCAGCTTAGTTTTTTCTTCTAAAGAGATTTCAGAGTCTACTTCTATTGGATGGTAGTAGTGGTACAGGTCAGTTACTATCTTCCTTTTCTCTTCGTCCAAAACTCCGTTTTGTAAAATCTGGTAGGTAGAGGCCCCCCTTACTCCGTCAACTCTGTAGCGTGACAGAGTGAAGTCAAAATCTGAGACTAACTCAATGTTTTCACTCCCAGCTAAAGCTAGGGCTTCTAGTTTAGCTTGGAACTGTTCAGGGTTAGGAATCAGTATTTCTTCTTCACTGTTGAGTGGAGCTATCAAACTCCTCGTGAACGAAGAGTGCCTTCTGGGCCTGTGCTGTTCTTCTCCCATTTTATTACGAACTATTCGTCCAAATTAATGTTAGTTCCAAACCTGGCATACAAGTAACTCTTCAAAGAGTCCATTTCTGACTTCATCTCAGCGACTTGTGACTTTTCTTCGTCTATCTCTCTTTGGAGTTGTTCTTTGAGTGCTTCGACCCTTTGAAGGGCGTCTTCTTCAGAAAGCTCCACCATGCTTTCGCCAATCATGAGTCTTACAGAGGGTTCCATAGATATTTCGAGTTCGTCCAAAGCGTCTTGGTAAGAATTCATCTTGTCTTCTTTAGCCTTAACTTCTCTTTCTAGTTCTTGGGAACTCATATTCAAGTAACTAAATCTGTTGATTTTCTGTTGGTCTTCCCAAACGACGTCTGTGTTCACCCTCGCCATTTATAGCTTAATGAACTCGAAAAACCGCAGTAAAGAAAAACCTTTTGTACTCGACTGTGGCACTCCAGACAGCAAACTCCCTCAGTACAACAGTCTTCGAGATAAAAGCTTAGAGCACTACTTTTCATCTAAGCGCCGACGCAGAATACTCAAACAGCAAGGCTTGATGTCTAAAGACAAGCCTAAACGCGGAAAGAGCATGCCTTTCACAGCTCGCTCCAAAACATACTTAGAAGCCAAAAAAGACCTTGAAAGTTCCAACTTGTCCAGAAACAAGGTTACTGGGAAAAAACTTGAACCCATTTCTGCAGAGCAACTAAAGTCCATTATGCAAAAATACAGAAACAACCTAGAATCTTCTCCTCTACAAGAAATCAAAGAAACAACCAGTTCCAATAGAGAAAAAATTTTAACCTAAAGAATGTTTATCAGTAACAATAAATGGGCAATTGCACCAAAAAAACTACAACATCTGTCAGTTCAAAGCACCCTTTTTCCATTCCCGACTTTTATTACTTACACACCCAGAAAAGGTGCTTGCTGCACTTTAAAGCCAAGTCGCCTCAGAAACTAAGTAAGCACCTTGTCGAAAACCCTAACATTTTGCCCAACTCAGCTGTAGGCGTGCTTTCAGACAAGCTTTTCATAGTGGCAGGCGGGTCTAACAGCCATTTCTCTTTTGCCGACAAAGTCTCTAAAATAGACCCTTTTTCTGTCCAGAGTTGGAGTCTCAGTCCGCTTCCAATCAAGTCTAGAGAAGGGTATTTGTTCCAGTACAAAGAATGGGTTTACTATGTTGGAGGAATCACTGGCAAAAAGTTCGAGCAGGGCTGCCCTATTATGAGGTACCACCTTCAGAGCGACTTTTGGGAAATCCTTAAAGAAGCTGAGGGTTTTTTGAAGCCCAAAGAGTACCTTAGAAGTCTGGAGACCAAACACCCAGGTCCTAAGGTTTCCCAGATTCTCTATGCAGGGGCCTTCATGAGAGGCAGTGTTGTTTACATAGTAGGAGGAATGTACGTGAACTCTTCTAAGAACTTAAAGCCAATAGACTCTGTGTTTTTCGTTGACTTCTCTGAAAAGCGCCCTAGTCTCAAAGTAGCTGAAGTCAAGATCCCTTTCCGGATCATAAAACCTAGTTGTGGAACTAGTGACTCCAAAGCAGTTATCACTGGCGGCTTCGACCCAAAAACTGGAAGTCAGTCTTACCTAACAGTGCTGCTGACCTTCGGCGAAACTATTCGCTACAAAACACTCAACTCGCCTAAGTGCGAACTAGTGCACAACTACCCACCATTGAAGTTTCCAGGAACTATTTTATTCACTAGTTACCCCTACTGCGCAATTTTCCAAGTTAATACTGAAGAGTGGAGTTCTTTCAAGCTATTTAAAGACGAAGTTGCTTCTGAAAAAGTTAGTTTTAAGTTCACCAAGCAGACTCCCCAAACCTTTTTCCACTTTGGAGTTCCTAAGCAAAGGAAAAGCTTAAAACAGTACCAAAACGCAACTTTGGAAATTAAGGAACTTAACCGCGAAGAGTCAGGAACTAAGTTACACAAGCATGTTCCTACGCCTGTGCTTCCTAGCGTTTCTCAGGACTCTCCTCAGGAGTCTTTAGAGTGCTCCTCTTCAACAGAGCCCAAAGTTCCTGACTCTAGAACTTTAGATCCCATTAAAGTCCAGAGCATTTTAAACCTGGCTTTCCACTATTTAAGTGAACCATATTCAAAGTTAGCTTGCAGCTCCACAGCCCCCACAGAACTAGTAGGGGCGCTTCAAAAGATACTCAGAAAAAGACATTACCCTTACGAAAGCGCCTGGAGCTTCTGCAAAGCACTTTCTAGAGCCCTAGAAAGTAACTTTACCGACGAAAAAATCCAGGAATTCCTAGGAAAGCAATTCACAACTGTAAAACAAGAAACAATCCTTAGAGTAGTTTCGGAATGTTTATCCTTGTAGGTTGACTATTCTCAATTCTTTAATTATAAAATCTAGGAGTTTATTTCTTTATAGTAAGATAAACATTTCTAGAAACCAAAACCTCAAGGTTGGAGCTAATTACTAATCTACCGACATCATACCATATTTTTCTGATCTGCCGGGCAGCATAAGTTACTCGCCAGAAAATTTCCTTCAACCAAAGCTACATAGCTTTAAGTAACTCTTGCATAAACTACACGCAAAAGTTACTTTTAAACTAATGCCCACCACAAGTGTTTCTGGTTGAGTCAAACCTTCTGCTTTTGGTTGATCAATGAACACCTAAATTAACATACTTGTTTCAGTGACTGTCCATATTAATAATTTAATGGATCAGAGAGGAGATTACCAGTTCATATCGAGGAAGTCAAAGGCTGACCAAACAAGCTTCTACCAAGAACTCCAAGCCTCCAAATGGGCACCGAACACCATCTCTGCCTTAGCCCGAGTGGCCCGTGACTACATCTTGCCAGAACGCTTTCCCGACGAAGAAAGAGCTAGTCGCCTGTCGCAATTTTTTAAGATGGGTAAGAACCTCTCAATCGACATAGCCCACCTGTGCGAGTTAATCAACTCACAGCACGTCTTAAAAGACCTTATTTACAGAGTTTACATCCACATGGGCACCAACGTCATCTTCGAAATCACAAAAGCCATGAGGGCTAGCTCCAACCCCCACATTCTGCTCAGAACTTTAGGCACCTTCTGCTACTCACTCCACTTCCCTAGTTACAACTCCGACCACTACATCTTAAACGCTATCTTGCCCTTCTTAGACCCTTCGGCCGACAGGAACTTGGCAAGGTTTGCGCTGAACTGCGCTGCTAACATGCTTATGAAGTCGTCTAGAATAGCTGTGGACGTAAGCAAAGCTCTAATCAAGTTGCTGGAGGAACTTGACCCTTCTTGTATAGGCCTTCAGGACTTGAAGGTGTGCGCAACTCTCCTTAGAGCTATCCACTACATGCTTCCTAACGTAACTCTTGAAGACCCCGTTGCTATCCAAAGCCTTCTGAGCAACATTTACTCCCTCGTGTGCCTTGGAACGCCTTTCTTCCCAGGATCTGACTCTAACGTTAACTCTCCCATCAGCTCAGATAACTCCGACAACGACTCTGGCACATTCGATGATGTGTACTACGGCAAGATCAAGTTCTACGGTTTAATGTCAATACAGTCCCTGTTCAAAAAGTACCCAAAAGCAGTTTTTGGATGCTGGGAGCTGATGTTTAAAGGGAGTTTGGAGCACCAGTTCATGGACGAGCCATCTTTACTGCACTTACTATTCCATGAAAAATCCTTCAAAACTCGCCATACAGTCGCTACGACTCTTGCAGTGGTCGTTGAGTTTTCCCCTCTGAGCAAGTGGCAGGGCACCCAAACCGAAGCTAGCCTCGGCCAAACTCAACTTGCACAGGAAATTCCTAAACTCATTGAGAACCTGCACACCGGCCTTGCGTACTTGCTTCAGACAGAAGTCCACCCTCAGTTTTTAGCAGCGCTGCTTAAAGCTGCAGGAAGCCTAATTGACAACACTCCTTACACTCACTTCGACTCGCAACTGCTTAGAAAATTATGTAATGCTGTAATGGAGCTGTGGAACTTAGGTGACCAAGTACGTGGGGCGGTATTCAGTACCTTGACGCTGGCTTTTAAGTCGGGAAACCCAGAACTCAAAGACTTCATAAGCCCTAAACTAGTCTCCTGGATCTTAGAAAGCGACGAAATGGTGCATGACCGACTAGCCCTTTTGTCTAAGATGATCAAAGGTTACCCCTTCACCATGGAAACCTTCCACAAAACAATCGAAAGCAAACTTGAGCGGTACATAATGTACTCAGAGCCTAAACTTCAAGCTAAAGCTTTTGAAGTCATTGACGAGTACATTAGAGCTAAGCCAGACTGCCCTGTAATGCCTATGGTGCTTGAAAAAGTACTGGTTTTCATCAAACACGTAAAGACTGAGTCGTTAGTGCCGGCCTTAAACACTTTGTCCCTCTTCAGTAACTTTTCAGGAATCAAAACTCAGTCACTCTCGACTTTGCTGCAATTTTTGCAGCAGTTCGAAAACGACCCTTCAGCTTACCCGCCTCTGCGGTGTGCAGTTCTGAAGGTAGTTGGGGCACTTGCCAAAGCTCAAGTAATTCCGCACGAGTTCTTCAAAACAGCCTTATCCATTGTAAATTCCCACCGCAAAGTTACCAACCTCAACGTGGCCATCAACTCGTCACTTGCAGTTAGTTACTTCTGCTTACACCCCTGTGCTCAGGAGTATATAGACGAAATCATCAGTATAATCGAGGAAAACAGCCTGAACCGCAAAGAAAAGGTAGTTTCCAACGCCATAATTGCCGCTGGCAATTTATTCCAGACTTTCGATTACCAAGTCTACGCTAGCCAGTTTCCTAAACTTTTGGAGATCTGCATAAAGGGTCTTCCCCATAAAAACGCCAAAGTTGGCTGGGACGCTTGCGCAGCCCTTGTAAAGATGTTTGGCAACTCCACTATCAAGAACTCCCAGGTCTCCAGTCAGCTGATTCCTGTACTTCTCGACACTATTGGAGGCCAGCCCAACTTTAAAACCCGGATTTCTGCTTGCCAACTTCTGAGGAACTATAAAAGCGAACTTGCAAACTACAGCATAAGGATCTTCCAAGTCCTAGCTGAAGTGCTTGCTGCTGAAAACAACGTAGAACCCCTTATGGCTGACGGAACTGTACTCAAATACCAACAATTGTTCCGTCAAGAGTGCCTCTTAACTATTTTGCACTTGATTAACTACATTCAGTCTCTTTGTCCCGCTATGATGAAAAGCCTGAGCTTTTATTTGGTCTGTATTTATGAGTGGCTTGAAACTTTGAACTTGGGCGAAGTGGAGTACAACTGGGTGGCCAGGAGTGTGCAAAAACTTGTTGTTTGGATTGAGAAGTATGAAGACATTACTGTTTCTTTTGGCCTCTTTGAAGACCTTAAATCACTGAGTGATCAGTATTCCACAGTTGCAAGTGTTTATAATTAATTGCTTAACTTAATATTGATTAACCTAAAACGGTTTCTATGTCAGACCTTTGGGTAGTTTGGGGCTTCTTGCCTGAGGGAACTAAGATGCCTATTTCTTGGAGCTTCAGTAGCTTTTTGGTTTCTTTTTTCAAAAAAGGCCTGAAAACCAAGACGTACATCAGGATTATGCAAACTGAGTACAATACTGCAGAGACTATAAGCCAAGTCATTTGGTACTCAATCATGTCTGAAATGTCTTGGTTTATGAATTCTTTGACGTAAGCAGTGTTTGACTTGATGTTTTCATACATAGTTTCTAAGTAGTAGAAAGTCTGCAGGTTGTGAGTTTCCTGAGCGAAGTAACTAGTTTCGTATAGGTAAAGCAGTATACTGTTTAAGTAGCCGTAGTTAGTTGAGTTTGTTTTCTCAAAAAGTAGTTGTTTGGTTTGTTCAGACACTTCTGAGGTAAAACTGTTTTCCCTGATAGTTTTAACTTCAGACCTAACTAGCTCAGCAATAGCAGCATATTCTATTTCAGAGTCTTTAAAGAAGTCAGCGTTCCTAAATAAACTGTTGAGTGTTAGGTTCTTTTGGTAACTGAAAAAGTTCTCTCTGCTCCAAAAGCCTAGTGTAGCTATTTCTCCTTGGAGCTTTTGGTAGTCATTAAGATACTGAGGCTTCTCTAAAAGCAACTTGTAAGAATTCTTGTAAATCACAAAATAAACCACCAAGTAGTAAGCAGAAGAAACTCCAATGAAAAGCAGTATACGCTTTATGAAAGGCAAGCCCTTTTTGAAGTTGAGTTTTTGTATTTGCTTAGGCCTAGGAACTTCATTGAAGTCTGAAACTCTTTTAGAAGCAGCTAGTCTTAAGAAGCTGTAGTTTTCAAAAACCTGGAACCTCAAAAGGTTCCATAGTTCGTGCATTTTGTTGTTAATCACAGTAGAGTTCCACACTAGCATTCCAAAGCAGACCAAAAGCACTACTATTGCCAAAACTAGCAACCAGGTTACGTATTCATCAAGGCTTTTTACCTTTTTTTGCTCACACTCAACAAACACTTGTAAACTATTTGAAAGGTAGCTACTCATGGCTTGCATTCCATTCACCACAACGTAGAAGTAACTCTCTCTTAGGGCTTCGGTGCTTTGAGTAGACTCTAGAATTGCTTTGGTGTGCATTGAGTAAGTGTTCATTGAGTTTAAAAGGTTGTCGTAAATAAGCTCAGGGTTAAGGTAGTTCCTATGAATAGGTACCGTTTTAGTGAACTCTGCTGATTCCTCACACTGTATCCACTGAGCTCCAAGGTCGATTTTACTAAAGATTGCATCAATTTGTTCAAAGTTATTCATGATGCCTAACTTAGCTAGGTTTTCCTGGTCACTTAAACCCAAGAACTGGTATTGGTAGACCTTCCTAGCTTTGTCAGCTATTTCTATAACGTTTACTCTGAGTAAACTAAAGTCTTCTAAGTAGCCTAGTTCTTCAGAAACAGCTACTTTATCAGAAATGTAAAAAATTATAGCGCAGTTGGTCACCAAAACCACTGTGATGCACACAAACAAGCTCCAGTTATACAACTTAATAGCAGCTAGTCCTCTTTTAATGATCCGCTTCACTTTGTGGTTTTGACTGAAGCAAAGAGCACTGGTCGAACTGGATTCTTCTTTAGGTTCTTCTGGCAAAGAGCCGTGCTCAATTTCATCGTGAGTTAGAACTTTAGAAACTGACTCGTTCAAAGCTCTGTAGCTTAGTTTTCCTTGCAAACTACTTACGTTTAAGGATTTTTTTTTCAAGTAAGACATTTCGAGTTCGTGTTGTTCATCTTTGTTTAGCCACTCAAGTTTTTCATCCTCGTCTTCTACTAGCAACACCCCTAAAAGAGTTCTGTTTTGAACATTAATTTTGAGTGGAATAACTAGTAATTCATCGTGAACAACAGGCTTAAAAACCTTTTCTAAGTCGAGGCTAGGAATGTGACTTTGAATGAATGAGTCGACTATCTCAGTCTGCCTTAAATTCAGTTTTTCTCGAAAAAACTTAGAATGGCACAGCACCAGCCCAGACTNAGAAACCAAAGCTACTTCAGAGTTAGTTTGGTAGTTTTTAAAACTAATCACGAAAAAGGGGTGTGAGCTTAAAGCTACAACTTTTATTGCCAGAGACACTTGCAAAAGTTCTTGTCTGTTTTTCATTAAAAAGAATTTCTGAGGGAGGTTTATTTTTGCAGTTAGGGTGCTTCTGAGGAAGTTAGTCAGTTTAGCAAAGTGGTTGCAGTTGTAAGGGGGAGGCACGAACTCGTCTATACTGCGTCCTAGGAGTTCAGACACTGGCAGTCCAATTATTTCAGAAGCATTGTAGTTAGCGTAAATTATTTTGCTGACGTTTAAGTCATCCCCAGCGACTACAATGATTCCATTTTCAGGTGACCTGAAAGAAAAGCCCTTGCTTTTTACGTCTTCAGCAAACTCTAAGTTCAAATTTGACTTTTTAACGTAGTAGTTTTTAAGGTCAAAATCCATTATAAAGTCATCTGCGAACTCAATGAAGTTCTTTATCGTGTTAACTTTTTCAGGGTACTTTTCTAGGATTTTGTCGTTCATTGAAAGGAGTTTATTGAGTTCTTCAACTAAGTGAGCATTAAGTTTTTCGAGTCTATTTAAGCATGGCTTAGGTAGCAAGAACTCTGCCCAGTACTCTAAAAGTTTACTGCAGAAATCCTCGTTTTTTCTGATAATCTTTTGTGAAAGCATTATGCTTTTAATCATTTTCATTTCTTCTGACTTTTTGTAGCGAGTGCCTTTAAAGAGTTTGTGGCACTTGAATTCTTGGTAGTCGTCCGTGAAGTTAGACTTACAGTTTGTGCACTGTGAAAGCTTTAACTTAGCTAGTTTTAAGTTGCCTACTAAGTAAAAACAGTAGTAAGTAGTCCAGACATGAAGCATTTTTTCTTTGTTGAAGCTACTTTTTATGCAGCAGTCAGATAGTGCTTTTAGTACTGCTTGAGTGTCATAAAGAGCATTTAGTGACATGTAAGGCCTTGTTTGGAACTCAAACTCTAAAAAGGAACCTAGGTTCCACAATTTGCTCAAAGGAACTTTTTTAGCTAAACCTAAGCGCTTTTCAACTGCGATTTTGCTTAAGAACATCAACAAAGGCACTACAAACAGCACTGAAAGTATAACTAACGAAGAGCTGTTTATGTGGTCTGACACTAAAAAAGTTAAACTTAAGTACCCAAACACGCAGTACTTAGCTGAAACTGCTTTGTTAGGGAACTCATTGAAGAAAGGCAAGTAGTAAAGAATCCTCAGTAAAACAGCACAGCAAATCCCAAACAAGCAAAGGTAGTAAAGTGTAAAAGGAGTTCCTAACACAAACAAAATCACAAAAAGACTGTCACACAGCTCCATTGCTCTCAAAAAGCTTAGGCAAGAAACTGAGTTTAAGTTGTACACAAAAGGGTTTTGGTCCGAGTTAAGAACTAAGTAGAAGCACTTAAGTAAAATCAGAATCAGAATACCCACAACAGAAAAGCACCCCTTAACCAAGTTAGGAGCTATAGCGCTTGTCGGCTCTCCAAAGTACTCGTAAAGTTCTCCGCACTCGTAAAAACCACACTTAGTTACTACTGCGAAATGAGTCAGTATGGGCAAATAAGCTAATCCTAAGCTAAAACCTAAGACTCTCTTTGCTAAGAACCTGCCTATTTTCTTTTGGCGGTACACCTTAACTACTGCAAAGGCAAAAACACCCAAGTTCAGGAGTAACAACCCCCAAAAGACGTAGAAGGTGTGGCTGATAAGTCCTAGTTCACAAAAAACCAGGTCAAACCTTGCAAAGCCAATGAATTTCCAAAAGGACCTTATAGAACTCCAGCCTGGAGTTTGCATTTCCCAGTACCACAGAAGGCTTGTGTACTGCATAAGCTGCAGAGTCCAGAAAATGCCTGATTTGATTTTAAGGTCTTGTTGTCTGCTTGAAGGAACCAGTTTTAAAACATCTAGAGTCTCAAAGAGCAGAAGCTTTAAAAACCTTATTCCGCTAGCAGTTTTGAGTTCATCCTTCGGGGACGAAGAAACTCGGTCCCAGAAGTTATTGTCTTCTTCGTAAATCCCAAACGCTTCCATATATATTCCAGAATTATTTAGAAATTTGAAGTTCTTAATAAGTTATTAATCAGAAGTAGACTTTTGATGAACATATCTAATTCTAATACAAGTGAGCTTAAATACCGCCAAAACTTACTGAACTTATAATCAAAATGGTTTGAATTAAAAACTCACTGCTTAAGACTCCTTCTAGTTCTAGAAGGAAGCATGGAAATCGACGGGTTGGTAGAACATTGGCTTCTTCCTTCTCATCTCCATGTGCTTAACAACGATTGGTGAGTGCCTGCTTTCCAGGTCTTAGACAGCTAGACTTCCAAGCACAAGGCAACTATTTAGAAGGCCCAAAAAGTGAATGAAGACTTAGCGGCCGGCTCCAATCAAACTACTTAAGATTGGAGCCATACTAACTTCAAGATTCTTAACTAATTTAACTTTAACCCTTTCTGAGTTATATACGGTCAGTATGGCACTCTGGAACATTATAGTTTGGATAGGAGCAGCAAGACTGCTTTACGTAGTGGGTTACTTTGGCTACGAAAAGTTCTTCTGCAAAGTAGACCTAGAAAAATACAAGTACGGCTGGGTCTTAGTCACTGGGGCTACTGACGGCATCGGGAAGAAAGTCGCTTTGTCGTTTGCCAGAAACAACTTTAAAGTGCTTTTGTGTTCCAGGAACGAAGATAAGCTTAAACAAGTAGCAGCTGAAATCAAACAAGCAACCCAAAACGAAAACGTGCAGTTCGTAGTTGCAGACTTTAAGTACTCTCATCGAGATCCAGAAAACTTTTACAACGACTTAACTCAGAGACTGTCTGAGTACAATATTTCAGTTTTAATCAACAACGTAGGAGTGGCTAACCTCGGCTGGATCAGTGAGCAGAAACCTGAAGACATGGAAGAAATGCTTGGAGTAAACATTTACCCCCAAACCTTAATGTCTTACTTCTTCATTCCTAAGTTTTTAGAGCGCTTTGAAAGCAACAAACAAAGGTCACTTTTAATCAACTTCAGCTCTATAGCCGAAGCAGCCATCATGCCCACTGCTGGAGTCTACTCAGCAACTAAACGCTATAACTCGTTCCTCAGCGAAGCACTGCGGTACGAGTACTCCCACGCTATAGACGTAGTGACTGTGAAGCCTGGCCCCGTGATGACTAACATGGCAAGGAAGTTTGGTTCAGGCATAAGTCCAATTGCTGTGGACTGTGACAAGTGGGTCAACAACTTCATGAAGAACATGCACACAGGAGTCAACTACGGCCACTGGTCCCACTACCTAAGTGCTACCTTGGCTTCATCTGTGCCTTACCAAATTTACTCTCCAATATTGCAACTTATGATTCCTGTTCTGATTAAACTTAAAATCATAAGGTAGGTCTAGTTAAGTTGTTGGGTGCTTGTTCGGAGTTGACTTTGAATTCAGCTTCTAATTCAACAACGATGGTTAAAGCAAGCTCTGCTGTAGCCCTGTCGCCTACTTGAATGGCTTCTGTGAGCATAGAACCTAGAAAAGAAGTGTCCATTTAATATTCAATATTAGATTATAGTTTTCTGGGCTTCAGAGCTCTGTTTTCAGAGTCAGGGATATTGACACTCCTTTCTCTCAAACCCAAGTTATCGCACTTTTTGATCCTTAGCAAAGGTGCTCTGATGCCTTTTTGGAGCAAGTAGATTTGGTAGTCTTTATAGATTTGGACAAGGAGTTTCTCAACCTCGTTAGAAGCAACCAAGAACTTGTCGTAGTACTTAGAAGAAACACACATGTGCAAGGGTTCATTGCTTTCTTCTTGACAGGGTCCTTCTTTGAAGCCAGATCCCACTCCTCTAAGTCTTAGCTTTACAATGTCGTGGGCACTGCCGTTCATCCCTGAGGTACACATTTCAACAATGCGTTTCATATTGCAGCCTTTGGCTCCAATTAGTCTTCTGGCCACTTGGAATTCTCTGTCGTTAGCTATTTGGATTTCGTAGCGGCAAGTGAACTTAGAAGAACTTTCGTAAGTGCTGATTTTGCCCAGTTGCATAGAACTAGGCACTCCGTGGTCCCACTCTACCTGGAGTTTGGCATTTAAACTTTCAATGAGTTTTCCGTGCAGAGTTCGCTTTGCGAAGTAGGCTGCTGCAATGTTTTGGAACACCACGTTTACAATGTTTCCGTTGACTTCGAGTTTGTCAACTTTGCCGTACATTTCAAAGACATGCTTAATGTCATGAAAGGAGAATGTGAGGGGACTGGAGGATTGAATAGTGAGCTTGAGGGAGGGAATGGCAGGAATGCCTTGGGATTCAAGTTCTGCTAGTACTTGTTCTTGCATGTTTTCTTCTGATAGAAGAGTTTGAAGAACCTCTTTGTTTGAAGTGTCGACGTTTAACATTTTTAAATTTACCGTATGAAAGTTAAGTCCCCACTTAAATATTAAGATGGAATTTAAGTAGGTGTTGCTGTAAAGTCTAAATAAAGGTGTTAGTTTATTATGTATTGAGTTTGAGTAGTAAGTTAAAAATGATTTCTGAACTTCTAGTTACAGGAGAAGAAGACTACAACAGTGTTAGAAAAATTACTGGCAAAGAGGAGTATAAAGGGCTTAGCTACTTTAAGCTCTTGATTTTCGAAGCCTTTGCAAGAATGGCCTGCAAATCCCAAGAATCCAACCAAAATCCAAGGACCCGCACCAAGCTAACTATAAGTGCTGTTCTCAAAGCCCTTCAACTAGTGAGTTTTTTGTGGCACTGGAGCATGGACATCTCAGACTGGGAAGATTTGAGAATATTCTGGAAGGTTCTGGGTTACCCAAGGTTCGACCTGTTCTTAATGGAGATCGGAGCAACAAACTTTATGCTTTACATAGCTACTGGCTTCATATGGTTGACTCCGAGTTTTTTGGTTCTGCTTGGGTTCTTTGCTAACAGAAAAAAAACTGAATCCAAAGGGTTCAAATACTTAGTAAGTGCATTAGTCATCTTTACTTACGAGGTAGCTTACTTGCCTTTTGGCGCTTACTTAGCAATTATGCTTAGGCACTTTCTTTTCGGCGGAACTCTGACTCAGTACTTCGACCAAATCCCAGAAACTGGCATTTACAAGCTGCCTTTGATAGTGGTCAACTTAGTTGTGCTGTTAGCTTTTAAGTACGTTTACATAGTGTGCACTACTGAAAAGAACCACTTTAAAAAAGACAATCCTTACTGCATTTCAAGCACTGCTTTCTTTGAAAGAACTGAACTCCTCAAAGTAGTGTTTGTGGCTTTTTACGCTTTTAGCTCTCCAGGGCTGGTTTACTACATTGTGTTTGTGTGTGTTAGTTTGCTGGCTTGGCTTCAGTTTGTTGTTTATACTCCTTTTTACCAAAAACTAACTGCCAAACTAGTGTCAGGGGTGTACCTTTACGTAGGGTTCTTGACCTTTATATTCTTGACAGCAACTCTTAGTGACAACTCTTACTCAGTTATTCTTATAGCGATTTTTATCACGCCTTTAATGTTCTACATGCAAAACTCAGTAGTGGAAAAAAGGTACCAGCTGTTTTACTTTGAGCCCTTAGGGCAGTTGGTAAGTCAAGATAACTTACTTAAGTTCGAACTCCAACTAAGACCTTACATGAAGAAAGAACTAACTCAAGACCCTAAAGAAGTTGTAAGGGTGCTTTCGAACTGTCTCATGCACAGTTCTTTGAAAAAGCAAAAGATGCTTCCACTGTGGAGTACTTACTACATATACTACTCAGCTGAGAACCTAAAGCTAGCTAAGCTAAAATTCACTCAGTGCTTAGGGTGCCACTCGAATTTTTCTGACGACTTCGAAGAGTTTAAGTGCAAAAAGCTATTTAAAGGTTCTAACTACCAAGAGTCAAAAGGCTACAAACTAGTCAAAAGTTTCATTCTGAGTGAAAAAATCTTGAAGAAGGACAAAAAGTTCTGTTTGATGCTAGTTTCTTACTGGAGGGAGTTCATGGCTTCCAAGCCTACACTTGAAAAACTCGAAAAAATGACTAAAAAGTTGTCCAGAAACCTTAAAAAACTTCTTGAGATGAACTACAAAATGATTACCAAACACCCTGAAAACTCAACCTCTACAAGGAACTTTGAAGAGTTTGCTGGTTACTTTATTTTCGAGCCCAAACAACAGTCCACCATACTCAGTAGGTGCCAACTAACCAGAAACTTCACTGAAAAAGCTTACGAAAACTTTAAACTGAACTCACCTACTAACGCAATACTTTTGCTATCTGGAGAACCTTCTAGCACTGGAGAAATTACCTATGCAAACCAAGTTGCTTCAGAACTCCTAAAGCAACCTATTTCTAACTTAATAGGAAGCAACATAGACAACTTCATCCCTCCACCGTTTAACATTGGCCACTCTAAGAAAATGAACCTTTTCCTCAAAAAAACTTTAGACGCCAAATTCAGCGTCCCAGAAAACTTCATTTTCATGCTCAGGCCGACTGAAATTATGCAAGTCAAAGTTAAAATCAAGCTTCTGGCCTTCCACTCGCACCCTTTCTTTTTAGTCAGTTTTAAAAAAGACGAAACTAAGTCTGAAATAGCAATCATCTCAGACACTGGAGTGATTACCTGCCACTCACTGGACTTCGGCTCTAAACTTACTCCTATTGGAATGGGAGTAATTGGCACCCACATTAACGACTACATACCTGACTTGGACTTATCTACTGCTGAGCCCTTTGTTCCTTTCCAGCCTGAGTACTTAGACCTTTTAATAGTTCCTTTGGACATTAAAGTCCAAAACTCCATTCTCAAAGCTTTGCTGTTAGTGGACGACCAAGAAGAAATGAACAACTGGAAGACTGAAGAAATCGGTGACCACTCCCCCAGCAAAGGGTACTTAAGCAACCACTTCAAGTTGTCTCCTGGCCAGAATGACCATAAAAACAGCGTGACTTTCAGTGAGTTTGCAGGGTCGATTTCTTACGAAGAACTCGAAAAAGCACACACTCAAAAGCTTTCAAGTGAACATCATGAAACTGAACCCCGCACAAACTTTATAGAACCCTCAGTGCCTGAGTCAAGTTCGGCTTCTTCGCAGTGCTTAAGTCAAAGCAAAGAAGGCAAAAAAATCATACAAAAAGGGTTTAAAGGCATAAGGTTCTACAGGTGGACTGTGATCATTTCTATACTAACGGTGCTAGTTACTAACTCAGCCATCATATTTTATATTCAAAACAGAATTTCAGACTCAGGAAGCATTGACTACCTGCATAACTTTGACTTGGTTAGGCTGCGAGTAAGCTGTGTGGCAACTAACGCAAGAAGGGCATACCACGCCTACAAACTAGGAGACTCAAACTACGAGCAGGCTAGCAAAGACAACATTAAGAACTGCTTAAATGAACTGGACGTTCTGATGAGCCAAATAGAATTTGAGTCTAACTGGTTGAAATGCCCTAACTCAAAAAGGCACACAATGGACATTCACTTTTGGGAACAATCAGGCAAAGACTCTTATGACAACCTTCTGAACATCATAAACGAGTTTTCAAGCCAAACAGCCAAGTTCCTAGAAGCTGATTACGAAAGCCAAGCTGGAAAAGACTCCCAGTACTACATAGTTATAAACGGCATAGGAAGTATATGTGGGAACTTAGAACTAGCACTCGAGGACCTTAAAGAGTGTGAAAAGGAAAAAGTTTATGATTTAGACGCCACTGTTTACCTTTTACTTTCAGTTGCAGTTTTAGTTCTGCTGGTTTGTTTTGGAGTGTTGAGTTGGAGTTCAAATATCATAAACTACAACTTCCACCAAGTTTGGAACTTTTTGCGGTCCAACATAGCTCAGAGCTACTTTGAACTTAAAAACAGTTGCTTAGATAGACTGTCAAGTTTATACGAAGAGATACTTGAAGACCAGCCAATTTCTTCAATTAACAACAAAAAAGAAGCCAACTTTAGGAGGAGTTTTAAGTACATCATGAGGATCTCGGTGTTTTTAGGGTTTTCGTGTTTGTACTACTTGTTGATGTTTTTAGTGGTTTACAGGCAGTGTGTGAACCTTTTGCTGATCAAGCCAGACTACACTTCGATGCTGCATGATATCCAAGCTGACTTGAGCTTAGCTGATTTTTGGACTAGAGAAAAAGTAGTGAGTCCTTACGAGGGTTACAAGCTAGTTGACTTGCTTCCTAAGTCTTATATTTTTGAGTCACCACAAGAAGAGTACCAGTACTTCTCTGACAAGATAACTGAAGAGCTTAAGTTTGTAAAAGAAAGCGAAGAAACAGGCATGTTGTCTTCAGATACCAAAAAAGCTTTGCTAGAAACCACTGACTCTGAAGTTGTAGGTTTGACTAATGGGTTCGTTAACGGGTGTACTCTTTACCTTCTAGAGTCAAGTTTTGTTTTGTCAGTAAACGAAGAAAACATACTTGATTATATGATTGAGGTAGAAGAACTGCATAAAGCTTTATTCACACAAGGCTTTGAAATCATTAGAATGGTTGATGAGGACTTTTCGTCTCAGGTGAGTTTCCAACTCAATATCCTTATACTCCTAGCTGCTGGGTACACTGTTTGTTCAGTTTTAATGTACTACCTCAACTTTAGGCCGTTTTTGCTCCAGGAGACCCAAAGACTTGAAGACTTGTCTTACATGGGAATACTTATTCCTGCTGAAAGAAAGTACTCAAAGTCCCGGACTTCAAGTGGAAAAGCTCTTAGTACTAAGATCAATAATTAACATAAATGTCGGAAAAATTAACTGGCTTCCCAGAAAATAGTATGCTTTCGACTTTGAAGTCGCTTAAGAAGAACCACTGGCTCAAGAATGCTGTTTTTGAAGCTTTATACCGTTTAGAGACTTCTAGCAAAACTACTAGAAAATTCCGATATTTCCGATGGAGGTTATGTTTAGTTTCAGCAGTAAAAGTGCTTCAGTATCTAAGTTTGCTGTGGTATTGGGAAATGGAAGTTACTGGTTGGGACTCTGTTAGGTCGTTTTGGAGCTTTTTAAGCTTTGCAAGGATTGACCTTTTGTTTCATAAGTTAGGAGTACTCAGTTGGAGTTTTGAGTTGTTTAGTTCCTTGTTGTGGCTTAACTTTTTAGGTTTCTGGGTTCTGGTTGCAGAGCCTTTTGGTGGAAAAGGTTTTTCCTGGTTTGTGTCTTTTTTGAAGACTTTGTTTGGCTTTACTTTTGAAGTGGCTTACGTGCCTTTAGTAGTTAACTTTTTAGTGACTCTTAAGTACAGCACTTGGCACTCTTGCACCATCAAAGAGTACTTTTCTGTACCCTTTGAAGCACTTAGTCCTAGTATTGCTAAAGGAGTTGCATCTGGGGTGTTTGTGGTCTTGGCAGCTATATTTAAGTACCTCTGGATACTTACTAGCTGTGACAAAAACCACTTTACCTCAAAAACTAACCTTAACTCAGTTTCCAGTGCTAACTACTTCCATAAGGTTCACTTATGTGAAGTCATTTTGATGATTTTGTTTCTATATGATATTCAAAGCTTTTACCCAGTTATTTTGTGCGTGTTTACAGTTTTAACTCTCCAGTTAGTTTACTTTGTGCCTTTTTTTGAGTCTGTTAGTAACAAAGTGTTTGTTGCTAGCTATTCTTTATTTGCTTACTACTGCAGTGTGTTCTTAGTTTCCAAAACCACAGACAAAGCAATTCCAGGTGTTCTCCTAACACTAATAGTAACTCCTTTAGTGGGCTTTTTAGCTGTAAAAGCAGTTGAAAAAAGACTTTTAGTGATTCAAAAAGTTCCTTTGGAAAAGTTCACTGAGTTAAACTCTGTTTTAAACTTAGAACTTCAGTTGAGACCCTACATGACAGAAGCTTCACTCAACTCCAACTCAGTTATTAAAGCTCTTTCAAACTGCTATGTTGCTAGTAAGTTCCAGAACCAAAAAATGCTGCCTATTTGGACTACTCATTACTGCTTCTACGTGACAGGCAACTTAAAGCTAGCAAAACTAAAGCTGTCTCATTGCCTCAAATGTGAGTCTAACTTTTCAGATGACTACCAAGAGTTTAAGTGCCAAAAGCTATTTAAAGGGACCACTTACCAAAAAAGCAACGAATTCAAACTAATCAAGAGTTTATTGCTTTCTGAGGAAATCATGGAAAAAGACAAAGAACTCTGCAGTAAGCTTTTAGAGTACTGGAGGGAGTTTTTTGTCCCAAATCCTTCATTAGAAAAACTAGAAAAGCTCACTAACTACCTAGTTAAGAACCTTGATGTGCTTATTGACTTAAATGCTAAAGTACTTGAAACTTACCCTGAAAACAAAGACGCTATTAGAAACCACTTAAGTTTTGTTGAGGAGTTTATACTCGACCAAGAACTCCAAAACAACTTAGTTCTTAAGTGTAACAGAAGTCTTAACCAGACTGAAAGGTTTAACGGAGACAAAATCATTGTGAATAGTTTAGAAAACGGAATCATTTTGGTTTCAGGTAACCCTAAAGACTTAGGCCAAATTGTTTATGCTAATGAAAAAGCAGGAGAAATCCTGAACCTTCCAGTTTTAACCTTGCTAGGATCTGACATTGATGAACTAGTACCTCCACCTTACAACAACCATCTAAAAACCCTTAGAAACTACTTGGTCCACACAACAAATGCTGAGTTAGAGTTACCTGAAAAGCTTTTTCTAATGAGGACTCCTCAAGAACTGGTTCAAGTTAAGATCAAAGTAAAGGTGGTTACTTACGGGCTGTGTCCCTACTTCTTAGTTTGCTTTAAGCCGTGCGATACCATCTCAGAACTGGCCATTGTTTCCCAAGAAGGGTTTATCTACTCCCACACTCAAAACTTCAACAGAATGCTAACTGACACCCAAGTTATAAATACCAACATCCAAACCCACTTGCCAGAACTAACTCCAGATAGACTCAGAGCCCTAAAACCTTTTAAGTCAAAGGACTTGTTTATTCTGCCTAGTTTAATTTCAGTCAACACTTCCAGAATCTTCATTGTTTTGCTGTTTAAAGAAGAAGCTCAGATCTTAAAGTGTTCNCAAGAAAAAGGTTGTTTCNGACAGAATCTAAGCTACGCTTCTTTTTTTGACTACGAAAAGTGTGATTTAGTCATTGGTCAAGAAGAACCCTTTAGAAACTCAAAAATCCTTAAAGAAACCAATGTTGACTCCAGCTCAGATTCAACTAAATGCTTCAGTCAGAGTCGAAGAGGAAAAGAAATCATTCAAAGAGGCCAAAAAGCTATAAGGTTCTATAACTGGATTCTGCTTGGTTCTATTCTGGTAGTTCTGATGACCAACTCTGGAATAATCTTTTACATAGCTAAAAAGATAGAAGCCTCCAAAAGCCTAGGCTACTTAGAAGAGTTTTCTCAGCTCAGACTGGACATCAATGAAATAGCCAAGAACTCTGTGAAGACTTACAACTCTCAACTCCTAGGCTTAAACCATACTTTACACACAGAAAGCGTTGTAACTCACTTACAACAACTAGAGAACACCTTAGAACAAATCGACTTTAGTGCTCACTGGATTGAATGCCAAAACTCAGCTCAGTTCACTAAAGAAATTCCAGTATGGGAAAACTACCAAAACCCTACTCTGAAGTACAAAAACCTACTCAATGTTCTTGATGAGCTTTCAAGGCACTCCAAAAACGTGGTTAGCGAAGCTCAGGCTAAAAACAGTTTGTTTTACATTGCTGCAAACTCATTTAAGAGTATCGACAAGTACCTCCAAGATGCAGTTCAAGAATTCGTTGACTGCGAAAAGGAAAAGGTGGAAAACCTTGATAGAGTTGCTAACTTTTTGGTGTTCTTAGCTGTAGGAGTCCTGCTTATATGCTTCTTTGTGTTAGGTTGGAGTTCTAAGATCATTAACTACCAGCTTCACGTTATGTGGAACTTTATAAGGTTCCACGTAGTGGAGAGCTACGCACAGCTTAAGCAAAACGTTACCAACCGACTGTACAGCATCCACGAAGACTTTTATGATGACTATCAGCCTTGTTTAAGAGGCTTTGAAGAAGTCAACTTCAGAACTAGTTTTAAGTTTATCAAGCGCATTTTAGCTTTTGTGGGGATTTCGTGTTTGTACTATGGGTTAATGTTTTTGGCGTTTTACAAAAGGTCAGAAAATCTCCTTACGGAAAAGCCTGAGTATATTTCAGGTTACCAAAGACTGCAAGGAGAACTTTCTTTGCTGGACTTTTGGACTCATGAAAGACTAGTAAAGACTTTCCAAGGGTTAAAGATTAGTGATTTGCTTTCTAAAANAGATTTATTCCTGACTCCTGAAATTGAGTATGCCCGAGTAGCTGAACTAGTTGCTTTGGACTTAAATGAACTCAAGCAAAAAGAACTCACTTTAAAGTTTTCTGAGACTACAAAAGAACTACTGCTGGATAAAAAAGAGTCTGAAGTCCCTTTGTTGAGGTGTGGGTACTTCAATAGCTTACTAGGTTACTTGCATGAAACTAGCTATTTAGACTCCAAAGACTTTTTGGAGCTGTTGAGTTACTTTGAAAGCGTCTACCAAGAAATCAAGCATACAGGCATTGAAGTTGCTGAATTAGTAGAAACTGATATTTCAGAAATGATTGACTACCAAATGGCGCTGCTTGTAACTTGTGCTGGAATCTACTCTGTAGTAACACTGCTACTGTATGTTTTTAGCTTCCGTACTTTTTTGCTGGAAGAAGGCAACAAACTACTTAACTTACAGAAAGTAGGAATGCTAATTCCTGCTAGTAAGAAGCTAACTGCTCCTAACTCTACTGCATTTAAAGAATTTACTACTAATAATTAAGGTTTCTGAACTTAGTCATCATATTGAAGTTACTTAGTTAAGCAAGCTTTGATAAGGGCTCTCAGAGGTTGAGAAAGTAGTACCTCCAAGAGAATGCCTGCTAAGAGTGAATAAGTCCAAAGGACACTCCACNCTTCACAAAACTCTGAGCATAAATATACACTCAGTAA
>PR_CR_10_Liq_1_inCRDRAFT_1000680_pt1 | contig 20752 bp, 16 predicted proteins | sample PRCRCaboRojoPR_3_FD_10241 | JGI IMG/M metagenome (IMG submission 10241)
ACCCCGGCGGTTTCGACATCAAGGCGCGGTGTCATCAGGCCCCGTGCGCGACGATCAGAAAAGCGCATGACGCCGCCGATCAGGTCCTTCTCGGCGCCGTGAATGACGCCGGCACCGGCCGCTTCGGACAGGACCGAGCGGATATCCTCGTCACTGACAGAGGTTTCGCGCTCGCCCGACTGGCCGATGAGGTGCAAGACGAGCCTGCCCGACCAATCAAGCAGCCACACCACCGGCGCCGCGACGCGGGACAGCACAAGCATCGCGGGTGCCACACGGCTGGCCACGCGTTCCGGCGCGGCCAGCGCGATCTGCTTAGGCACAAGCTCGCCTATGATGAGTGACAGATAAGTGATGACAACGACCACGATACCCACCCCGACCTCGTTCGCCGCCGCCTCGGGAACACCCAGCGCCGGCAGCGCTTCGGCCAGCCGCCGGCCAATCGTGGCACCGGAAAACGCCCCCGCGAGAACCCCTACGAGCGTGATGCCAATCTGCACGGTGGACAGGAACTTCCCGGGGTCTTCCGCAAGGCCAAGCGCGATCCCTGCACCGCGGTCGCCACGTTCGAGGCGCGCTTTCAGCCGCGCGGGCCGGGACGAGACCACGGCCAGTTCAGACATGGCGAGCAGACCATTCAAACCGACCAGAAACAAAACGAGGAAAATCTCCAGAATCATGATCGGGTCCAGTGCGAATTATCTGTCAACGTTTGAATAGCCTTGAAGGTATTGTAGCCTGACATTGTACCGGATGCATCGGTTATTGGCGCCAGGCAATTGAGGTCGGGTGGCGCGGTGCGATTGGGACGACCGGCCCGCAGGAATTCTCTGCATAAAGCGTTTCGCGAAAAACCTGACACACAGATTTTTGCGAAACGCAGTGCTTCGCTTAATCGTTGCGCGCGTTCCGCCTTTAGCCGTTTCTCAGGTTAAAGGCGGAACGCTTTAGCTTAATTCCCGCCTTTGCAAGCCCGAAACGTGGCGATGGCAATGGAGGGTCACAGGCTGCGCAAGGCTTTTGGGCCGAATACCCGCTCAAACCCACTTTCACGGCGCATCACCCGTGGCCAATGACCATGGCCAATGTCAGTGAGAGCGACCAGTTGTTCATCGTGTAAACGTGCATCTCGGGTGCGCCATAGGCGATCAAGCGTCGGGCGTGTTCAATCGTGATGGCGGCGGCAAGACAGGGCTCAAGTTCGGGTGTTGTCTCGGTTTGGGCCAAGAGCTTGTTCAGCCAATCCGGCACAGAGGCCGCGTTCATCCGCGCAAAGCGCTTCACCCGTGGCCATTTCTCAAGCGGCATCAGGCCCGGGATGATCGGTGCGTTGATACCGCGTTTGCCGCAGGCCTCAAGAAACCGCCCATAGGCCGCCGGATCCAGAACGAATTGACAATATGCCGACCCTGCACCGGCCTCCAGCTTTCGCTTGAGATGGTCTATGTCCTCCTCCAGCGTTTTGGCCTCAGGGTGCTTCTCGGGATGGGCCGCGACCGCGATTTCGAAGTCATGCCGCTTGCGCAGCGCCGTCACCAAGTCTGATGCATGTTCAAACCCCGGAGGCAAGACGCTTGCGTCTGTCTTGGGATAGTCACCGCGAAGCGCCAGAATGTGCCGGATACCGCGTTCCCACAACTCGTCAGCCGTATTCAGCGCCTCCTCGCGCGTGAGGCCCTTCGATACCAGATGGGCCATGACCGGGTGGCCCGTGCGCTGCGCGATTTCGGCCGCAGTTTCGACCGTGCGGCGTCTTGTGGCCCCTCCGGCGCTCATTGTGACCGAGAAGCCTCGGCCCGCCACCGGCGCGAGGCGATCGGCTGTTTCGAGTAACTTCTGCCGCCCCTCCGCATCCTTTGGTGGAAAGACTTCGAAACTCAGCGGGATTCGCCCCTGCAATTCATACAAATCCCGCAGCAAGGCGTCTTTCGGCTGATCCCCGCAAATGCCCTTGATCATAAAGCGTTTCCTTTCGGACGATGCCCCGCCCCAACTAAATAGTGGGACGTGGTTTAAATCGGTGCGGACGCTCAACCCGCCATCCCAGAGTTAACGCAGAGTAGTTTGCCGACCAACCCAAAGGGCTGCCATGTCTGAAGTGAAGACTTACACACATTCGTCTGGCAATTCTGAGCCTTGCAAGGCGTGAATGCCTGCGCTTGTATTGGTGCGAGAGCAGCATTCTCGATGGCGAGGCATAACCAATAATGTCGGAAACACTCAGCGCATTGGGCGGGATCGGATTGTTCTTGCTGGGCATGAAGATCATGACGGAGGCGCTGCGAGAGGCGGCAGGCGCGAATCTTCGGCATCTGCTGGCCCGGTTCACCACCACCCCGTTGCGGGGCGTGGCGAGCGGTGCGATCACCACGGCATTGATACAGTCCTCCTCGGCGACGACGGTGATGACCGTGGGGTTCGTGGGGGCGGGTCTGCTGAGTTTTCCACATGCGCTTGGAGTGATCTACGGCGCGAATATCGGCACCACGATCACAGGCTGGATCGTATCGCTGGTGGGGTTCAAGCTGAAATTGGGCGCGGTTGCGATGGGGCTCTTGTTCCTGGCGAGTCTCACGATGCTTTTGTCGCAGGGACGCGCCGCGCGGCTCGGCCGGATCGCGGCGGGGTTCTGCCTGCTCTTTATCGGGCTGGATTTGATGCAAGAGGGCATGTCTGGCGCGGCTGACTGGATCACGCCTGAGCGGATGCCCGGAACAGGCATTACAGGCATGTTGGCGATGGCGGCGCTTGGGCTGGCGATTACTGTCGTCATGCAATCCTCGTCGGCGGCCATCGCTGTCGTGCTGGTTCTATTGGGCAGCGGAGCTTTGCCGCTGATTCAAGCGGCGGCTGCGGTGATCGGGATGAACCTGGGCACCACCTTTACCGCGCTCATCGCCGCGATTGGGGGGTCGCGTTCAATGCAGCAGACTTCGATTGCGAACCTGCTATTCAATCTTGGAACCATGGTGATCGCCTTTCCCATGCTGCTGGTGATCGCAAACCCGCTGGAGGCGTTGGCTGCGCGAACCGGGGTGGATACTGCGCTGGTGCTGTTTCATACGGGGTTCAACCTGATAGGGACTCTGGCCTTTCTGCCCGTCACCCACCGCTTCGCTGCGCTGGTCGCAAAGCTGCGGCCCGATTTGGGCGGGCACGCGGCCCCGGAACTGGATCGTCGCCTGCTCAGCGACGAGGGCGCGGCGATGCAGGTTGCGCATGGCACTGTGACCTGGGCGGCGCGCGAGATATTCGCCGCCTATGCTTTGGCCCTTGGACCCAAGGGGGATTTAAGGCGGCTATCGACGTTGGACCCTCGGGTGAAGATGGCACTGGTGGACTTGCGGGACTACATGGCACAGATCTCGGTCCCACGCGACAAGCCGGCCGAGGCGGCTGCATTTGCCGCTTTGATGCACCAGGCCGACCACCTTGTGCGCCTGATTGATCAGGCAAGGCATCACGCCTTCATCCCCGTGCTAAATCATGACGCGATCACGCGACGTCCGGCGAAATGGTTCGCTGCCTGTCTGTCACCCGACCGGGCAATGGAGCTTACAGAGATTGGTCAGCATATTGCGCGCATGAGCGACTTGGTAAAGCGTCGGTTCGCGCAGCATCGGCGCGGCCTACTGCTCGGGGAACACGCGGGGATTTATTCGGTTCAGGATACTTTTCAGGCAACTGATGCAATGCGGTGGCTCACGCGGATCATGCACAATGTCCAACGCATCGGCGAATACGACCAAGAGGTGCGTGACAGGTTGGGGCATGGGGATTTGGTCGACACGGGCGACAGATCAGCCCGGCTTTGATGGTTTGACGAGGCTGGCGAAAGCGAACATGTCGTAGCAATGCCGCTTGCCGCTCATCAATACCCGGAAGCCGGGCTGACGCAGCCGCTTCTGATGATCGTGCGCGCAGTATTGGCGCATTGGGTCAGTACGATGCACGCGGCTTTGGCAAGACAAGGGTCAGCTTTCTGCGGCAGAACCGACATCTCGTATCGGCATGAGCTTTTCGTGGTTGGGCACGGCGATCGAGGGTCACTTTCAGAAGTCTGTTCAAGCTGAGGAACGTTGATGACCTCCCATACAACAAGGTTTTGCGCCAGCTTTGTCGTCCCGGAGCGGGAGGCAATCCGTGTAGAGGCGTGCCGTCACCAAAGTACCGCGTGACGGTTTGCCAGTGCCTTACGCGTCTTTTGGGCGGCAGGCACAGTCGGCCAACGTGTTGCGCATGTGCCTATGCTTGGCACCTTTGCCGTTTTCGCAAGCAGCGGAGGGCGGCTTATCGACAGACGCAAGCAGCGTGCGATGGGCGACGATTGGCAAAGGATGCGCAGCACAACGATACCTGCAAGGGTATCCGCATACACGCCCGGCATGGAGTTTGGACTACGACTTGCCGCAGGCCTTGTCCTTCATGCGGGGCTGATTTGGTTTCATCCTCATCTTTTCNGGGTCAGCACACTCAGGTGAATATCAATCCTCGATGTCCTCGATCCAGGTCTTCGCGGCCACCGCACGAGGCAGACCAAGCGGGCCGATCGCGAGCATGGCCACCTGCATGATCGCCCCTGCCTCGATACCGTCCGTCTTTGCCCGGCGAGTGTGCGAATGGACCGCCCCTTCGGAGCCTGCACCGATGGCCAGTGCGAGTTTGACCAGCCGCTTTTCCCGGTCTGTCAGGGGTCCGCAATCGGCCGTCGCCTTGCCGAGGGCGGAATAGGCTTTCCAGATATCAGGATGCTGCTCGGCAAGATCTCCGGCAGCACCGGGCATGGACTTAATCATGGGAACGGTCCTCAAGTTGTGTGATCGTCAATAAGTGGGTTCGGTTTCGCGAAACGCTCTAGATCGTCCTGGTCCTCAATCGTAACATGGGTGCCGGTGACCATGACGCCATAGGGTTGAAGCCCTTTGATGGCACGGCTGAGGTTCTCGGGTGTCATGCCAAGCACCGACGCCAGCCTACGTTTCTCGAGCGCCAAATCGAAACTCGGCGCTCCTCCGGAACGCTTTTGTTGCCTGAGCAGGTAATTGGCGAGCCTTTCGAGCGAGGAGCGGAGCTTGAGGTCCTTCTGTGCCTTGATGACCGAGCGATAACACTGCGCCAGTTCCGTTACGATCGCGCGTGCAAAATCATTGTCGGCATCGAAAACAGCGCGAACATCCTGACTGGGGATCAAGGCGATCCGGCTTTTTTCAAGCGTGCGCGCAGACATCAGATAGGGTGCATCCTTGATCGTTGCAGCAAGGATGAAGGTAGAGATGGGCCGAACCGTTGCCATACTGGTTTCACGGTTGTTCCATGTTGAAAAAAGATCGACAGTTCCGGACAGCACGATGTGCAGGAAGTCACTTGGCTCGCCCTCGGTGATCAATTCGATCTGGGCCGGAAAATTCTGAACATAGGCGCCACGCATGAGCGACTGGAAATGCTCATTTTGCATATCCTTGAATATATCGAGCTCCCGAATGTCCGGGTAGTCCGAATCGGGCATACCTAAGCGCACCTATTTGATCCTCTTGATAATCGCGGCCCCCTCACTTGATAAAGATCAAGCGTTTGCTTGGGCTTTGTTTCCATGGCTCTTGATGGCCCAAGAGCCATCTCATGACAAACTTTTGCAAGCCATTTATTTGACTACACATTCCCCGGATTCTTGATCTGGATCAAGCAAGAAACCGGTGTCCCTCCACAGTTTCGAGCCCAAGCCTGTCATTGGCGAAGAGCCGATGCAGCGTTCTGGAGGGACAGCACATGCATACACTCGATGATGTCTCACGCTCGGACCAGTACCGAGCCTTGGGGCTAAGCACTTTCGCTTTCACGGTCTGCTTTGCCGTGTGGACGATCTTTTCAATTATCGGTGTTCAGATCAAACAGGAACTCGGATTGAGCGACACCCAATTCGGCCTGCTGGTGGCCACACCGGTACTGACCGGCTCTGTCAGTCGGATCTTTCTTGGCGTCTGGACCGAGCAATTCGGTGGCCGGGTCATGTTTCCGCTGCAAATGCTGATCACCGCCGTCGCGGTCTGGCTTCTGACCAGCGTGGAGACCTATTGGGTCTTTCTTGTCGCAGCACTCGGTCTCGGCCTTGCTGGCGGATCGTTCATCGTCGGTGTCGCCTACACATCGCGCTGGTTCGAAAAAGAGCGCCAAGGCACCGCTTTGGGCATTTTCGGGGCCGGCAATGTCGGCGCTGCCGTGACCAACTTTGCGGCACCGTTCCTTGTTGTCGCGCTGGGATGGGAAGGCACTGCGCGGGTTTATGCCATCGTTCTCGCGATCACGGCCGTATTGTTCTACATGCTGGCCAAGACCGACCCGGTACACGAGGCGCGCAAGATCAGCGGCGAGGGCCCTGTCTCGACCGGTCAACAGCTCGAACCGCTCAAGAATATTCAGGTCTGGCGCTTTGCCACCTATTATTTCTTCGTCTTCGGGGCCTTTGTTGCGCTGGCCAGCTTTCTGCCGCGCTACTACGTTGGCGCCTACGGGCTGGAACTGACCACCGCGGGTGTCTTTGCCGGCCTCTATTCCTTGCCGGGCTCGGTATTTCGCGCTCTTGGCGGCTGGATGTCCGACAAGTGGGGCGCGCGTGCTGTCATGTACGCGACCTTCATCGTATCGCTCATCGTGCTCTTCATAATGAGCTATCCCGAGACCAGCTACACCGTGGCCGGAATTAACGGCGCGATCGAATTCAATTTCGGGCTGAGCGTCGGCTTCTTCGTCGCCCTGACTGTCCTGTTGGGCTTCATGATGAGCCTCGGCAAGGCCGCTGTCTACAAGCACATCCCGGTCTATTACCCGCATCACGTCGGTTCTGTTGGCGGGCTCGTCGGCATGATCGGCGGGCTTGGCGGGTTCTTTCTGCCCATCGCCTTCGGCATGCTGCTGGATTTCACCGGTGTCTGGACCGCGCCGTTCATGCTGCTCTTCGCGCTGGTCGCCGTCATGACCATCTGGATGCATGTCGCGATCCGTCGAATGGAGCGGGCCCGTCACCCCGGCCTGGCCGGAGAGCGCTATCTTTCGGATGTGCCTGACCAGCCGCTTGAGAAGCCGCAGCCCGGCAAAGCACGCGCACCCGCACATGCNGAACCACAAACTTCCAGCTGACCTCGGTCGGGCGGGGCCCACCCGCCCGTCAACCTCACTTCAAAGGACCTGACATGGGACAAGATTTAAGAAACTGGACACCGGAGGACGAGAGCTTCTGGGCCTCTAAGGGCAAGTCCATTGCAACCCGCAACCTGTGGATTTCCATTCCCAGCCTGCTGTGCGGATTTGCCGTCTGGCTCTACTGGGGCATCATCACGGTGCAGATGGTGAACCTGGATTTCGGCTTTGCCAAGTCCGATCTTTTCACCCTTGGTGCCATCGCGGGGCTGACCGGCGCGACGCTACGTATCCCGTCGACCTTTTTCATCCGCATCGCGGGTGGGCGAAATACCATCGTCTTTACCACTGCGCTTTTGATGATCCCGGCGGCGGGCACGGGGTTGGCTCTGCAAGACCCGAACACACCGCTTTGGTATTTCCAGATCCTTGCCTTCCTGAGCGGAATCGGCGGCGGCAATTTCAGTTCGTCCATGTCGAATATCAGCTTTTTCTACCCGAAAAAGATCCAAGGCTATGCCCTGGGGATGAACGCTGGTCTGGGCAATTTCGGCGTGACCACCATGCAGATCCTCGTACCGCTGGCCATGACCATGGGCATCTTTGGCGGCGAGAGCCGGACTCTTGTCAACACCTCGGGCACGCTGATCGGAAAAATTCCGGCTGGCACCGAAACCTACATCCAGAATGCCGGGTTCATCTGGCTGGTGTTCCTTGTACCGCTGGCCATCATCGGCTGGATGGGCATGAACAACATCCGTGACGAACATGTGTCGCCGGATATCCCTAACCCGCTGGGCGCCTTCGCAACGATCTCGGGCATGCTGGCGATCGGCTTTGTCACGGCCGCTTTTGGCGCGTGGTTGATGCTGCCGGGGGTCGAAGGCGGGCTGCCCACTTCGGGGCTGGGTGTTTCGAAATGGATCGTGCTGCCCATCGTCATCGCGCTGACCGTGCTGGGGCTCAAGATGATCCCGGGCGCGGTGGGGCAGAACCTGTCGCGCCAGTACAAGATATTCGGCAACAAGCACACATGGGCGATGACCATCATCTACACCATGACCTTCGGCAGCTTCATCGGCTACTCCGCCGCGCTGGCGCTGACCATCAAGGTGGTGTTCGGCTTCAGCCATATCGAGGTTGATGGGCTGATGACCCATGACACGGTGAACCCCAATGGCCCCTCGGCCCTGATGTTCGCCTGGATGGGCCCGTTCATCGGCGCGCTGATCCGCCCGATCGGCGGCATGTGGGCTGACCGCGCAGGTGGCGCAAAGGTGACGCAGATCATCTCGATCATCATGGTCGCCAGCGCGCTTGGTGTCGCCTACTTCATCCAGCAGGCCTATGCCTCGGCCACACCGGAACAGTATTTCTACCCGTTCCTTGGCCTCTTCCTGATCCTGTTTGCCGCCACTGGCATCGGCAATGGCTCGACCTTCCGCACAATCGCCTTTGCCTTCGACAAGGAGCAGGCCGGACCGGTGCTTGGATGGACGGCCGCCGTTGCCGCCTATGGTGCCTTCATCATCCCGAAAGTGTTCGGTGAACAGTTGAAGGCCGGGCATCCGGAATATGCGCTTTACGGCTTCGCGATCTTCTACGCGGTCTGCATCGCCATCAACTGGTGGTTCTACCTGCGCCCGGGCGCCTACATCCAGAACCCCTGATCCGACAATCCAGCTATGCCCCGGCCACTTGTCCGCCGGGGCTGCGAGACAAAACCTAGGAGATATCAGATGAGCCACCTGCTCGACAGATTGAACTTCCTCCAGTCCAAAGAGCTGGAACAGTTCGCGGACGGCCACGGCCAGGTCACGCGCGAAAGCCGCGACTGGGAGGACACATACAGAAACCGCTGGCGGCACGATAAGGTCGTACGCTCGACCCACGGGGTCAACTGCACCGGGTCGTGTTCCTGGAAGATTTACGTGAAATCCGGGATCGTCACCTGGGAAACNCANCAGACNGACTANCCGCGNACNCGNCCNGACCTGCCGAACCATGAGCCGCGGGGATGTGCGCGGGGCGCGTCTTACAGCTGGTATCTCTACTCTGCCAACCGGGTNAAGAACCCGTTGGTTCGNGGGCGCCTGATGAAGGTCTGGCGCAAGATGCGCGAGACGATGGACCCGATCGAGGCCTGGACCAAGTTGCAGAACGATCCGATCCTGCGCGCCTCATATGTCGAGACCCGCGGCAAGGGCGGTTTCGTGCGCGCAACATGGGACGAGGCGACCGAGATCACCGCCGCCGCCAACGCCTACACGGCCAAGACCTATGGCCCTGACCGGGTCTTCGGGTTCTCGCCCATTCCGGCGATGTCGATGGTCAGCTATGCCGCCGGCTCGCGTTACCTGTCGCTACTTGGCGGGGTCTGCATGTCTTTCTACGATTGGTACTGCGACCTGCCGCCAGCCAGCCCGATGACATGGGGCGAACAAACCGACGTGCCGGAAAGTGCGGATTGGTATAACGCTGGCTACCTGCTGCTCTGGGGCTCGAACGTGCCGCAGACCCGGACGCCGGATGCGCATTTCTATACCGAGGCGCGCTACAAAGGCACCAAGTCCGCCGTGATCTGCCCCGATTACTCCGAAGCGGCAAAGTTCGGCGATGTCTGGCTGAACGCGCGTCAAGGCACGGACGCGGCTCTGGGCATGGCCTTCGGCCACGTCATCCTGCGCGAATTCCACCTTGACCGGCAGGCCGAGTATTTCGAGGAGTACTGCCGCAAGTATTCCGATTTCCCCATGCTGGTGAAACTTGAGAACAAAGGCGACCGTCTGGTCGCCGGCCGTTTCCTGCGCGCCGACGATCTGGATGGCAAGCTGGGCGAAGAGAACAATCCCGAGTGGAAGACCGTTGCCCTTGACGCGGCCTCCGGCGGGCTTGTGGCCCCGAATGGCTCCATCGGCTATCGCTGGGGCGAAGATGGCGAATGGAATCTCGAAGAAAAGGCTAACGGTGCCGATACCGAGCTGAAGATGAGCCTCGTCCTGGAAGAAGACCATGACGATGTCGTTGGTGTCGACTTCCCCTATTTTGGTGGAGAGAGCTTTGGCCAGTTCGACACCGGCGCCGATCACCCTGACGTGCTGACACGCAACATTCCGGTGCGCACGGTCGAAACGGCGGATGGCCCGGTCAAGGTTGCGACGGTGTTTGACCTCTTTTGCGCCAACTATGGGCTGGACCGCGGCCTTGGCGGCGAATGGGTCACCGACAGCTACGATGACGAGATGCCGGGCACCCCGGCATGGGCCGAGAAGATCACCGGTGTCCCGCGGGACAAGATCATCCACGTCGCGCGCGAATTCGCAGGCAATGCCGAAAAGACCCAAGGCAAGTCCATGGTCATCATCGGGGCGGCCATGAACCACTGGTACCACATGGACATGAATTATCGCGGTGTCATCAACATGCTGGTGATGTGTGGTTGCGTGGGGCAGTCCGGCGGTGGCTGGGCGCATTACGTGGGCCAAGAAAAGCTGCGCCCGCAGACCGGCTGGCAACCCCTGGCCTTCGCACTCGATTGGATGCGCCCGCCGCGGCACATGAACTCGACCAGTGCTTGGTATGCCCACTCGGATCAATGGCGTTACGAGACCTTGGAGGCCTCGGAAATCCTATCGCCCACCGCACCCGAGGGCGACTGGAATGCCAGCATGATTGATTACAACATCCGGGCTGAGCGCATGGGTTGGCTGCCGTCGGCGCCACAACTCAGGCAGAATCCGCTGGAGGTGGCGAAAGCCGCGCAAGAGGCCGGCAAGGACGTGAAGGAGCACGTGGCCGAGGGTCTCAAATCCGGCGATCTGCAAATGGCCTGCGAAGACCCGGACGCACCCGAGAACTGGCCTCGCAACCTGTTTGTCTGGCGCTCGAACCTGCTGGGGTCATCCGGCAAAGGACACGAGTATTTCCTCAAGCACCTGCTGGGCACCGATAATGGCGTCATGGGCAAGGACCTGGGTGAGGAAGGCCGCCAATTGCCGAAAGAGGCCAAGTGGCACGACGAAGCGCCGCGCGGCAAGCTGGACCTTCTGGTGACCATCGACTTTCGGATGTCCACCACCTGTGTCTATTCCGACATCGTTCTGCCAACAGCCAGTTGGTACGAAAAGGACGACATGAACACCTCGGACATGCACCCGTTCATTCACCCGCTGCAAGCGGCGGTGGACCCGGCCTACGAGTCCAGATCAGACTGGGAAATCTTCAAGTCGATTGCGCACAAGCTGTCGGAAATCACGCCGGGCTATCTGGGCAAAGAGACGGACATCGTGGCGCTGCCCATCCTGCATGATACGCCTGCCGAGATCGCGCAGGATCAGGTCAAGGACTGGAAGAAGGGCGAATGCGACCTGATCCCCGGCAAGACCGCGCCGAACTACATCGCGGTGGAGCGCGACTACCCGGCGCTTTATGAACGTTTCACCTCGCTGGGGCCGAAACTGGATGAGCTCGGTAATGGTGGCAAAGGCATAACCTGGAACACACAAGTGGAGGTGGACGACCTGGCCGCACTCAACGGTGTCAAGGCGGAGGGCCCGGCCGAGGGCCGCCCATTGATCGAAAGCGCTATCGACGCCTGTGAGGTGATCCTGATGCTGGCCCCCGAGACCAACGGCAATGTCGCCGTCAAGGCATGGGAGCAACTGGGCAAAGCGACGGGCCGTGACCATGTTCATCTGGCCGAGGGCGAGCACCACAACAAGATCCGCTTCCGCGATATCGCGGCGCAGCCACGCAAGATCATCTCGTCGCCCACATGGTCGGGCATCGAGAGCGAGAAGGTCAGCTACAACGCGGGCTATACCAACGTGCATGAGTTGATCCCGTGGCGCACCCTGACAGGTCGTCAGCAACTCTATCAGGATCACCTGTGGATGCGGGCCTTTGGTGAGGGGCTTATGTCGTATCGGCCACCGATCGACCTCAAGACGGTCGGGGCCGAGACCAACCATGAGGCGCGCGATGGCCTGCCGCATGTCGTGCTCAACTTCATCACCCCGCACCAGAAATGGGGCATCCATTCGACCTATACCGACAACCTGCTGATGCTGACGCTCAATCGTGGTGGCCCGGTGATCTGGATCTCCGAGAATGACGCAAAGACCTGCGGCATCGAGGACAATGACTGGGTCGAGCTTTACAACACCAACGGAGCGCTGACCGCGCGGGCGGTGGTATCCCAGCGGATCAAGGATGGCACGACCTTCATGTATCACGCGCAGGAAAAGATCGTGAACACGCCCGGGTCGGAAAAGACCGGCCATCGTGGGGGTATCCACAACTCCGTGACCCGCACTGTCCTTAAGCCCACGCACATGATCGGCGGTTACGCGCAGCAATCCTACGGCTTCAACTATTACGGCACCGTGGGCGCAAACCGCGATGAATTCGTCATCGTGCGGAAAATGCAAAAGGTCGACTGGCTCGACCAACCCGCAACCCAGAAGGAGGCAGCGGAATGAGAGTACGTGCGCAAATCGGCATGGTGCTGAACCTCGATAAATGCATCGGGTGCCACACCTGCTCCGTCACCTGCAAGAACGTCTGGACCAGTCGCGACGGCGTTGAATACGCATGGTTCAACAATGTCGAAACCAAGCCGGGCACCGGATATCCCACCGATTGGGAAAATCAGGCCCGTTGGAACGGTGGTTGGGAACGGACCAAGGCGGGTAAGCTACAGCCCAAGCAAGGCTCCAAATGGCGGATATTGGCGAATATATTCGCCAATCCGGATCTGCCCGAGATCGACGACTATTACGAGCCGTTCGATTTCGATCATGACCACCTGAAGTCNGCCCCCGAGATGGANCATTTTCCCACCGCGCGCCCCTATTCCAAGATCACCGGCGAGCGGATNGAGAAGATCGAGAAAGGCCCCAACTGGGAGGAAATTCTGGGTGGGGAGTTCTCGAAACGGTCCGAGGATTACAACTTCGAAGGCATTCAGAAGGAGATTTACGGCGAGTACGAAAACACCTTCATGATGTATCTGCCGCGGCTTTGTGAACACTGCCTGAATCCCACCTGCGTATCATCCTGCCCCTCGGGCGCGATCTACAAACGCGAAGAGGACGGCATCGTTCTGATTGACCAAGAGAAATGCCGCGGCTGGCGGATGTGTGTCTCGGGCTGCCCGTACAAGAAGATCTATTACAACTGGTCGACAGGTAAATCCGAGAAATGCACCCTGTGCTATCCGCGCATTGAGTCCGGCCAGCCGACCGTCTGCTCGGAAACCTGCGTCGGGCGTATCCGGTACCTGGGCGTGATGCTTTATGATGCCGACAAGATCGAGGAGGCGGCGAACGCGGCCGAGGAGATGGATCTTTATGATGCGCAGCTTGGCGTTTTCCTCGACCCAAATGATCCGGACGTGATCGAGGCCGCCAAGGCCGCCGAGATCCCACAGGATTGGATCAAGGCCGCACAGGAAAGCCCGATCTGGAAGATGGCCATGGAATGGAAGGTCGCCTTCCCGCTGCACCCGGAATACCGGACGCTGCCCATGGTTTGGTACATTCCTCCGCTATCGCCCATCCAGAACGCGGCGGAAGCAGGCGCTATCGGCATGGATGGCGATATGCCCGACGTCAAGAACCTGCGCATTCCGCTGCGTTACCTGGCCAACATGCTGACCGCTGGGGATGAGACCCCGGTGGCGCAAGCGTTGGAACGGATGTTGGCCATGCGCTCCTATATGCGGGCCAAATCCATTGACGGGGTGCGCGACGAAGGGCTGGCCGCGCGTGTGGGCCTGTCGGGACGCATGATCGAGGATATGTACAGGATCATGGCTCTTGCCGACTACGAGGATCGTTTCGTGATCCCCACCACCCACCGCGAACAGGTGGAAGAGGCCTATGACCTCAAGGGTGGATGCGGTTTTACCGACGGCAACGGCTGTTCCACCGGTATTTCAAAGGGGTCGCTGTTCGGCGGGTCCAAGAAACCCCTCAAAATGCCCGAGGAGGTGCGTTGATATGGCCCCCCAACTGCAAGACAGACCCCTAAAGGCGCTGTCACTGATCCTGAGTTACCCGACGCTTGAATTGCAGGCGGCGATACCCGAGATCGGGGGCATACTGGCCTCTGACTCGCGATTGACTGCCGCAACGCGCCGGGCGTTGCGCCCGCTGGTGGAGGAGCTTGGCGGGCGCGACATCTATGACCTGCAAGAGCAATACGTGATGCTCTTTGATCGCTCGCGCGCCTTGTCTCTCAACCTCTTTGAGCACGTCCACGGCGAAAGCCGTGACCGGGGCGGGGCGATGGTGTCGTTGATGGAGACCTACCGTGACGGCGGTTTCGAGCCCGCCACGACGGAACTGCCCGACCACCTGCCGGTACTTTTGGAATTCCTGGCAACGCGTCCCTTTACTGAAGTCCAGGAAACCTTGGCGGACGCGGCGCATATATTCGAGGCTTTGAACACCAGGCTCGCCCGGCGGGAAAGCCCATATGCCTCCGCGTTCGCCGCTCTTTTAATGCTGTCGGGCACCACAGCAGATAGCGAGGCCGTGGCCGAGCTTCTGGAGCAGCCCGAGCTTGACCCCAACGATCTGGAGGCGCTCGACGAGGTCTGGGAGGAAAGCGAGGTGCGTTTTGGCCCTGACCCCAACGCCGGCTGCCCGCAAGTGCGCGACATGCTTTCGCGCATGGATACGCCCTTGGCCACCCAACCGCGCGCTTCGCGGCATGCGGTCGAACAGGAGACTTGAGCAATGTTTGCCAATTTCGACATTAATTTCATCATCTTCGGCGTCTTCCCCTATGTCGCGCTGACGGTGTTCCTCGTGGGGTCCATCGCCCGATACGAACGCGACCCTTTCACATGGAAAAGCTCGTCCAGTCAGCTTTTGCGACGCAAGCAACTGATCTGGGGGTCGATCCTGTTTCACGTCGGTATCATCACGGTGTTCTTTGGTCACTTGATCGGTCTATTCACTCCGATCTGGGTGCTGGATGCCTTGGGTGTGCCCTATTGGTTGAAGCAATGGATGGCCGTGTTGATCGGTGGACCTGCGGGGATCGCGGCGCTGATCGGCAGTACAATGCTGCTGCACCGTCGCTTGACAGATCCGCGTATCCGCGTGACCTCAAGCTACCCTGATATCATCATCATGGGACTTATCTGGTTGCAATTGGCCATCGGCCTGCTGACGATCACGCAAACCCTTCAACACATGGATGGCGCGGAAATGGTCCGCTTTATGACATGGTCGCAGAGCGTGGTNACATGGAACGTCAATGCCTGGGTTACTGTGGTGAATGTGCACTGGCTTTACAAGCTGCATATCTTCCTTGGCCTGATCATTACCATGCTGTTCCCCTTCACGCGGCTCGTGCACATCTGGTCGGGCTTTGCGGCGCCGTTTCGCTATCTGTTGGGGCGCAAAGGCTATCAAATCGTGCGGACCCGTCGACAGACCGCGTTGCCTGCGCATCGGGCCACCGGTGCCGGACAATCCACCAAACCTGCGGAGTGACAGCTATGAATGCCCCACTGTTCCCTGATCTGGTCGTCAATGGCGAAACCGTGCCGCATGCGGTTGTCGCTGCCGAGGTCCAGAATCACGATGCGCCTGCCGGCAAGCCGGGTCTGGCGTGGCGCAAAGCCGCAAATGCGGTCGCCATGCGCACACTGCTGGTGCAAGAGGCGCGCCGTCGAGGGCTNGAGCCTGATCCCGCCGAAGTCGGCCCGGGCCGATATGAGACCGAGGAGGAGGCGCTGATACGGGGCCTTCTCGACGTGGCGCTGGAGGTGGCGCCGCCGAGCGAAGATGCGATCCGCGCCGAATGGCTGCGCAATCCGTCGCGGTTTCGCGCGCCTCCCCTGTGGGAGGTGTCGCACATCCTCATTGCTTGCGACCCTCGCGATAGTGACACGCGCGAGGCGGCTCATGCCAGGGCCAAGGACCTGATCGCAAAAGTGCGAAGTGATGCGCGCAGTTTCACCCGGCTGGCCACGGAACACAGTGATTGCGGCTCGCGCGCATCGGGCGGGGCCTTGGGCCAGCTTGGTCCGGGTGACACAGTGCCCGAGTTTGAAGCCACGCTTCGGCAGATGGCCGAAGGTGAGGTTACGGCAGCCCCCGTTCTGACGCGCCACGGCTATCATGTGATCCGCTTGGATGCCTTGGCTCTTGGGGCCGAACTACCTTTCGAAACCGTACGCGACAAGATTGCCCTAGCCATGGAAAAGGCCGCTTGGGCGCAGGCCGCGCGGGATTTCACCAACACCCTGCTGGCCAGTGCCGAAATATCAGGTGCCGAGCTGCAGGCGGGTTAATGCGGAAGGGCTGAGAGAATGAACGCGCAGGCGCACAACATCGGACGGGCGGGTTCGCAAAGTCCCACCGCTCACCGGTTGCTCGGCAACCCTCTGGATTTCATCCATGAAGACCACATGCGCGAACGAACCTTCTGTGCGGCACTTATTGATTTGGCTTGCACCGAGACCGCGATGGCCGACCTGGCCGGCAAGATTGCGGAATTTTTGGGTCAGGAACTTCCGCTGCATATCGCTGACGAGGAACAGGACCTGTTCCCGCTTCTACGTCGCCGTTGCATGAAAGAGGACGAGATCGGACGCGTGCTTGAACGCCTCCATACGGATCGCCGACATGCGGCAATCAATACGCCGACGGTGTTGACCATACTGAAGAAATTTGCTGCCGGTACGGAGCTTTCGGGCGAGGACAGCGCGGCGCTTTCCACCTTTGCGGACCATTCTCGGCGACACCTGATCCTGGAGAACGCCGTCATTCTGCCCCTCGCCCGGGTCCGGCTGACCAGCGAAGACCTCGATACGCTGCGCCTGCGCATGATGCAGCGCCGCGGGTTGGACCGCCTTATGGAGAGGCCCCATGCTGAATGATTTGATGAACCGCAACCGTGAATGGTCCGAAAAGCGCTACAACGCGGACCCGGGCTATTTCGCCCGGCTGGCCGCACAACAAGCGCCGGAGTTCTTCTGGATCGGCTGCTCCGACAGCCGCGTTCCGGCCAATGTGGTGGCAGGCCTCGACCCCGGTGAAGTCTTTGTGCACCGAAACGTGGCGAATGTTGTCCATTCTGCTGATTTGAATCTTCTTTCAGCCCTCGAATTCGCTGTTGAGGCGCTGTGTGTCCGCGAGATCATCTTGTGCGGGCATTATGGGTGTGGCGGTGTCAAGGCGGCAACCGAGGCCCTTCCGCACGGGTTGGCCGATCACTGGCTAGAACCTATCCGGAGGCTCGCCCGTGCCTATGCTGTCGATCTTTCGCAAGAAACCGATGGCGAGGCACGGCGTGATCGGCTGGCCGAGTTCAACGTGATTGAGGGTGTGCGCCGGGTGGCGGAAACCCCGATCCTGCAAAAGGCTTGGGCCAACGGCGCAGATATCCGTGTGCATGGCCTGATATACGGGTTGAAAGATGGCCGATTGCGCGATCTTGACTGCTCGATCGGGCCTGGACATTTTGAAGGGAAGGCCGCGCAATGACAATCATTTCCAAGATCACGACGCGGGGCTGCGGGTGCGACGCGCCTGAGGAAACCACGAAACTGATCAGTATTGATGCCGCGCTTGCTCGGATTGACGATCATGCCACGCCGCTCGTGGACACAGAGGTTATTCCATTGTCACAAGCGCTTGGGCGTGTACTGGCCGCGCCCGTGCGCGCCGCTGACAAGGCTCCGGCGTTCAACTCAGCGGCGATGGATGGCTATGCGGTCAATACAACAGGGCTTCGAGGCGACGGCCCCTGGATCATGCCTGTGATTGACCATATTGCCGCCGGAGCGATGGCCAAAGCGCCCCTCGCCCCTGTCGGCGCAGCCCGTATCCTGACCGGTGCACCATTGCCCGAGGGGGCTGACGCGGTGATCCGTCAAGAAGACGTCATCCGGCAAGGTGCCACTGTCCGCCTGGATATGCGACCAAAGCCAGGTGAAAACATTCGGCAAGCTGGCGAAGAGATGCAGCAAGGCCAGACCATCCTCAGCGCAGGGTGCCGTCTTGGGCCGCGGCAGATAGCGGCCAGTGCCGCCTGCGGTGCAGCATCGCTGCGGGTTCGTCGCACTTTGCGCATCGCCCTTGTCGTGACGGGAAGCGAAGTACGCGCGCCGGGCCGAGAGCGTACAGAGGGGCAGATTTGGGATGTGAACACCCCCATGTTGCAAGCCGCGCTGGCAGGGCCTGAGCTTGACTTGATCTTGGTCGAACACCTGAAGGATGATCCTGATCTTATGACCGCGCGCTTGGCTGAACTGGCCAAGGGGGTTGACCTGATCGTAACCACCGGAGGCGTGTCGGTGGGTGATGCGGATCATGTGAAGCCTGCCTTGATCGGATTGGGCGCCGAGGTTCATTTCAGTGGTGTCGCCATCAAACCGGGCAAACCTGTCTCCTACGGAAGTCTGGCCGGGTGTCATTGGTTGGGCCTGCCCGGCAACCCGGCTGCGGCCTTCGTGACATGGCAGGTCTTCGGCACCAGGCTGATCCACGCATTGACTGGGCAGGAAAGTCCCCGCGTGGCCCGACGTCACGTCGTGACTGCTGATGCAATCAACCGAAAGCCTGGCCGCTGTGAACTGAGGCCCGCCAAACTCGTGGGCTTCGATGACCGGGGACGCGAAGTATCGTCCTGCGCCTCAGCCTCGCATTCGGCGCGCGCCAGCGAGTTGGCTTCTGCGGACGGGTTGATCTTTCTGCCTGCCGAGAGTGATCATCTTCCCGCGGGGGCGTTGGTCGAATTTTCTGCCTTTTGTGACAGCTGAGGACCAAGACATGAAACTTGCCTACACCATGGCGCCCGGACGCGGTGACACTGACCTCATACTTGCCGATCTGGCATCTGACCTCATTGCACAAGGTTTACGGCTATGCGGCACCGTTCAAATCAACACCGAGCGCCCTGATGCAGGCCCCTGTGACATGGATGTGCGCATCTTGCCCGACGGCCCGATACTGCGTATCAGTCAGAACCTTGGCCCGAATGCACGCGGTTGCCGCCTTGATCCCGAGGCGCTGGAAACGGCGGTCGCCCGAGTGGCCGCCCAACTTGATGAGCGCATTGACCTGCTGATTATCAACAAGTTTGGCAAACACGAGGCCGAAGGTCGCGGATTCCGCGATGTTCTCGCTCAGGCTGTCGAACTTGATATCCCGGTGCTTGTCGGACTTAACAGTTTGAACCAAACCGCCTTTGAACGGTTTGCTGGCAGTCTTGCCACCCAATTACCTCCCGATCAGGAAGCGCTTGCGCAGTGGACCAGGAATGCGGTCAGCATGGCGGCAGATCCAGCCTAGGGTCACTTCGCACTCGTCGCGGCCCAATCCGTACCGAGGCAATCCATGTACGAAGGTCCCCTTGCCGGTCAGGCGTGGAAAACCGGTCCACCAAAGCTGTGCAGCACCCAAGAATTTGGTCTTGGACCTCCGCCTCAGTTTGGCTTGCCTGACGATATGCACTATGACGATTTGAAGGGCGTTGGGCCGCAGAATGGCGGCGTGATGACGCTACAGGATAGATATCGTGATGCCCAAACCAAGTGCACGCAAGGGGCTCAACCTGAAATGGCTGGAGATCTTCCAGCTTTGTGCCCGCAACGGATCGCTTCGCGAGACGGCGCAGGAGGCCGGGCTGTCGGTCAGTACGGTGTCGCACCATCTGCGGAGGCTCGAAGATCATCTTGGTGTCGAGCTTTTCAACCATGCGCGCAGGCCGATGGTCCTGACGCCGAAGGGCCACATGTTCCTGCGTGATATCGACATCGCGCTACAGGCGATCCGCAAGGCCAAGGCAGAGGCCTCCGCGGGCAACCTGACCGAGGCCAGCTATCTTAGGCTGGGCACGATCGAAGACCTTGAAAGCGACGTCATCCCTGACCTCGCCGTCCACCTGTCACAACGAATGCCCGATTGCGATTTTCTCTATCACACGGCGACCAGTCACGAGATCATCGAGATGCTGCAAGACAGGGAGTTGGACCTCGGGGTCGCGACGGCGCCCCCTGACCGCCTTCGCGATCTCCAGGACAGGCCGCTTTTGCGCGATCCCTTTATCATCGTGTTGCCAGCCGGTGTGGAACCTTCGGTGTCGGACGTCCTCAGGGACGGCTACGGCCTGCCTTTCTTGCAGTTTTCCAGCAACCTGATCATCGCGGGACAGATCGAGGCGCAGCTTCGCCGGGTGGGTCTGAGCCTGCCCCACAAGTTTGAATGCGGCAGTAACCAAACACTGATGGCTATGGTCGCGGCGGGCGCAGGCTGGACCATCACGACGCCCTTGCTATTCTCGCGGGCAAAGCGGTTTCAGCCGAAGCTACGGATGCAGCCCTTTCCGGGAAAACGGTTTTCTAGGACATTGTCGCTGATCACGACGCCGGATTGCTCGCGGTCGGTGCTGGATATCGTGAATGGCAGAATTCGCAATGCTCTGGACGCGCAGGTGATACGACCCTTGCTGGAGACCGCTCCGTGGCTTGAGGATCAGTTCAAGCTGATGGATTAGGTCAACAACAATCAACCATAAAGAATGTTGAAGCGCTTCCTGATGGCGCGGTCCTGATCCAGTGTCAGGTACTCCGGATGATGGGTTCCGAGGATTT
>PR_CR_10_Liq_1_inCRDRAFT_1000681_pt1 | contig 20695 bp, 18 predicted proteins | sample PRCRCaboRojoPR_3_FD_10241 | JGI IMG/M metagenome (IMG submission 10241)
CTCGCCGAGCTGCTGGGGCTGCTGGCGCCGGACGCCCTGGCCCGGCTGCGCCCGCCGCCCGACGCCGCCCCGCCGACGGCGCCACCCTCAAGCCGGGACGAGCGCGCCCGCGACCAGGATCGCGATGCCCTGGGCAAGGCGCTGGAGCGCTTGGGCGCCCACGGCTATGACCCTCTGCAGCTGCTGGCGGCGCTGGTGCTCGGCTCCGCGCCGGCGGCACCGATGGAGCTGCACCAACCGCTGGGGCTGGCGCATCTGTCCGACCTCTGGGAGCAGGAGCTGAGCCCGTACCATGCGCTGCTCTGCACCGGTCGCCGGGACCTGCCGCCAGTCCTCGACGACATGGCCCAAGACGCCCTGCTCCGGCACGCCATGGATGCGGATGCGCTGCTGCTGGAGAAACAAGGGGACGTGCCCGTCGATGGCCGATGGACCCAATGGCGGCGGCTGGTTGGGCGCGCCGGGTATCGGCTGCACCTGGCCCAGGCCCTGCGTGACTATGCCGGCGACACCGCGGCGGCGGACCTGCCGCGACTCATCGCCTGCGGCGAGCTGCACCATCTGCGATGCGCCTGCGACCTGCTGGAGGGCGCATCCCCGCCCTGGGCGACACGACGCAACGCCGGCCACCTGGCACCGCTGCTGAAGGCGGCGCTGTTCCTGCTGCGCGAGCGCCTGAGCCTGGCCGCATCGCAACCGCCGCACCCCCTGCTGGTGGATGCCTGGCGGCGGCTGCACGCACGGCTCACCAGCCCGTCGGTCATGGCGCTGGCGGATGACCACGGCCACGCCTGGGTGCTGTATCTGGCGGCGCTGGGGCTGGTGGAGGCGTCCGGCGCGGACGTGCAGGCGTTCGGCTTTCCGCAGCGGTTGGACGCCTGCTTGGCGGAGTTGGACGAAGCCCTGGACGCAGCGGAAGATCCGGACGACCGCGCCGCATGCCAGCAGGACGCCCGAGCGCGCTTCCAGGCCGCGGCGCGAGCGCTGCAACACCGCATCGACGCCCTGGAGCCGGACCTGGGCCGCCTGCTGCTGGAGACGCGCCTGCGGCGGGACTGGTTCCCACTGCCGGAGCGCATCAAGGCACGCCTGCGTCAGCGCTGCCTGGATCAGGCCGGCACGCGCCTGATCGGCGCCCTGGCCCGGGCCTGCCGAGCGGGCGAGCCGGCAGCGGCCATCCTCGCCGTCGCGGAACACCACCGCCAGCGCCCGCTGCTGGTGCTGGGCGGCCTGGCCTGGCTGGCGCTGGCGCAGGTCCGCTCCCAGGCGGACGGCGCCAAGGATGCGGGGCCAAGCTCGGATACGGCATTGCTGCGGATCGCAGATTTTTTGGAGGCCATGCGCGTGCGCCACGGCGGTGAGAATGAGCCGATCCCCGCCCTGTTGCCGCCGCCATCGTTCCAACCGGCGCAGACGGCGCCGCTCCTGGCGTTGTTGGAGGAGCGCGACTTCCGCGAACGACTGCACCAGCTCTCCGAGCGCGGCGCCGCCGAGCGCACCGCCCTGCAACGCGGACGCCACCAGCTCGGCCTGGACGAGGCGGGCGCCGAGGCACCGGAGGGCATCGCCCTCGGCAGTCGCGACGCGGTGCATCGGGTGATCGAGGGGCTGTCGGAGCGGTTGCTTGGGGCGTCGGGCTGAGGCCGGGTGGGGGCCAGCGCGGGGCTCTGGGTTTGACCGGGTCGATGCGTGGACTGATAGTCGGCGGACGAACAAGTGCCCGATAGATCCATCCGGAACCACACCAGCGCGGCTCAGCCTCCCAGATCCGCCACCGTCCCACGCACCATGCCAGCGAACTCGGCCGAGTCGTGAACCGCCCGGTCCAATTGCTGCTGAGCGCGTTCTGCGACCTCTCGCAGCGCCGCATTTTGCGGGTGATCTGCGGCAGTACGGACAATCTGACCAAAGGCATGGAGGTACTTCAGCTTGTCCCGCCGCACCTCAACCAGCTCCACCCGGTTCAGACCCAGGGCGTTGAGGGTCTGCTCACCCCGTCCGCCGGTCCCATCGAGGCCGTAAGCGACCTCGGCCCGAAAACCAATGTAATCGGCAGGGTCTTCCTTGGACGGATCAACCATGACCGGCGCTTCCCGCCGCAGTGCGTCCTTATGGTTGCGCGCCCGCGCCGCGGGATCGATCAACGGGAATAGGTTCTTCTTGAAGCGCTGGTTGCAGAGCTGGCATGAGAACAGCAGGTTGTCCCACTCGTAGGCAAGCCAGTAGTAGCCGGGGCGCCCGAGGACATCGGCTTGGTGCTGGCGAAAACCGCCCTTGGGCCGGTAATGCTCTACGTCTCCATAGGCGATGTGCGACACCTTCGACTCACAGAAGGCGCACTTGTCGTGCTGCATTGCCTTCAGTACAGCCTTGACGTCGTCGTGGGCATAGATATCCCCATCGAACTCGAACTTGAGGGCACCGCTGTCGTAAGCCGCCGGGTTCGCCGTATAGCTCAGGGAATGACCCCGGCGCTTGTTCTTGCCCTTGGTCCGCAGCACCGCGGGCGCCGATGACGTACGGCGAATGCGGATCATCTCAATCCCCGCCTTCGCGTTTCAGCGCCTCGGCGGCCCGTCGAATGATGTCCATGGCCTCGATGTCCGCGGCGCTCTCCCCCGCCGGCAGTGCCGTCAGCTCCTGGTCCAGTTCCGCCAGGCGCCGCCTGTCCTCACCGGAGAGCGCCGACTTGGACAGCAGATCGGTGCGCTCGGCGATGGTGCTGTCATAGACCGCGGCCCGCGCCGTCGGCAGGCCGAACAACTCGCTGGTCAGGAGTTGATCCACCCGCCAACCGGTCACCGACGCGAAGGACTGATCGATGAGCACATGATCCCTCTCTCGCCGCAGCACCGCGATGCGGGCATCCCGCGCGGCCTGAACGATCAGCGGACTGTGGGCGGTGGCGATGAACTGGGCATTCGGAAAGAGCTCCGACAGCCAGTCCATCAGCCGGCGCTGCCAGGATGGATGCAGATGCAGGTCGATCTCGTCCACCAGTACCACGGCGGGCTGGGCCAGTGGGTCTGCGGCGTCGGGCCAGCGGCGGAACATGCGCGCCGCCAGGTCCACCACCCAGGTCGTCATGGTGCGGTAACCGAGGCCCATGCGCTGGAATGGCACCCGTCCATAGGGCGTCTCGAAGACGACCTCCGCGCTCGGACCGTCCTTGACGCGAATCTCGACATCGCTCACGTCCGGCAGCAGGCGCACCAGCAAGGTCTTCACCTGATCCCGGCGCGCGGCGTAGTCGATGCCGTTCCGGTCGTCTTGCTTCGCAGCCGCATAGTCCATCTGCGCCAGCCACTCGTCCGGGCTGATCAAGGTCGCCTCGTCGTCGAACAGGGTGGCGGCGTCGAATCCCTCCGGGTCGCCGTCGATGAGTTGGCTGCGACCGGCGTTGCGGGTGGCGCCGTAGCCGAAGCAGCCGGCATCCGCGAGCCGCGTGACCATCTCCCAACCGACCCCCGCAAAACCGCCCATTGGCTCTAAGCCCGCGCGCACCGCGACGCGTTCCAGCTCAGTCGGCTCGCAGTCCGGGTGGGCGCCAAGGAGGAAGTCGGCGCTGATCGCGAGTCCGGAACCGGTATGCGGCCGCAGCATGGACCGCAGCGGTGGCCAGCCAAGGATCCAAGCTCGTGCTTTGACGTCCTTGACCAAAGGGGGCATGACCACGGGCGTCATCCCCGCAATCGCCTGCAGCAGCGTCGTCTTTCCCGTCCCGTTGTCGCCGAGGATCAGCGTCCAAGGCGCAGGTCGACCGTCGTCCAGGGTCAGATCGAGGGTCTGCCTCGGCCCGAAGCATGCGAGGTTCTCAACGGAGATGGAGCCCAGGTAGGCAGCTTGGTCGGGTTGGCTCATGCTGTCGCCTCGGGTTGATGCCGGTGCGGTGATCCGAGTCGCGGATTCTGGTGGTTGGAAGCGAGGGGTCGCAGAATCGAGGGGGCACTCGATGGCATTGAGGTGAAAGCGCAGGGTATTGGATTTCTGGCCACTCGTCGCCCGACGCTCGGGTTTCTCTACGCGCGCGGGTACCGTCATTGGAGCTGACACGCAAAAAGCCCCGCCGAAGCGGGGCTTTCTCCGTCGCCCTCCCTGGCGACCGTAGCGGCGTTTTCGCCGTCAGGCGAAAAATCTGCTGTTACATCATCCCCATGCCGCCCATATCGCCCATGCCGCCGCCGGCGGGCATCGGGGTCTCTTCCTTGGGCTCCTCGGCGACCATGGCCTCGGTGGTGATCATGAGACCGGCCACGGAGGCGGCGTTCTGCAGTGCGGTGCGGGTGACTTTGGTGGGGTCCAGGATGCCCATGTCCACCAGGTCGCCGTACTCGCCGTTGCTGGCGTTGTAGCCGTAGTTACCCTCGCCGTCGGCGACGTTGTGCAGCACGACGCTGGCCTCGGCGCCGGCGTTGCTGACGATCTGCCGCAGCGGCTCTTCCATGGCGCGCAGCGCAATGCTGACACCGACGTCCTGGTCGTGGTTAGCGCCGGCGACGTTGCCGCGGATCTTGGTCAGCGCACGCACCAGGGCGACGCCGCCGCCCGGGACGATGCCCTCCTCGACCGCCGCACGGGTGGCGTGCAGGGCGTCCTCGACCCGGGCCTTCTTCTCCTTCATCTCGACCTCGGTGGCGGCACCCACCTTGATCACGGCGACACCGCCGGCGAGCTTCGCCAGGCGCTCCTGAAGCTTCTCGCGGTCGTAGTCGGAGGTGGTGTCCTCGATCTGGGCGCGGATCTGCTCGCAGCGGCCCTTGATCTCGTCGTCCTGACCGGCGCCGTCGATGATGGTGGTCTCCTCCTTGCTGATCTGCACCTTCTTGGCGGAGCCGAGCTCGTTCAGGGTGGCCTTCTCCAGCGTCAGGCCGACTTCCTCGCTGATGACGGTGCCGCCGGTGAGGATGGCGATGTCCTGGAGCATGGCCTTGCGGCGGTCACCGAAGCCCGGCGCCTTGACGGCGCAGACCTTGATGATGCCGCGGATGGAGTTGACCACCAGGGTGGCCAGGGCCTCGCCCTCGATGTCCTCGGCGACGATCATCAGCGGGCGGCCGGCCTTGGCGACGGCCTCCAGCACGGGCAGCAGGTCGCGGATGTTGGAGATCTTCTTGTCGTGCAGGAGGATGAAGGGGTCCTCCAGCTCGGCGGTCTGGCTCTGCTGGTTGTTGATGAAGTACGGCGACAGGTAGCCGCGGTCGAACTGCATGCCCTCGACGACGTCGAGCTCGTTGTGCAGGCTCTTGCCCTCTTCCACGGTGATGACGCCTTCCTTGCCGACCTTCTCCATGGCCTCGGCGATGATCTCGCCGATGGACTCGTCGCTGTTGGCGGAGATGGTGCCGACCTGGGCGATCTCCTTGTTGTCGGAGCAGGGCTTGGACAGGCTGGCGAGCTCACCGACCGCGGCCTCGACGGCCTTGTCCATGCCGCGCTTGAGGTCCATCGGGTTCATGCCGGCGGCGACCGCCTTCAGACCCTCGCGGACCATGGCCTGGGCCAGCACGGTGGCGGTGGTGGTGCCGTCACCGGCGACGTCGGAGGTCTGGGAGGCGACCTCTTTGACCATCTGTGCGCCCATGTTCTCGAACTTGTCGGAGAGCTCGATCTCCTTGGCGACGGAGACGCCGTCCTTGGTGACGGTGGGCGCGCCGAAGGACTTCTCCAGCACGACGTTGCGGCCCTTGGGGCCGAGGGTGACCTTGACCGCGTTGGCCAGGATGTTGACGCCCTCCATCATGCGGTTGCGGGCGTCGGTCGAGAAGCGGACTTCTTTGGCAGCCATGGGGCAGATACCTCAGTGTTCGTTAGCAGGGGAATGGTTCAGCCGAATGTGGACGGGCCCGGATGCGGGCGCAGATCCAGGCTCAGGACTCGATGACGCCCATGATGTCGTCCTCGCGCATGACGAGGAAATCCTCACCGTCGAGCTTGACCTCGGTGCCGGAGTACTTGCCGAAGAGCACGCGGTCGCCGACCTTCACGTCGAGCGAGCGGGTGTCGCCGTTGTCCATCAGCTTGCCGTTGCCGACGGCGATGATCTCGCCCTGGATGGGCTTCTCGGTGGCGGAGTCCGGGATGACGATGCCGCCGGCGGAGGTGCGCTCCTCCTCCATACGACGGACGACGACGCGGTCATGCAGTGGGCGGATGTTCATGCTTGCTTTCCCCTCAGCTTGTGGATGGGTTGCGGGTGGTGAAACGCCGGGCGCCGACGGCCGGTTTCCAGTGGGGGCGTCAGACCTGATGCTGGCGCCTGATCCGCTGGCGCCTGATCCGACCGGCGCCCGGAGCGTGTTAGCACTCAACGGTAGCGGCTGCTAATAATAGGGCGCGGCGGTGGCGTGTCAAGTGGCGTTTGCGCCAGCAGCGACGGGTGATTTCGGGATGCCTGCAACCAGCAGCCGGGCGCCGACGCCGGACCCGCGGGTGAGCTGCATGGCCAGCGGCAGACAGCGGCTCGGGCATGACCAAGCGGGGGCGGTGCCGACGACTGCGGCGAGCGGCGGCCTCGCCACAGGCAGACAGTCGGCGGCGGCAGGGGCTCGGCTGAGCGGCCCGGACGCGCCGGGCTCAGTCCTCGCGCCGATAGTCCGCGTCGATGATGCGCGGGCGGTGGCCGCCACCGAGGTCATCGTCATCGCGACGCGGGCCGATGGCCTCCACCCGCACATAGCGCAGCAGCAGCGCACGCCGCAGCGGCGGAATCAGCAACAGGAAGCCCGCGATGTCGGTGACGAAGCCCGGCAGCAGGAGCAGAAAGCCGCACACCAGCAGCACGGCGCCGTCCAGCAGCTCCAGCGCCGGCGTCTCGCCCCGCTCCATGGCCCGGCGCACGCGCAGCAGCACATTGAGCCCCTGCATGCGCACGAGGTAGCCGCCGATGACGGCCGTCAGCACCGACAGGGCGATGGTGGGCAGTGCGCCGATGACGGAGCCCACCTGGATCAGAAAGTAGAGCTCCACCAGCGGTGCGCCGACGAAGAGCAGAAGAAAAAGCCACATGAGCACGGTCTCGGAGAATGACGGTCGCGGGCGGAGATGCCGGGGTTGCGGGCCTGCCGGCGCCGCGGCGACCCGCGTTGCGCTGCCCGGAAGCGCTGCAAATCCCGAAGGTCTGTCCGGTAAAAGCGGATTCAAACCCCGCCGCCCATCGGCACGAATTCCGTTAGGCTATGCGCCCGCTGCCGAAGGCGGCCGCTGCATCGCCCCGCTGAGGCCGGCTCGCCCGCCGCAGGCGCACTGAATGTTTCCAACCCCAGCCCAGCATCACCAGCCCAACACCCCCAACCCGGAGCCGCCCCGATGTCCGAGCGCAACGCCGCCGATGTCCATGTGGTCTTCTGCACCTGCCCGGACCAGGGCGTCGCCGAATCTCTCGCCGGCGCACTGGTCGAAGCAGGACTTGCCGCCTGCGCCACCCTGCTGCCCGGCGCCGTGTCCATCTACAGCTGGGAGGGCCGCATCGAGCGCGACAGCGAGGTGCTCCTGATGCTCAAGACCACGGGCGCGCGACTGCCGACGCTCACCGAGCGCATCTGCGCGCTGCACCCCTATGACGTGCCGGAGGTGATCGCCCACCCCATCACCGCCGGCCACGACCGCTACCTTGATTGGGTGAGACAATGCACAACCACCACTGCCTGATCGCCTGGGTGCTCGCTCCGCTGCTGCGCGCGGCGCGACGCAGCCCGGGCAACCTTGGCGCAGCGCGGCGCCGCCCGGCACCCGCCTCGCCATGGGGGGCGTCTGCGCCGACGCACGCCCCTGGTGCTGCGCGCCCGCGCATGACGACGCCGGCGCTGGTCAGCCTGGCCGCGATGCTGTTGCTCGTGCTGGCGCATGGGGTGGTCACGGCCGCCACGGACGATGACTTCCGGCAGCCGGACCAGGCCTTCCGCATCTCGGGCGAATCCGCCGGTGCGGACGCGGTCACCGTGCGCTGGGACATCGAGCCCGGCTACTACATGTACCGGAGCAAGTTCCGCTTCGACAGCGAGAGCCCCGGCATCAGCCTCGGCCGCCCGGACCTGCCGCCGTCCGAGACCAAGCAGGACGAGTTCTTCGGCGAGGTGCAGATCTACCGCGACCGCGTCGAGGCCAGGCTGCCGGTGGAGCGCAGCGCCGACGCCGGCGACGTCGTCGCCATCGAGGCCAAGTCCCAGGGCTGCGCCGACGCCGGGCTCTGCTATCCGCCGCAGAAGCAGCGCATTCTGCTGGAGCTGCCGAAGCTGGCGGCGGTGGATACGGCGGACAGCGCCGGCTCGGCAGACGGGTCCGCCTCCCCGGCCGGTGCCCCCGCCCAGAGCATGGCGCAGGCGCTGAGCGGTGGTGGCGGCGGCGGGGTCACCCAGTCCCTCGGCCTCGGCATCGGCGACGACATCCTGCCGGTGGAGGAGGCCTTCCGCTTCGATGCCGAGGTGGCGGCGCCGGACCGGCTGGCACTCATCTGGGACATCGCGCCGGAGACCTATCTCTATCAGGAGAAGATCGCCCTCTCCCTCGAAGACGCCGACGGCGTGCAGATCGGCGAGTACAGCCTGCCGGAGGCGGAGGTGAAGCCGGACACGGTGCGCCCGGACGGCACCATCGGCGACGTGGCCATTTACCACGGCACCCTGAATCTGGACGTGCCGCTGCGGCGCGGCGCCAGCGAGCCCACCGAGGTCACGCTGGTGGCCAACTACCAGGGCTGCGCCGAGCGCGGCATCTGTTATCCGCCGGTCACCGAGCGCATCGCCCTGGCCCTGCCCGCCGCCACCGAGACCGTGGCGCTGGCCGAGGTGGCACCTGCGAGCGCCGCTTCCGGCGCCGACGGCGACGCCGCCGGCGGCCCACCCGAGCGCGTCTCCGAGCAGGACCAGATCGCCGCCCGCCTGGCCAACGCCGGCATCCTGGGCGCCATGGCCATCTTCTTCGGCCTCGGGCTGCTGCTGGCCTTCACGCCCTGCGTCTTCCCGATGATTCCGATCCTGTCGGGCATCATCGCCGGCCAGGGCGACAGCATCACCACCCGCAAGGCGTTCTTCCTGTCGCTGGCCTATGTGCTGGCCATGGCGCTGACCTATGCCATTGTCGGCGTCATCGCCGGGCTCTTCGGCGCCAATCTCCAGGCCACCTTCCAGAACGTCTGGGTGCTGAGCGCCTTCGCGCTGGTGTTCGTGGCGCTGTCCCTGTCCATGTTCGGCTTCTACGAGCTGCAGCTGCCGAGCAGCTGGCAAAGCAAGCTCACGGAGATGAGCAACAAGCAGGAGGGCGGCACCCTCGCCGGTGCGGCCATCATGGGTGCGCTGTCGGCCCTCATCGTCGGCCCCTGCGTGGCGCCGCCGCTGATGGGCGCGCTCATCTTCATCGGCAAGACCGGCGATGCGGTGCTTGGCTTCTTCGCGCTGCTGGGTCTGGGCTTGGGCATGGGTGCGCCCTTGCTCGCCATCGGCACCTCCGCCGGCAAGCTCCTGCCGCGCGCCGGCATGTGGATGGACGCCGTCAAGGCCGTGTTCGGCGTACTGCTGCTCGCGGTGGCCATCCTGCTCATCGAGCGCGTGCTGCCCCCGGCGGTGGCCATGCTGCTGTGGGGCCTGCTGCTCATCGCCTCCGGCGTCTACATGGGTGCGCTCACCACCATCACGCAGGAGGCCGGCGGCTGGACCAAGCTGTGGAAGGCGCTCGGGCTGGCGTTGCTGGTCTACGGCGTGCTGATGATCGTCGGCGCCGCCGCCGGCGGACGCGACACCATCCAGCCGTTGCGCGGCATCGTCGCCGCGGGCGGCGGCCAGGCGGCGGCCCACAAGTCCTTCACGCCCATCAAGACTGTGGCCGACCTGGAGCGGGAGATCGCCGCCGCCAGCGCCGCCGGCAAGCCGGTGATGCTGGACTTCTACGCCGACTGGTGCGTGTCCTGCAAGGAAATGGAGCGCTACACCTTCCCGGACCCGGATGTCATCGCCGCCCTGGATCAGTTCGTCGTGCTTCAGGCCGATGTCACCGCCAACGACGCCGAGGACAAGGCCCTGATGCAGGAGCGCTTCGGAATCCCGGGGCCACCGGCGATGCTGTTCTTCGATGAAAGCGGCGAAGAGCTGCGCGGCTACCGGCTGGTGGGCTTCGTGCCGGCGGACGAGTTCGCCGCCCACCTGAATGAGATCGCCCCATGAACCCGGCCAAGGTGCTGGTGGTGACGGTGCTGGCCGGCACGCTCAGCATCGGCGCGGCCCTGTTCGGCGAGCGCTGGCTCGCCCAGCAGGACATGGACCTCGGCGGGCACAGCCACGACGGGCGCATCGCGATCCTGCCGGACCTGCGGCTGCCGGACCTCACGGGCCAGCAGATCGCGAGCAACGCCTGGGCCGGCAAGGTCGTGGTGCTCAACTTCTGGGCCACCTGGTGTCCGCCCTGCCTGCGCGAGATGCCCATGCTCGACGAGCTTCAGCGCGGCGTGGACCCGGGCCGGCTCCAGGTGGTGGGCATCGCCATCGACGCCCGTGATGCGGTGGAGCGCTTCCTCGCGGAGAATCAGGTGGGCTACCAGATCCTGCTCGGCGACCTGGATGCGGTGGAGCTCTCCCGCCGGCTCGGCAACCGCACCGGCGGCCTGCCCTTCACCGTCGTCTTCGATCCCCTGGGCCGCCGCGTCTACAGCCGCACCGGCGAGATCACGCCCGGTCTGGTGCGTGAGCACGTGATCCCTCTCCTGAAGCTGGAAACCGGCTGATCCGGCGCAATCCCGCGCCCATCTGCGCCGAAAACTGACNANTCCGGCTTTGTAATCCTGCGGCGATTCGCTTACATTGTGCGCCGTTNCAANGGCGGNGCCGTTTTCGGCCGATCGCAGCAGTTCNTGGCCTGAANNCCCACATTTCNAGCCNNTGCGGCCTNAGACCANNGCTGGGGCGGNGNGCNGGGCCGNGTCGNCNGCGGTNCCGCTGCCGCAGGCATGGCGTGCATTTGCAGGGCTCCCGCGCCGGGCGNGGCACCTGCGGCGTACGCGCCCGCCCGCCCCCAATGGGCGCCGCGCATGCACACCCACGTGCCCGCGGCATCCGCCGGCCCAATTGCGAATGGCTCCGCCACATGGCCCAGATCCTCTGCCTCAACGGACCCAACCTGAACCTGCTCGGCACCCGCGAGCCGGACAAGTACGGTCGTGACAGCCTCGCCGACATCGGCGCGCGCCTGACCCGGCAGGCGGAGGCCGCTGGCCACGGCCTGCGGTTGGTGCAGAGCAACGCGGAGCACGCGCTCATCGATGCCGTGCAGCAGGCGGGGGCCGATGGCGTCGCCTTCGCGCTGGTGAACCCGGCGGGCTTCACACACACCAGTGTTGCGCTGCGCGATGCCCTGCTCGCGGTACGGCTGCCCTTCATCGAGGTGCACCTGTCGAACGTCCATGCCCGCGAGCCGTTCCGGCAGCACTCGTACTTCTCGGACATCGCCGAGGGCACCATCAGCGGGCTCGGCGCGCTGGGCTACGAGCTTGCCCTGACGGCGGCGCTGCGCCGACTGGACGCCCGCGCCGGCTGATCGCAACAGACGCCGCCGCGCACACCGCAATCATACCTCCAGGCCCGAGACCCGGAATCACGACACCATGGACATCCGCAAGGTCAAGAAGCTCATCGAGCTCCTCGAAGAATCCAACGTCGCCGAGATCGAGATCCACGAGGGCGAAGAATCCGTGCGCATCAGTCGCCACGGCAGCACGCCCATGCCCTTCATGATGCAGGCGCCGGCGGCGGGCGCCCCGGCCGCTGCGGCGCCGGGGGCAGCCCCGGCGGCCATCGGTGCAGACACAGCCGCCGAGCCCGAGACCGACGAGGGCTCGCTGGTCCGCTCCCCCATGGTCGGGACCTTCTATCGGGCGCCGTCGCCCGGCAGCAAGCCCTTCGTCGAAGAGGGCCAGGACATCAAGCTCGGTGACACGCTCTGCATCATCGAAGCCATGAAGATCCTGAACCAGATCGAGTGTGAGAAGGCCGGCGTCCTGCGCCGCATCCTGGTGGAGAACGGCCAGCCCGTGGAGTACAACCAGCCGCTCTTCGTCATCGAATGATCGAGAAGATCCTCATCGCCAACCGCGGCGAGATCGCACTGCGTATCCAGCGTGCCTGCCGCGAGCTCGGCATCAAGACCGTCGCCGTCCACTCGGATGCCGACCGCGACCTCAAGCACGTGCTGCTCGCCGACGAGTCCGTCTGCATCGGCCCGGCACCGTCGCGGGACAGCTATCTGCACATCCCGTCCATCATCAGTGCCGCGGAAGTCACCGACACCGTCGCCATCCATCCCGGCTACGGCTTCCTGTCCGAGAATGCGGACTTCGCCGAGCGCGTGGAGCGCTCGGGCTTCGTGTTCATCGGGCCCAAGCCCGAAACCATCCGCCTCATGGGCGACAAGGTCTCCGCCATCAAGGCCATGAAGCAGGCGGGCGTGCCCTGCGTACCGGGCTCGGACGGGCCTATCGACAGCAACAACAAGCGCACCCTGGAGCTGGCGCGGGAGATCGGCTATCCGGTCATCATCAAGGCCGCCGGCGGCGGCGGCGGGCGCGGCATGCGCGTGGTGCACTCCGATGCCACGCTGCTGAACGCCATTTCGCTCACCAAGGCGGAGGCGGGTGCAGCCTTCGGCAACGACATGGTCTACATGGAGAAGTACCTGGAAAACCCGCGCCACGTGGAGTTCCAGGTGCTGGCGGACCAGTACGGCAACGCCATTCACCTGGGCGAGCGTGACTGCTCCATGCAGCGCCGCCACCAGAAGGTGGTGGAGGAGGCCCCGGCGCCCGGCATCACGCCCGAGCAGCGCGCCTTCATCGGCGAGCGCTGCGCCAAGGCCTGCGAGCAGATCGGCTATCGCGGGCTCGGCACCTTCGAGTTCCTCTACCAGGACGGCGAGTTCTACTTCATCGAGATGAACACCCGCGTCCAGGTGGAGCACCCGGTGACGGAGATGATCACCGGCGTGGATCTGGTCAAGGAGCAGATCCTGGTGGCCTCCGGCGAGCGGCTGCGCTGGCACCAGGCGGACATCAGCTGGCAAGGCCATGCCATCGAGTGCCGGCTCAATGCCGAGCACCCCGAGACCTTCCGCCCGAGCCCGGGGCGCATCGAGGAGTTCCACGCCCCGGGCGGCCCCGGCATCCGCATCGACACCCACATCTACGCGGGCTATGTCGTGCCGCCTTACTACGACTCCATGATCGGCAAGCTCGTCGCCCACGGCGAAGACCGCGGCGCCGCACTGGCGCGGATGTGCAACGCCCTGCGCGAGACCGTCATCGAGGGCATCGACACCAACATCCCGCTGCACCGCCACATCATGAAGGACTCCGCCTTCCAACAGGGCGGCGCGAACATCCATTACCTGGAGAAGAAATTGGGAATGTAGGGGAAGGTTCGAGGAGCTGGGGGCGAGGGCTGCCCCACCCCAGGGTTTCGGCCAACCACAAAGCATCCACGCGCCCTCAGCCCCCGACGCCCCCTCGCCCCCTCGCCCCCTCGCCCCTCGCCCCTCGACACTTCCCATCAAGAATGCCCTGGCTCCAGCTCTCCCTCATCGTTCACCGCGACCAGGCCGCGTCCGTGGAAGCAGCCCTGGAGGACGCGGGCGCGCTGTCGGTGACCCTGGACGACGCCGCGGACGAGCCCGCCGACGCCCCTCTGGACCCCGCCGCGGGCGGCATCTGGGAGCCTGCGCCGGCCACCCAGCCGCTGTGGCGGCGGCTGCGGATCACTGCGCTGTTCGAGGATGACGATGCCGGCGCCGCCGCAGCCCGACAGGCGGCGGAGCAGCTGGCCGGGCTGGCGCTGGCGCCGCCGACGCTCGCGAGCCTGGACGATCGCCCCTGGGAGCGCCTCTGGCTGGATGACTTCAGGCCCACCCGCTTCGGCCGCCGCCTCTGGGTCTGCCCCCGCGGCGAGCGGCCTGCCGGCGCCGAGGCGGCGGACTGGCCCGGCGTCGTGGTGGACCTGGACCCGGGGCTCGCCTTCGGCACCGGCCACCATCCCACCACGGCGCTCTGCCTCGCCTGGCTGGACGGACTGGACCTCGCGGGCAAGCGCGTGCTGGATTACGGCTGCGGCTCCGGCATCCTCGCCATCGCCGCCCTCAAGCTCGGCGCCGCATCGGCACTGGCGGTGGACCACGACCCCCAGGCCCTGGACGCCACCGTCGACAACGCCATCGACAACGGCGTGGTGGACCGTCTCGCCGTGGCCCGCCCGGAGCAGGTGCCGCCAACGCCGGCCGATGTGGTGGTGGCCAACATCCTCGCGGCCCCCCTGCTGGAGCTCGCGCCGCAGCTGGCGGCGCTGGCAGCGCCCGGCGCCCGGCTCGGTCTCTCCGGCATCCTCGCCCATCAGGCCGGCCGGGTCGCCGATGCCTACGCGCACCACTTCGTCATGGAGCCCGCGGAAACCCGCGAGGAATGGGCCCTGCTGAGCGGGCGTCGGCGCTGACACCTGCCGAGTCGCCTACAATCGATCACAGATCGTCAACATCTCTTGCAGGCGTAGATGCTTGCGCGCCCACGTCCGGATTCGATGCGGGCACGATGTACACGTATCGTGTTTTTGTCGGCGATACACCGTCACAATGTCGGGATTCGACCGCTGTCGCCGACGCCGAACTTGGCTAGAATTTCGCGCTCAGCCCCGCCCCGGTGATCCATGTCCCGCATGCCGACGAGCCCCCCCGCCAACGGCAGCGCCGGCCTTGGTGCGCGTGCGCTCCCGACCGAGCGCCGAGCCAAGCGCCAGAGCGCGCACCCAACTGCATGTCCAGCGCCCCAGCGCACGGACACGACGGCCGCCGACGCCCGTGAAGGCGGGCTCCTGATCGGCAACATCCGGCTCCAGAACCGCCTGATTCTGGCGCCGATGGCGGGGGTCACGGACCGGCCGTTCCGGACGCTTTGCCGGCGGCTCGGCGCCGGGCTTGCCGTGTCCGAGATGGTCTCGGCCAACCCGGCGCTGGCGGGCTCGCGCAAGAGCCGCGAGCGCACCGACCACCGCGGCGAGCCCGGCCCCATTGCGGTGCAAATCGCCGGCGCCGACCCGCACTGGATGGCCGAGGCGGCGCGCTTGAACGTGGGCCGGGGTGCGGAGCTCATCGACATCAACCTGGGCTGCCCGGCCAAGAAGGTCTGCAAGGCCGCCGCCGGCTCGGCCCTGCTGCGCGACGAGGCGCTGGTGGCGCGCATTCTGGAGGCCGTCGTGGCGGCTGTGGACGTGCCGGTGACGCTCAAGACCCGCACCGGCTGGTCACCGCAGACGCGCAACCTGCCGCGCATCGCCCACATTGCACGGGAGTCCGGCATCGCGCTGCTCGCAGTCCACGGCCGTACCCGCGCCTGCGGCTACGGCGGGCGGGCGGAGCTCGACAGCCTGCGGGCGCTGCGGGCACAGCATGACCTCCCCGCAGATCTGGCCCTTGTGGCCAACGGCGACATCACGAGCCCCGAGTACGCCGCGCAGGTGCTGGCCCGCACCGGCGCCGACGGGATCATGATCGGCCGCGCGGCGCAGGGCCGGCCCTGGCTGTTCCGCGAGATCGACCATTACCTGGCGACAGGCACGCGCCTGCCGCCGCCCGACCCCGCATGGATCTGCGCGACCCTGCTTGCGCACCTGGACGCGCTGTATCGGTTCTACGGCACCGAGCGGGGGGTGCGCATCGCGCGCAAGCACATCGGCTGGTACCTGCGCGGGATGCAGGACACCGCTGACACCGGGCAGACAACCGGGACACACCCGATCGACAGCGAGGCTCCCGAGCCGCCATCGAGGGGCAAGGATCAGAAACCGGACGAACCGGCCCGACTCGACCTGTGCCGGGTCAACCGGGCCGCTACGCCGGAACAACAAATCGACGCGGTCCGTACGCTGTTGGAGCAGCACGCGGCCCTGGAGGATGCGGCATGACAAGAGCAACGGCAGCGCAGGTCGCCCCGAGCGACGACGGCGACACGGACCGGGCAGCACTGACGGTCGTCCCCACGCACCGCGGCGAGCCGCTGCGGGACTGCGTGCGCGCCGCGGTGCGCACCTACCTCAGTCACATGGCCGGACAGGATGTGCAGGGACTGCACCGCTTCGTCATGGACGAGGTGGAGCGTCCGCTCATCGAAACCGTGCTCGACGCCGCCGGCAACAATCAATCCGTCGCCGCACGCATGCTCGGCATCAGTCGCAGCACGCTGCGCAAGAAGCTCGGCGCCTACGCGGCAGCGGACGCCGAGCCCAAGCTCTGACACACCAACGGCCTGCACGCGGGCCGCAGGCGGCGGACCAAGCGCTGCGGACACGGCCAGGCGGTGGGGCGCCCGGTTGCCGGCACCGTATGACGCCTGTGCTGCGCCCGCCCGCGGCAGCAAGCCCGAGCAAACAGGCGCGCCGGGGGCGCTGCCCAGACCTGCCCCCGCGCCCGCCCGCAGTGGCATAATCTCAGGCTCCGACGCAGGCCCGGGTGCCGGCTCGGCGCTCCCCGGCGTGGGCAGCAGGCCCCAGGCGAGTCCCGGCAGACGAGCCCCGCCGCGTCCAACCAAGCTCCCGCGAGGCATGCCATGCACCCCATCCGCCGCGCCCTGATCAGTGTCTCCGACAAGACCGGCCTCGCCGATTTCGCCCGGGGCCTCGCCGAGCGGGGCGTGGAAATCCTCTCCACGGGCGGCACCTCCAGGCTGCTCACGGATGCGGACGTCCCCGTCAAGGAGGTCTCGGACCACACGGGCTTTCCGGAGATCATGGACGGGCGGGTCAAGACCCTGCATCCGCGCATCCACGGCGGCATCCTCGGCCGCCGCGGCGTGGACGAGCGGGTCATGCACGAGAACGAGATCAAGCCCATCGACCTGGTGGTGGTGAACCTCTATCCCTTCGAGGCCACCGTCGCCAAGCCCGACTGCGACCTCGCGACGGCCGTGGAGCACATCGACATCGGCGGCCCGACGCTGCTGCGCGCGGCGGCCAAGAACCACGCCGATGTCACCGTGGTTGTGGACGCCGCCGACTACGGCCGGGTGCTGGACGAGATGGCCGATCACGACGGCGCCGTCACCGACGCCACCCGCTTCGACCTCGCCGTGAAGGCCTTCGAGCACACCGCCGCCTACGATGGCGCCATTGCCAACTACCTGGGCACCATCGTCGAGCACCCTGAAGGCAAGCCCGAGGGCCTGCCGCGCACCTTCAATCTTCAGTTCACCAAGCGCCAGCCCATGCGCTACGGCGAGAACCCGCACCAAAGCGCCGCCTTCTACGCCGCCCGCGAGGTGCCAAGGGCCTCCGTCGCCGGGGCCGAGCAGTTGCAGGGCAAGGCACTCAGCTACAACAACATCGCCGACACCGACGCGGCGCTGGAGTGCGTCAAGCAGTTCACCGACGGCCCCGCCTGCGTCATCGTCAAGCACGCCAACCCCTGCGGCGTCGCCTATGGCGACAGCCTGAAGCAGGCCTACGAGCGCGCCTTCGCCACCGACCCTGAGTCTGCCTTCGGCGGCATCATCGCGTTCAACGGTGAGCTGGACGGGGAGACGGCGGAAGCCATCGTGGACCGCCAGTTCGTCGAGGTGATCATCGCACCGACGGTGACGGCCCAGGCCGCGGCAGCCGTGGCGGCCAAGAAGAATGTGCGCCTGCTGGCCTGCGGGGCCTGGGAATCGGCACCGGGACCCTACCTGGATTTCAAGCGCGTGGGCGGTGGGCTCTTGGTGCAGGACGCCGACCTGGCCCTCACCGGCGAGCTCAAGATCGTCACCCGCCGTGCGCCGTCCGCGGACGAGATGCAGGACCTGCTGTTCGGCTGGCGGGTGGCGAAGTTCGTCAAGTCCAACGCCATCGTCTACGCCCGCGGCGGGCAGACCATCGGCGTCGGCGCCGGGCAGATGAGCCGGGTGAGCTCGGCGCGCATCGCAAGCATCAAGGCGGAGCAGGCGGGGCTCCCGGTGCAGGATGCCGTCATGGCCTCAGATGCCTTCTTCCCGTTCCGCGACGGCATCGACCAGGCCGCCGCCAACGGCATTGCCGCCGTCATCCAGCCGGGCGGCTCCATGCGCGACGACGAGGTCGTCTCCGCCGCCGACGAGCACGGCATGGCGATGGTGTTCACGGGGATGCGGCACTTTCGACACTAAAGAAGAAGGGCTGAGGGCTGAGGATAGACCCACCCAGACCAGCTGACCCCAGGCCGCATGCGGCCAGCGACCATAGACCGGCGCCGCGTACTTCGTACTCCGTACTTCATCCATGCCGATCCACCCCACCGCCATCATCGAGCCCGGCGCCGAGCTGCATCCGAGCGTGCAGGTGGGCCCCTACTCGATCGTCGAGTCCGGCGCCGTGCTCGGCGAGGGCTGTGTGGTGGAGAGCTGCGCGCGCATCTACGGACAGGCCAGACTCGGGCGCAACAACCGGGTCTGCCACGGCGTTACGCTGGGCGCACCGCCGCAGGATCTGGGCTACACGGCGAAACAGGCCAAACCGCTCACCATCGGCGACGACAATCAGTTTCGCGAGGGCGTGAACATCAGCCACGGCGTCAAGTACGCCACCGGCACCCGCATCGGCAGCCGTAACCTGTTCATGGCCTACAGCCACGTCGGACACGACTGCACCGTGGGCGACGACAACATCTTCGCGAACACCGCGACCCTCGCCGGGCACGTCGAGCTGGACCACCATGTGTTCGTCTCCGGTCAGGTGGCGGTGCACCAGTTCTGCCGCATCGGCGCCTATGTGATGCTGGGCGGGGTGAGCGGCGTGCCCAAGGACGTGCCGCCCTATGTCATCGCCAACGGCCAGCGCGCGCGCATCATTGGCCTCAACCTGGTGGGGCTCAGGCGCAACGGCTTCGATCAGGCCCGGCGCAACCGCATCAAGGCGGTCTACAAGCTCCTGTTCCGATCCGGCCTGCGCCTCGCCGAGGCCCTGGCGCGCGCGGAGCAGGAGCTGCCCGGTCCGGACACCGACAGCATCATCGCCTTTTGCCGCGGCTCGGAGCGGGGCATCACCGGATTCGCCTGAGCCGATGCCGCGCCGCCGGCTGCCATGCCGTCGGGCGCGACGCGTCTGCTGCAACGCAGTCACGGGCATCGGCGGTGGGCAGCGACGCATTCCACAAAGAGAGACACCCGACAGGAGCCGCAGATGGCAGCCGACGAGCCCTATCGCATCGAAGTGAGCGCGGTCAGTGACTACATCGCTGAGCAATCGGACCCGGCCGCTCACCGCTTCGTCTTCGCCTACACCATCACCATCCGCAACACCGGGCAGGTGCCCGCCAAGCTCCTGAACCGGCACTGGATCGTCACCGACGCAGACGGCAAAGTGCAGGAGGTGCGCGGCGCCGGCGTGGTGGGCGAGCAGCCGCACCTTGCGCCCGGCGAGTCCTTCCGCTACACCAGCGGCACCCAGATCGCCACCCCCGTGGGCAGCATGCACGGCACCTACGACATGCTCGCCGACGACGGCACCCGCTTCGACGCCGAGATCCCGGCCTTCTCGCTGGGAGACCGCGGGCGCCTGCATTGACCTGCGTGCGCGTCGCGGGGCTCAGCCCGGCGGTGCTTCTGCATTGATCGAGACCCCTTCATTCGCTCCGCGCGGCGCGTGACAATAGCCTCGTGCAACGCAGCGCTGCCCGCTGCGGCGTTGCGCGCGCGAGCGGACCAGGCGCCGCCGCTCTGCGCGCATCCCGGCAGCCGCCGCGCGCGGCCCGACCCCGGCGCCAGCTTGCAGTGACATCATGGCCACCTACGCCATCGGCGACATCCAGGGCTGCTACGACGAGCTCCGGCGGCTGCTGGACCACATCGAATTCGACCCGGCCCACGACAAGCTCTGGTCCGTCGGCGACCTGGTCAACCGCGGGCCCGGCTCCCTCGCCGTGCTGCGCTGGGTCAAGGCCCTGGGCGACAGCGCCGTGGTGGTGCTCGGCAATCACGATCTGCATCTGCTGGCGCTGGCCGCCGGCAATGAGCGCCAGGCGAAAAAGCACACCATGGACGACGTGCTGACGGCCCCGGACCGCGACGAGCTGCTGCACTGGCTGCGCCACCGCCCGCTGCTGCACCACAGCGACCACAAGCGCTTCGCCATGATCCACGCCGGGCTGCCGCCGCAATGGGATTTGGCCCAGGCCCGCGCCTGCGCCCAGGAGCTGGAGGTGGAGCTGCGCGGACCCGGCTGTGCGGATTTTCTCCAGGCCATGTACGGCAACCAGCCCGATCAATGGTCCGAGGACCTGCGCGGCGTGGACCGGCTGCGCTTCATCACCAATTGCCTGACGCGGCTGCGCTGGTGCACCGCCGACGGCCGGCTGCTGCTGGACGAGAAGTCCCTGCCCGGCACCGAGCCGGACGGCGTGCTGCCCTGGTACAAGGTGCCGGGGCGTGCCAGCCGCGAGACCCGCATCCTGTTCGGCCACTGGTCCACGCTCGGCTACATTGCCGAGCACAACGTCTGGGCGCTCGACACCGGCTGCGTCTGGGGCGGCAGCCTCACCGCCGTGCGGGTGCGCCGCAAGCGGCCCATCAAGGTCTACGACCTGGACTGCATTGGCCATCAGACGCCGGGCTGAGCCGCATTTGCGCTCGCCGCCACCGGTGCGCATCCGGCCATGAACAGCGCGCCTCAGCTCGACGCACCCGCCGCAGCCGCAGTGCCCAACGCCGGCGCTCGCGAGCCGCCGGCCTGGCTGG
>PR_CR_10_Liq_1_inCRDRAFT_1000682_pt1 | contig 20669 bp, 16 predicted proteins | sample PRCRCaboRojoPR_3_FD_10241 | JGI IMG/M metagenome (IMG submission 10241)
CTGTTGGGGCATATATTGTTGAGGCATGGTTTGTTGAGGGATACCTTGTTGAGGGATGGTTTGTTGAGGGATGGTTTGAGGTTGGGTCTTTTCTTCAGAAAAAAGAATAGAAGTTAAGTCATAAGGGTTTGAAGAAGCACTAGCTCCGTTAGCAGGAGATTCGTCCTCAGCTTCATCCAAAAGCAAGTCAGGAGGTGGTTCAAGTTTCCTAAAGCCTTGATGAGGTTGGACTTCCTCTTCTTGCTTTTCTTCTTCTTTCAGTTCTTCTTTCAGTTCCTCTTTCAGTTCTTCATTGGGTTTGAAAGGTTCGCTTCCATAAACATACTTAAACAAATCTTCAAGGGGGTTTTCAGGAACTTCCAAAAAGTCGTCTCCCAGTAAGCTTAAAGGATCTTCACTGCCTTGGGGCTTTAGAATTCCCATGATTTCCTCTTTGGAAGCATTTCTTTTAATAGCACTAGCAGCCTTTTTGAAACTCTCCATTTTGGAATTTACGTAGTCCATGATTCTGAGTAGTTCGTCAGTTTCTCCTTCTTCAGTAGAGTTTTCAGCTCTGTGACTTACAAAGACAATCAGTTGTTTCTGTGACTGACGGCACTTCCTAACTAGTTCTTTGACTCGGGGTTCTTGCAGGTCCCTCATCTCCCTTGCACGGGCTATTTGTTCCTCTAGTTTGGGAAGATTGGACTTAAGTGACTCAACGTCTTTTCTCATGAGTTTAGGTTCCTCGCTTTCTTGGGGTTCAGGAGCGCGTTGAGGAGGCGCAGAGGGTTCTGAGTGGAACTGCCCTTCCATTTCAGCAAGTTCAAAAGCAGGAGAAGGTTCTCCTTCGAACTTAATCATAAAGCGTTCGTTGGGGTCTCGTTTGGGAAAAGGCAGACTTTCCTTGCGAAGTTCTCGGTAAGTGCGCATGAAGCAAGGGTACTTGTCTTCGTGCATCATGAAAGTGTCAGCCCAGAGCTGAACTAGTGCCAATACCCTATTTTCGATTTCCCGCCAGCCTTGGCTTTTGTACATGCCTGCTAGTTTTTCTACTAAGTTAAGTCGCTTCCTTTTGCGCTTAAGTAATTGCACAAGGCTAGGCATGAACTCCCGGTTGTTGATGTATCTGTGGAAGTGCATGTTGCAGTTCTTCACACACGTTTCGAAAAGCGTCAGTGTCAGGTGTATGGTTTTCAAGTCTGTGGATCTGAAGAGTTGCTTGAAGTATTCGATTCCTTCAAGGCAGTACCTCCTTCGGGAGTTCATTCGGTCAGCTATTTCCAGGTTGAGTCCGTAGTCAGGTTCTTGAAGCTCCTCAGAAGTTGCTCTTTCGAAAAGGTCGATGAGCTTCGGGTTTGACATTTATTATTTTTGTGTCATATATCTTAGGTTTCAGCTTGTTACTTAGTTTAACGATCTACAAAAGAGTTAGTTTTAGTCGAAGTGGAGTTGCTTGGAGTTCCTTTGTTTGCGAAGGTCTTGCTTGTCAGGGGACATTCCTGGGGTTTTCACTTTGATTCTTTTGGTTCTTTTTTTGGGTTGGGGTTTCGGGGACTCTGACTTGAGGGTTCCGGGTTCATGTTTTTCGAGGAGGTTGGCCATTTCTCTAATGAAGGTTCCTACACTGGCTTCTGTAGTGCGGAGTTTCTTTTTAAGTAACTGATTCTGTTCAAGGGCTTGTTGCAGTTTCTTTTTGTGGTTTGAAGAAGCTGAGCTGAGAGAAAAGTTTTCTTTTTGGAGTTTAGTGAGTCTTTTCCCAAGTTCTGGGTTAACGTTTTGCACTCGCAAAGCATCCATTCCTTCCTGCAAGTACTTGAGTTTCTTCAACTTGAAGAAGTGCCAAACAGTTTCTAGAGCTCCTTTGAGTGTGTTTAGGGAACACTTGATTTGGTCTTCTTCCAAAGACTTCTTTTGGGCTGCAGCTTTTGAAAACTGGCAAAAGGCAGACTTAAGATCTATAGCGTCGAACTTACGGCGGATGCCTATAAGTTTCATAACGTCCATCTCGAGTCTGAAAGCTACTGCGTGGAACTTAGTTGTGAAGCTTTGGGTTTCTAGAGTGGCAATAGTTTTGTCAAAGTCTTGCTTTTGCTTTTTGAGTTTATTATTTTGGTTCTTAATAAGGTACTTGCAGTTAGTTATACAGGCTTCAGCCTGGGTTCTGTCTTTGAGTAAGGCTTCAATTTTTTGGAGCGTTAAGTTCCTGGGGTCCAAGCTTTCATTTTTAAGGGATTTTTGAAAGGTGCCACTGGAGTCCTCCATCCTTTTTCAAATAATTATGCAAGTACTTCCAGATTTTAAAATTCACCTAACTCCTTTACTTGTAAAAAAATGACTTTATTTGGGATACTTAAGTCAGTCAGCAGGTCTTTTACCCAATTTCTAAGGTTCAAGCCAGCGCGCCTTTACAGGTTTTCAGCATCCAAGGGTAAGACTTACTGCAGCTTTTAACGAAAAAATCTTCTTAGATTCATTTTCTAACAAGAAGTTCAACAAGAACGAAGTGATTGGGCTGCTTTGGCACTTGCCGAACTACTCAAAGAACTCCAAAAGCACTGGCAGAGGCTACCTAGGAGTGCTTGAGCCTCCTGTTTCAGGAGTAGAGTATTGCTACCAAGACGGGGTGGTTTGCAGAAAGCAACACAGGGTTGCTCTGAGGCGTTTCCTTGATGCAATCAGTTCTACCGAAAGTGAGTACTTTTCCGATGTCGTCAGTGACTTGGATACTACTCATTCTTCGCTTGTGTACGATTCTGATTAGCTTAAGTGTTAACCTAACTGATGTTTTAAGTTACGTTTGAACTGTGGAGCTTTTATGCAATTAAAGTATTCTGTAGAGTTGGTGGGTGTGCCCTGAAGTTTTGTTTTTGAGAGTCATAGACTCAAAATCTGTCTCGAAGTTTCGTTTGCCTACTTTGATGGACACATTTGCGCCCTCTTTCCAGCTTTTTCAAGGATTTCTGAGTTTTCTTTGTTAAGTTTTGTTAAAGTTTTTGTGCCTGAAACTTCACCTGGGCTTTTTGGTTCTTGGAGGGAGTTCCTCATAATGTGTCTGAAGTTCTTAAAAGCAATATCGCTTTGTGTGAAGTTGACCAAGTCTAGGTTGTGCAACTTGCCTTTACAAGTCAACACAAGACAAGGAATTTTGGCTTGAAAGGCCTGTTCGATTTGGTGAGAAGTTTATAGGTCGTAGGTCATACGAGAATAGTCACTGAACCAGTACCAGTGGTTTTCTTGGGCACAAAAAGCATGGCCTTTACCAATCCTATTAAGATGTGCTTGGCTGTTTGGTGGGCTGCAATTCCAGTTTGGTCATTTTGTCTTAGTATTTGACTCCGTAAGACTTAGCCACTTCACTTATTTTTCCAAAAGAAACTAAGTGTTTAGTCACTTAGTCGTTCCAGTAAACTTGGTACAGAATATCGTTATTCTCTTCCATTTTGAGATTTTATGTTTAGCTTCAATATGTTTCCCTTCAAAAGCACTGATTTCTGCGAAGAAGGAAATGAGAACTCGTTTTTTTCCATGGAAGTCCCTGGTTTTCCGTTTCCGCAAATGCCAATGTTTCCTGATTTCTCTGAAATGCTTTTTCCTAAAGTAGAAACAGGAGAATTCCAACTGGAACAAGAACCCAAACTCCCTGACTTCCAAGACCCTACTCCTCTCGTTCCCCAGCACCTTGAGTCTTTTAACTCTTGGCAAGACACCGAAAAACTACAAGTCACCCCCCATTCTGACTTCCTCCCTAAACCCGTAGTGCCTTTACCCGGAAACAAAAAGATAGGAACTATTTCGCTTCAAGAAAGGAAAGTCAAAATCCAACGCTTTCTCGAGAAAAGGAAACGCAGAAGTTTCACCAAAAAAGTCAATTACCAGTGTAGAAAACGCGTTGCCGACACCAGAGTCCGGGTAAGGGGTCGGTTCATTACAAAAGCTGAAGCAGCGGCTCTGCAACGCTCTGAACAAAGAAACTAAAAGAAATAATTAACTAAGGTAAATCACCCTCTTCGTCAACAAACCTTTGCCACTGCTGGCGGGTGATGATTGAGTCGTCAGGCTTTGTTTCGTGGTAGAGCTGAGTAGGGTACCTGTTCTCAGGGTTGACCCAAATCCTTTTCCCAAGGGTCTTCAAGTAGTTCTCCTCAGGTTGGTAAATAGGGTACCTAGCTCGCTCGTCCCACTTTTTGTTGATTAGCTTGCGCAGACAAGCTTTGTAAAGGAACCTTTCTTCTTCGCACTCCCAAAGTTTTTCTTTAACGGACTCAGGAATAGGCTGGTCCCAAGTAAAAGTTCTGGAGTTTCTAGGGCCCTTCTCGAGTTCAGAGTTTTCAATTAAATCCGGCCTGAGTCTTCCGTCAGTGATGAGTCGCGGCCACATTGTAGGCCAATTGGGGTGAAATACTTCAGTGTGTTTAGGGACTGCGTCCACTAAGCACTCTTCATAGGCCAACATGTAGTCCATGCAAGGCGTGGTATCGTGAACTGGTGGTACCGTTATGGGCACATTCCAAGAATAGATGCTCGACATTTAATATTATTTTCTTAAAACTTACTCTTCATTGGACTTACTAATTATCTCCACAGTCCACTTCTAGGCTTTGAAATCTTCTTAACTGAGTTTCAAGAAGACTGCTTTGAATAATTTCAACACTCTAATAAATTAATGGAAAGGTATAAGGTCATCAAAGCGGTAGGAGACGGGACCTACGGTTCAGTGCTCAAGGCTGTGAATAGATCCAACGGAGAAGTAGTGGCAATCAAGAAAATGAAGAAGAAATTCTACACCTGGGACGAATGTTTAGCGCTCAGGGAAATTAAATCCCTGAGGAAGTTATCCCACCCCAACATAGTCAAACTCAAAGAAGTAATTCGGGTCAACGACGAACTTCACTTGGTTTTTGACTACTTGGACGAAAACATCTACCAACTTATGAAAAACCGAACAGATTACTTTCCTGAATCAGAAATCAGGTCAATGATGCACCAAACCTTCCAAGGCCTCGCTTACTGCCACAAACAAGGATTCTTCCACAGGGACTTGAAACCCGAAAACATCATGTGCACCAAAGGAGTTTGCAAGGTCGCGGACTTCGGACTGGCGAGGGAGGTCCGCAGCAGACCTCCTTTCACAGACTACGTCAGCACAAGGTGGTACCGTGCTCCTGAACTGCTTCTGCGCTCAACCAACTACAACTCTCCAGTTGATATCTTTGCAATGGGCTGCATCATGGCTGAACTCTACACTCTGCGGCCCCTTGCGCCTGGTTCCAACGAGTCAGACCAAATGCAGAAACTAGTCCAGGTGTTGGGAACTCCTTCTCAAGACTCTTGGAAAGAAGGCTACCGACTTGCTGCCCAAATGGGGTACAGGTTCCCACAGTCAATGGGTGTTTCTTTGAGAGACATCATTCCAAAGGCTTCGCCCCAAGCCATAGACCTGCTTCAGTCTTTACTAAGTTGGGACCCCAAAGACCGCCCCACTGCTTCTGAGGTTCTGAACCACCCTTACTTTGCTGAGTTCCAAAACCCCAACGTTCTTTCTCCAGAAGAAGTTAACTCAAGAGGCAACATTGAAAGCAGAGGAGTGCCTTCTGCCTTGAAAAGAACTAACTCCAAGTGGTCCCAAGGCAGTTCTAGAATTGGCGGAAACAGTTCTAAAGGAAGGTGGAACATCAAACCTACTATGCCTGTAATTGATACCAAAAAGGAATTTGCTTTGCCTAAACTCAGAGAAGTTCCTGAAAACAGTTTTAAGAAACAGTACAAAATGCCACCTACTTACCAAATCCAAAACCCTCCTGAAAGGTTTAACTTTCAGCCCAACAAGGAAGAAAAGCCACTCCCTCCTATTTCTGGGCACCTTGGAAGAAAGGTCCCTTCGAGAAACAAGCTCGACAACGACTATGTAAGTAGACACCAACAAAGGTTTCCTCAACCCAAGCCCTCTGCGCTGCCCCCAATGCGAGGAATGGGCACTGTGGGCAACAGTATCATAAACTCCCGAGTCCAGCCTAGAGGCATGCAAAAACCTTCGGTGCTCCCTGCAATCGGAAGGCATAGATTCTAATGTATTAAGTAAATTTAAGATTACCTGGACTTAGGAGTACATCCAGGGGCGCTTTGGTTAGTTTTACAGCAAGACCAACAAACCACTCCAAGTGAAGGGTCCATTTCAAACTTCCCAGGGTGGTACTTCTCTATAAGGTTGTTCATGGCTTGCCGCATTCCTGCGACTTCAGCCCTGTACTCTTGACTGGAGGCTTGGAGTTTGTCCTGGGAGTTTTCTTGCTTGAGTTGGTCGAGTTCCTTTTTGAGTTCTTCAAGCTTTTCTGCTATGAGTTGCTGGAAGTCTTGGAACTGTTGCTGTGAAGAAAACACTGAGTCAGCTGCTGAAAGCAAGTGGCCTGTGTGTCTGGAAAGGGTTTTGCATTCTTTTTGCCACTGTTCGAGTTTTTCTTGGTGTTGTTGCATTTCTTCAATGCGTTTCCAAGTTTCTTCGAGTCTTTGTTCGGCGTTTTGGGACTTGTTGCGTACTTGTTCAAGAGACTGCTGCATGGACTCGTAAGCTGCTTTTTGTTCTTCGACCCAAGAGTTCTTTTGGCGCCTGAGGTCCTGCAGGGCGTTTTCAACACTTTCCCTGGCGTTTTCGACCCTTTCTTTTTTGAGCTGCGAAATGTTTTCGGAGTTCTCGGAGACTTGCCGGTTGATAGCTTCCACTTTAGCTTTGAGTTTTTTTTGTTCTTCGTGGAGGTGTTCTACTTCGTTTTTCAGTTCTGAGGAAGACTTCCGGGAGTTGTCTATTACTTCTTCTTTAAGCTGCACTGCTTTGCGCAACAGGGCCCTGAGTTCTTCGTTTTCTTTTTGCAAGTTAGAAAGAGACTCCTCGTAAGAATTAATCCGCGCTTCCAAAGTTTCTAGTTTTTGTATCGATTCTGATGATACTGGGGGAATGTTCTCGGTGTTCTGGAGTGAGTTCTTGATTTTGTCAATTTGGGCAGGCAAGTCTAACTCCGTAAGGGGAAGGAGTTGTTCCTGATGGTTTTTGAAATCCTGTTCTAGTGACTCAATTTTACTATAAATAGAAGGCAGTACAGGAAGTTGCTCTAGGTGACTCTGCAACCACTCAGACACTGCTTCTGCAGATTCGGGCTCAAGGATTCCTTCTGCCAACTTTTTGACTATGAGTGGGTCTGACACTGGGCAGTTCTCTTCACAAACTGACAACTTAAGAAGTTCCAAACTCATGCACACTTTACAACAGTCGTCTTTTGCGAAGCTGTCAACCATCTCAGCTTTGATCTTCAAAAGGTCTTCCCAGTCCTCTTGTCTTTTGTCAAAGTCCATTTTGAATTAAAAATTAGATGCATGCAGTAGTTTATTTTTGTAACCCTCAGAAGTACTTATTACTGAGTCAGGCATTCCTGCTAGTTTGGCTATTTCAATTCCGTAACTAGCGTCCATCGGACCTTCTTCTACCTTGTACATCATCGTCAGTCCGTTTTGAAAACTAACATCAGTGTGGAAGTTCGAAACTCTGGGGTGCTTCAGTTCGGTTAACTCGCTGAAATGGGTAGCAAAAAGAGTGTAAGTGCCTCTGTTTGCAAGTTCTTCAGCAATAGCCCAGGCAATTCCTATTCCCTCACTAGTAGTAGTGCCTCTTCCTAGCTCGTCCAAAATAACAAGGGAGTTCCCAGTGGCTTTTTCCAGCATAGAACTCACCTCAAGCATTTCTTTCATGAAAGTAGAAACTCCCTTAACTTGGATGTCCCCTGCACCTACTCTTGCCACTACGCTGTCCAGCAACACTACTTCAGCTACTTCACAGGGCACCATACTCCCCATGTGGGCTAATATCACAGTTATTGCTACTTGCTTTAGGTAAGTGCTTTTCCCTCCCATGTTGGGACCTGTAATCATCATAAGAGTTTTGGAGTCCAATTGGCAGTTGTTTGGTACACAAGACCCTTGGGCTTCCAAAACAGGATGTCTGCACCCTTTTAGGTAAATTCTTTCCGTGAACTTAGGCCGAGTGTACTCTATAGAGGCTGTTTGTGCAGAGTGCGCCAAAGAGACTATGCAGTCTATGTGGGAAAAAAGGGTCTCCATTTGCTCCAAAAGGGGACTGTAAGACCCCACCAAGTCAATAACCTTAGTTACTAAGCCTGCTTGTCCTTCTTGGTACCTTTTCAAAGCTTGGGACTTAGCCCTGGAAAAGTTCTTTAAGTCTGGACAGTTAATAGTGGAAGTTTTTTGTCTGTGAGTAACAACAACTACTGGCAAAGAAGGGTTATTGAGTTTTGCATTGTATATTTCAGTTTTGCTTCCTTCAAAAAGATACAGGTGTGTTAAGGAGTCCACGAGTTTAAGTTCTTTAGACAGTTGCATTTCCATCGAAAGAGACTGCCTGAGTTCTTCAATCTGTTGGTCGTACTCTTTGATTTGGTTGTCGATTTCCAAAAGTTCTTCGTCAAAGTTAGGGTTGACTCTGTAAGTTTTGTCCTTTTTGAAAGACTCAAAGTCAATAGCTCTTTGCACAAGTTCTTTGAGCTTAAAAAGGTTTTTAGCAGCAGAACTAAGTTCCTGGCTGTAAAACTGGTGTCCTTCTAGAATTTCGTTGACTTCAAGAGCCACACTTGCAAAGTAAAAACAAGCTGCGCAGTCTTCTAGTCTTCCCTTTCCTTCACTGAACTTGCTTTTCAACTTGCCTAAGTCAGGCAACTTGCTTAGTGCACTTCCTAATTCTGTCCTAACGACTGCAGACTCCTTGAAGTACTCAACTTGGTCTAGCCGTTCCTCTATTTCTTGGAGGTTCCTCAAGGGTTTTCTAAGCCACTCTTCAAGCAACTTCTTGCCTCCAGAGGTTTTGCAGTGGTTGAGTAACTTAAACAAAGCTCCTTCTGAGTTACCAAAGAGTTCCAAGGACTTAGCGCAGTCATCAATGTCTAGGTGTTCCATTCCCGCCTAAATTATCATGGAGATTAATTAGAATTAGTACAAAGTAGAGATGATTTTGTTCAAAAGAATTGGAGCGTCTTCTTTGTCGATGTTTATTTCGCTTAAAAGGAACTGAGGAATCTTTTCTTTAGGAACTGTGTGACTCACCAATCCGTAGTCAAAGGTGTTTTCGATGCTTCTCAGAACAAAAACAAATTCTTCTTGGAGCCAACTCACTCTGATTCTGAAACTAGAGGTGTCTTCTTGCGTTACTTCTATTCCGCTTAAAAGTTTGTAGAACTCTATAAGTTTGGAGTTGGTACTTATGGAGTAGTTAAGTTCTTCTTCGTGCTTTTCTTTGTCCCTAGTTACTTTTTTGATTTCGTACTTGAGTGCAGACTTCCTTTGGTCTATTTCAGCTTTGACTTTGTCGCAGTGGTCTTGTCTTTGTTTAGCTTCAGTTTCTAACTTGTGGAGTTTTTTAAGCAGTTCTTGTTTCTTGGTGTTTTGCACTTCGTATCTGTAGTTAAGGTCCTCCACGAACTTGTTGATCACTAGTGAGTCTTTTTTGCCTTCTAAGTTCCTAGTTACGTTTTTCACTGAGTTGGCAAAGTTGTCTATGCTGGTTTCTTCGAGTTTTACAAGTTTTGCTTTGCAGTGTTTGTGTTCGTTTAGTATCGCATTTAAGTTCGGAAGGTTTGAAGGAGTGGCTTTTGACTCGTTTGACGGAACTTCGGAGTTCTTTGGAGTGGGAATTGTCGAAACGGGTTTTTCTGAGTTGGACTTTAAGCGTTTGTCTTGATCGTGCACGTTAATGCTTCGCTTGTTCACACGCGGGTTTTCCATTTTGAATTAATTAATCCAAAGCCATCTCGTCGTGGGCTCTGTAGTTTTCCCTAGAAAACAAAGGGTTCACGGTATTATGCAGCGGGTTGACTGTGTAGTTGGAAATTGTCGGCGAAACAGGCTGCACGTTTTCTTTGATTAGGTTCACTACTCTTTCAGTGCTGGTCCGCAAGTACTCCCTGGAGTTCTGGTTTTCCATGTTGCTTATTGGAGGTGAAATCGTGAAGTCGGGACCGTAGTACCCTCTGTAGTTGTCCCACTCCGGAATCAGGGGATCCATTCTCTGCCCTGTTATTATTGAAGTTTCGTAGGCCCAGCACCTAGCTACGTTCCGCAAAGTGTAGCCTCCTCCTCCCAAAAACAAAATGGGAACTCCGTACTGCTTCATGAACTCCACACACTCTCCATGGCCCCTAACTGACAAGTTGAAGCATCCCAGTCTGTCTCCTGAAAGAGAGTCTGCTCCACATTGCATCACTACAGCTTGGGGTTGGTAGTGGTCCATCACAGCAGACATAACTGGTTTGAAAATAGTTCTGAAGTTCTCGTCATCCATTCCTTCTGCAAGTGGAAAGTTCACACTGTACCCGTGGCCCCTTCCGTAGCCTGTGTCTGTGAAGTAGCCAGTGTCTGGAAAGTAATTTCCAAATTTATGGAAGGAGCATGTCATAACCCTGTCAGTGGTGTAAAAGGCCTCTTCTACTCCGTCTCCGTGGTGAATGTCTATGTCTAAGTAAAGAACTCTGTAGTACTTCTTCAGAAGTTCCAGTATGCCCAACACGCAATCGTTGATGTAGCAGAACCCAGAAGCTTCTCCCTCTTTAGCATGGTGGAAACCCCCTGACCAGTTTATTGCTAGGTCGTGACTGCCTTCGTTGATTGCAGTTGCTCCTATTATGCTTCCTGAAGTGGTTTTTTTGCAATAATCCCAAAGTCCATCAAACACCGGGCAGTCCTCGCCCATGTTAAACCCAACGAATAAATCAGTATAGTCACTCATGTTTCCAGGACTCACAGTTTTCAGAAAGTCAATGTAGTCCTCAGTGTGGAAATCAACCAAAGCGTCTTCAACTTTGCAGGGGTGGTTGTAATTCCTAGCATCCAGTCTGTCTAAAACTCCGTAAGATTCAAGCAAAGAATTAGCCATGCGGACTCTGTGGGGTTTCATGGGGTGTCCGTTGCCGTACATGTAGTTGCCGACGTCCTCGTCGTAGTAATATAACACTTTCATTTTATTATATTTTAAGTTTTTGGAAGAGTCTTTGAATTTCTTGTGTGGCAGGGTCTTCTTCAGGGGTTTCTGGGGCTTCACTTTTTTCTTCTTCTTTTTCTTTCAAAACCAGAGAAAACCCGTCGGGCACTCTTAAGCAAACCAACTTCTTGGACTCCAACTCCTTAACTTCGCCGTCTTGAGTGGCACCGTACTTCTTGAGAGACTCTAGTTTCTGGGGAAAGTCTTCGCACTCCCACACCAACACAGGGTTGAAGGCACAGTAAGTCAGTCCTAGTGAAGGGGCCTTGCTCAACAGCAAATAGTTCCCTCTTTGGTCTTCCAACTGAGCAAAGGTATCGCTCATGTGCTTGCACTTCATACCAAGGGCTTCAGTGTAGAAACCTAGACTCTTAACAACATTAGAAGTCATAACCATAACTCCCTTCATTTATTTATTAGCAGCACCCACAACTTTTCGACTCCTTGTCCCTTTCCTTGTCTAAGAAACTCTTCAGTTGTTCAGGTGCGTGTTGTGGAGGACGTGAGTTCTTGCTGCAAAGTTCTTCGTCCAACAAGAAGCAGTGCAAAATAGTGTCTACTGCCATTCCATACAAACTCATGAAGAGAGAAGCTATCACGTAAGCCAGCAGCAAAAACACTATTGAGGGGAACAAGGGTGAGTTCAATTCGTCTTCATAAAGGCTAGACCGAGTAATGATCAAGTAACCGCAGTAGGTACTTGCAAGAGCTATTTGCCACTTTCCCAAAAATATAAACACGTTGCCTATTGCTCCTAGAGTCATAAAACGACCTGCGTTGCGCAAAATCAAAAAGAAAGCGTCTCTAGCTGCTCCACAGAAACTACTAGAGTTTATGGCAATCTGAATAAAGGCGTTTCTGTTCATAAACTTAATGAAGCGTTCAAAGCAGTGAATGTAGCAGGTCATGCACCTCAAAAGCCACTTAATGATGATGTTTGCTTCATCCATTCCTTCTGTTTTCATTTTGTTCTTCACGTACTCGAAAGCGTACTTGATGGTCCACACTACTGCTAGTATCAAAGACCCAAAGGCCAAAGAGCCCATGTGGTACCTCACTGCCCACCAAAACGGTCTGGAGACAGGCCTCTGGGCTCCTGAATCAGACCCCTTTGAAAAGTACCAAATCGCCACTGAACCAGCAAGCACAAATTGTTCCAAAGCAATGATGAAAGCATTCACCCACAAAATGCCCCAGAACTCCAAGTAAAAAATGTTTCTAGTGGTGTTGTCCCACTCCACACTTGCAATGGTGTCGCCTTGTTCTTCCTGGACAATTTCTCCTGACGAGTAGATGTACAAGCAGGCCAAGGACCAGTAAATGTAAAGCACCACTGTCAGCACAAGCATTCCTGGAGCCACAAACAAAGCATACCACACGTCCTTGATGTAGATAGTTGCTGCCTTCATAATAGCCACTGCCAGTCTGATCCTGTTGCACATAAACAACACGTAAATCACAAAAATAGCTGTTAAGGCGTAGAAAATGTAAGCAAACACCTCAAGGGAGTCCCTAGTATCTTCCTGGTTTTCTTCCTGGTACAAGTTTTGAGAGGACCAGTGACAGAATATTGCCAAAAGAAGCAGAGTTGCAGCTGTCAGCAAAATACTCAGCCACACCATAAGTCCTACGAAGTAACGCATAACTACCATGTACAGTATTGCAAACCCTAGTGCCATTCCTGCCACCATAAAAATAGCTCCCCATGCTGTGTACACGTCTCCTATCCACTTTTGCAGTTCCTCAACATCGATCTCTCCCATTACCTCTTCGTAAGCGTCTTTAACCCAGCCAACAGAATCTGAGTCAGGCAAGCAAAGACGTGACAAGTAACCTTTGCTGGGGTAAACTCCTTTGATGTAACCGTAAACAGGGTGGGGGTCATTAAAGACCTCTTCCCACCTCAAATTGCAGTCTTTGAAAGTATCGTTAGGGTAACACTCCACCGTGTCGTCATAGCTTTCAGGACAACTCTTGACACATACTGAGTAGTCTAAGTAGCCAACTATGGGGAAAGGAAAATACAAGTAGGAGTAGTCCTCAGCATCTCCTGCCGGCAAGCCGCACTGATTACCACTGATGTCGTAGGGGTAAGTCAAGAGCTGAGGGTCTCCGTTTCCGAATCCCCAAAAGCCGCACGCGAACCAAACTACTATGAAAGTTGAGAAAATTATGCAGCAAATGAAGTCCGTGCATTTGCGGTTTTCCACAGGACCGTCTGCAAGTTTATCGTCAAGAGGTTCGCCCTTGTACTCAGGGTCTAGGTACTTTGACTTTTTGTTGGGAGCTTCTTCCTTCCCAGTAGTTTTCTTTTCCTTCCCTTCATTTGGATGGACGTTTACGCTCATACTTATAACTGTAAATGGCCCAAAGCATTTACTTAAGCTTAATCAATTACAGCCTTAATGTCTTGGACGCTTAAAGGGTCGTTTTGGATAGTTAAACTGCCTTCTGCGCTGCGGTTTCTAATAGCAGTTTCCACTAACTTTCTGATTTCGCTGCAGCCAACTTGTGAAAGGACCTTGGCTGAGTGTTTGGCGTTTATCCACTTACAAAACTTCTTTTTGCCCTTCGTGAGGAAGTTAGCTTCTCGGCACTTGGAAAATTCTTGGTACTCCTCTGGACTCATGTTCCGGGTCCTTAGTTCATTGAACTCCAAGCGTTCAATGTCTGAGATTTCTTCAAGGGTTTCTTCTTCTGACTCAAACTCAAGTCCTTCCTGCAGTTTAAGTTTAAAGTTTTTGGCCTTTTTGATTTTACTTATAATGGGCTTGTGCACCTGCGTTAGTTGGGACTTAGACAAGTCAGAGTACTTCTGAAGTATGCTTCTCACGTGCTTCGCAAGGACTTCAGCTGTACTTCGGTAGTTGTTGACTACATCTCCTGCCGACACCATGACTTTCCTGGTTATTTCCACAAAGTCGTCTTTGCGTTCGCGTTTCACAGGGACTTCCGAAGACACTTTGTATCTAGAGTGAATTGAAGCAGTTTTGGAAATCCAGTCTGTAGAAGGAGGCACTGAAAGCATTTTGTATATAGTTTGTTTTTGCTCTGCAGACAACTCAGAGGCTACTTTTTGCATTTCTGTGTCTGAGAGTGAAGCTAGTTCCTTTACTTCTTGGCTAGATAACTTGCAGCCTTTTTTCTTAATTTTGCTGATAAACCGCTTGGTTGCTTTCATATTTATTAGTGATTTCTTAACCTAGTTAGGGAAGTTTCATATTTAATGGGGAAAAGCAACCTACAACCTCTATTAGAAAAAGCTCTGAGCAAAGACCCAGGAGAGCAATTCGAAGAAGACTTCCAGTACATACTTGTGTTTCCCAATTGCTTCTCAACAGACCCCTTAGAAAGTAAGTACCTCGACAAAGAACTTCCCCTCAGTGAATGCAAAAAGATCTTTTTGGGGACTTTCAAAATGATAGAGAAGCAAGAAACTAAGCAGCGTTCAATTTCTGTGCTTGACTTGGACAAAGAAGGCATTGGCAAACTAGTCCAGCAACGAGAAAACTGGATTAAAGAAGCCTGGACCGTATTTACCAGAAGACACCCCAACAAAACCACTCCTTACAGAGACTTTTTGGAGTTTGTGATAGAAACCTTTCTGAAGGTAATTCAGGAACACCTCCAGTTAGAAGTCAGGCTTTTCCTAAGCCGCGACCAAGATGAAATCTTTTGCAAATTGCGCGCAAGCGAAAAGAACCTTAAAATCCAGGCTGACCTTATAGACTACCTGTGCCAACTCCAAAGAATGCCCCAAGAGCCCAAAACCTACTATTCAGAAGTTACTCCGTTCGGTCCGTTCGAAACCAACAAAAGTATCGAAAGCCCTAACCAGTTACTTTCACAATACATTTACAACGAAGTAGAAAAGTACTTTAAAAAGTACAACAGCGAAGGCAAAAAAGTCAAAGACCCCAACGAGCCTGGAAGCTTTTTTAGGTACAAAGACAAAATAAGACTGCTAATGTCTATGCTTAACAGTGCAGTTGATATGGGAGTTCTAGTAGAAAACAATATCATTACCAATGAATACCCTGTCCACGAGCCCAAGCAACTACAAACTCTAGCTCAGTCCTGGGGAAGTTGGTTTAGGTTTTGGAAACTAGGTGACAACAAAGCTCTGCGGAATTACTTCGGCGAGAAAATAGCGATGTACTTTGCTTGGCTGGAGTTCTTGATTTACTGGCTCTTTTTCCCAGCAGTTATTGGACTGGCTGCCTTTATCCTGGAAAAGCACTTTGATGACCTCCAAGACACCTCTGACAGAATGAGCATATCTGAAATAGCAATTCTGGTGTTTTCGCTTTTGCTTTCAATTAGTTCTACTGTGCATGACCAACTCTGGTTGCGCAGACAAAGCGAACTTTCTTGGAAGTGGGGAGTCCACAAACTCTCAGAAGTTGAACAACAAAGACCTGCTTACAAAGGAGAGTATGGCAAAGACCCCATCACAGGTCAGCGCAAAAAAATATCCAAAAGAGTTAAGTGCGAGCAGTTCAAAAGGTTCATTGGAACAATCGTTTCAATATTGTTTGTGGCGTCTGTACTTGTTATGGTAGGTGGCATTTTTTACTACAAGTCTGGTTTGGACCCTAATGGTTGGGGCAACCGGATGTGTGCTCTTTTGAATGCCTTCCAAATCAAAATCATGAACTTCATCTACCAAAAAGTAGCAGTGGCTTTGAACAACTGGGAAAACTACGAGTTCGACTCACAGTACACAGATGCATTGGTGTGGAAACTGTATTTGTTCCAGTTCATCAACAGTTACATTTCGCTCTTCTACATAGCCTTTTTCAAGAACTTTTTGGAGACTTGTGAAAACAACGACTGCATGGACGAACTTTCAATTCAACTCAGCACAATCATTGTGACTAACTTTTGTCTGAACTTCGTTGAACTAGGTCTTCCTTGGTTGTCCCAAAAGTACCAAAACTGGAAAGAAGCCAAGAAAGTAGAGTTGTCTCAGAACACAGAACTCCGAGAAGCCATGAGCTTTACCGAAGCCCAAAGCAAGTTCTACCCTTACGAAACTCCTCTTGACGACTACATGGAAATAGTCATCACTTACGGCTACATAGTTATGTTTTCAGCAGCTTTTCCACTGCTGCCTCTTTTGGCTCTTATAATGGGAGTAATTGAGTTCCGAGTGGACGCTTTTAAGCTGTGCAACCTTACAAAGCGCCCTGTTCCTTACCCTGCGAACTCAATCGGCAAGTGGCAAGGGATTACCAACAGTATTTCAGTTATTGGAGCTCTCACCAACACAGCTATTTTCATTTTCACAACTGACATTTTTGACTTTGCTTCAACTTCGGAAAAGTGGATAATGTTTATGGTCATAGAGCACGGACTTCTTTTGTTTAAGTTTTTAATTGACAAAAACATTCCTGATGTTCCCCGCAAGGTCAGAAGAGGTTTGGCTTGGGGCGAAAGAATCGCAAATGAACGTTTGTACGGAAAAAGTTCTGAAGTCGATGAACGTAAAGAAAAAAGAAACCTTTACTTTGAACAGAACCAAGCTGAACCCATCATCTTTTCTCAAGACAAAATTCCAACCCAGAACTATTAAAGCACTTAAGTATGGTTTTTAACTTAGTTTCATAGGCAATACCCCTAAATAACGATTCTACGCCTGGAATTCATATAGCTAAAATGGCGCTGAGAGCTGGCGTAAGACCTCTAGTCAAGGGACTAGTCAGAAGAAACAGCATCTTAACTTCAACAACCAACCCTGGTGCATACGTTCTGGACCCCAGTTCAGATGTGTCCCAATTTTCTAAGGCACAACTCGTAAACCACGGAGAGCTGGAAGACGGAGTGATCCCAGAAGCCCTTAAGTACACCCGTCCTTTCCACCTCACTACACTCAACAATGGGCTTAAGGTTGCTTGCGAACCTTCCACCTCCCAACTGGCCCACTTGTCACTTGTCGTTAAAGCCGGTGTAAGGAACGAGCAGTTCGAATACTCGGGTATAAACCACTTTACCAAAAAACTAAGGTGGAGAGGAACTGAAAACCGTTCTAAGATCCAGCTTGCTGGCGACCTTGAAAACATAGGAGCTTGGCTGCACACTTCTCCAGGACGCGAGACCACAACCATCCACCTCACCGTTCCCAAGGAACATCTTTCTAAGGGAGTCGAAATCCTTGCAGATGTTGCTTTGTGTGGCAAGTTCAACAAAAACGCAGTTGAAGAACAAAGAGAAGATTCCTTGTCCCAACTCAGAGACACTTCTGACCACCAAAAGTTCATCCTCGAAAACTCCCACTACACTGCCTTCAGGGACCACATGTTTGGCCAACCTATCCGTGGAAACCACAAGTCCATCAACAACATCAGTTCTGAGTCCATCAAAGAATTCGTGGACACTCACTACGTAGGTTCCCGCATGAGTTTGGTTGGAGTTGGTGGTGTTGACCCCAGTGTGCTGTCTGACTTAGCTGAGAAGCACTTTGGAAAAGTGCCCAAAAACGCAGGTGAGGTCAGTGGCGAAGAAACTCCAGTTTTCACTCCGTCAACTATCCAAATAAGAGACGACGACGTAGACATGGCTCACTGTGGAATTTTCTACTTAGCTCCAGGCTGGAACCACGAAGACTACTTTGCTTTCCAACTGCTCCAAAGAATCATGGGAGAATACAAACCTGAAAGGGACTCTAAAATCAACCACCCTCACTTGCAGTACAACAACCTCCACAAGTGGTTGGGAGAAATGGAAGACTTCGGAGGCCACAACTCTTACTACTGTTCTTACTCCGATGTGGGACTTTTCGGACACTATGCAGCTTCACTTGACATGTCAGCATACTTAGTGCCCCACTCACTTTTGAAAGCCACAAGGAAAGTCACTGGACTTGTGATGGAGTCTGAAATGTACCGTGCACGCAACAAGTACTACAACCAACTGCTGTCTCCCCAGAGCCTCGGAGACTTGGCTAACGAAATCGGACACCAACTTACTTTTGCCAACAGAAGAATTCCCAGGTCTGAGGTTGCCAAACGAATTTCTTGTCTCAATAATCGCCACCTCGAAAAGACTTATGCTAAGTGGCTTTGGGACACCGAACTTGCTATAACCTTCTACGGCCCCATCTTCACCCAGATCAGAATGTACGAAATCTGGCGCGGCTACACCAACGACAGTAACCAGATATAAGTAATGGGACTTAATAAAGATGTTTCGGAGCTTAAAAAGGTACTTTGGAGCCCTTTCACCCCAGGTCGGAAGTGACAAAGGCCGCTTGACTGTAGTTATGGACTTGGACGAAACTTTGTGCCACGTTTTTGCTCCAGACGACGTTACTGGCTATAACTTCAAACCCGACATCCAAGAAGACTTTTTCATCAAGTTCCCCGAGAAACGCAGTTCTCTTTTTATTTATAAACGGCCTCACTTGGACGAGTTCCTTGACTACTTGGGAGCTAACTTCGAACCTGTAGTTTGGGGAACAGGCGTAAAGGAGTACGTTGACAGAGTAGTGGATGCAATAGACCCCAAAGGAATTTTTAGACATAGACTCTACCAAGACCAGTGCTCTTACGAAAGGGCCCAGGGCTACCCCCAGTTTGAGTTCCTAAAAGACATTTCAATAATTCCTAGAGACCAGGGCAGAATTGTAGTTGTTGACGACGACTGGCAAGGCATGTACAAGCAAGTTGACAACTTCCTTTACATAGAAAAGTACGAAGCCTGGTACGAAGACGACTGGCTCAAAAACGACATCCCTCGGTTCTTGAACGACTTAAAAGACTTGCCGGACGTAAGGCCTTACCTAAGAGCTCGGTTTATGTTGAAGTACGCTTGGGCTGAAGACCAACAACTCTACAAACTCTCCTCTGAAGACCACTTGATGGCCGAGTTCCTGTCGCGCCACGACCACACCGAGTACGACAAGATCAGAGAAAAGTACGACCAACTCTTCAAGATCCAGTCTCCCTTTATACCTGAACATAAGCTTTGGTAATTTACTAAAACTTCCGCCTCCTCCTTTTTCTTCTTTCTTGGAGTTCTTCGAGTGACATTTGGTCTATTTTCTCCTGGATAAGTTTTGTGCACTGCATCATGTTGAAAAGGGCTTCTTCTGAGTCTGTGAAAACTCCCATTTCGTACTTCTTTGCCAACCACAAGTAAAGTTCCAGCACAAAGTAAGTAGATTCCAGTCTTTCCAAAGAAAGGTTGCTGCTTAACTCTTCGTGCTTCAACTTAACTTCTCCGTACCTCATTAACTCCTTTGCAAAGCTTTTCAGGGAAGCCATGCACTGGGGAATCCCTAGTCTCACTGGTGCGTGGGCAAAGGTATAGGCGTCTATCAAAGGCAGTCTGAACTTTTTCAAGTGGTCTGATATAAAACAAGCTTCTTCAATGTTTTGCAGAAAGTACTTGCCTTCAAGTGAAGCCAAGTAAGCAAACTCCTGCAGTATTTGGGAGTAAGTTTTGTTTCCAGCTTGTTCAATGTAGTCGTTTGCAAAGGTACTGATTTGTTCAAAAGACGGGAAAATTGCACCTTTGGGAATTTGGAGTGTTTCAGGCTGCTCCAAGGCTTTTTTAATCAAGTTAACTTCGTGTTCACTGCAAGCAGTAACCTTTCCAGGTGTTTTGTACCTGCCTGCTCTTCCTGCAATTTGCCGAATTTCTTGAGGAAAAAGTTCCCTCACTGCTCTTCCGTCGTGTTTTTCTAGTTCAAAAAATATTATTCGGTTTATGTTGAAGTTAAGGCCCATTCCCACTGCGTCTGTTGCAACTAAGTAGCAGGAGTCCTCTCGCTCGTTGAACTTACGGGCTTGCTCCCTTCTAGTTTCAGGAGGCAAGTTTCCGTAGATTATTGAACAAGACCCTTTGCAGTGCTTTTCTAAGTACCTCTTAAGCAGGTGGCAAGTTTTTCTTGAAAAAGCTACTATACAGTCCCCAGCCTTCAGTTCACTCAAGGAGTTAATGGGTTCTTCTACTTGCAACTTGCTTAGTCTTTTGTAAGTCTGAAAACTAACCTTTTCGCAGGTGTCTTTTGAAATCTTACTTACTAAGGACTTAGCTCTGTTGTCCCCTGTAAGGTGCAGTTCGTCAGCACAGAGCCCCAGCAAAGCATTTGTCCAAGAAGAACCCCTTTCTTTGTCCGCTATCATTTGGATTTCGTCTATAATTGCACAATCGTACTTAGATTCCAAATCAGCTGTTTCTATAGTGCAAGCTGTGTGTTTTGCTCCTGGAATCTTAATTGACTCCTGTCCTGTCACCAAAGAACAAGGCACTCCTGCTGCATTTAGCTTCTCAAACACTTCTCCAGCCAAAAGTCTCAAAGGCCCGCAGTACACTCCCGACTTGGCTTTTTTTAGTTTTTCCATTGCTTCGAAAGTTTTGCCTGAGTTGGTGGGACCCATGTGGTAGTAAATCTTTCTGGAGTTCAACCTTGCCAAAGGCCACCACTCGTGAGGCTTCCTCAAGTCTGCCAAACCTTTAAGTGAACTCCTAGACATTATATTATTTATCTGGGGTAACAGGTGACCCAACTTCCTTAACTTGGCTTACTTGAGTATTGGTCTGACTTAACTTGTCTAGGTACTTCTGCAGAAAGTGAGCTGCTACTTGCCCTACAGCCAAAAACAGCACAAAAATAATTCCATGGTCTAGTATAAACAAGTTAACCAAACCA
>PR_CR_10_Liq_1_inCRDRAFT_1000683_pt1 | contig 20669 bp, 20 predicted proteins | sample PRCRCaboRojoPR_3_FD_10241 | JGI IMG/M metagenome (IMG submission 10241)
CCGGCGACGACTGGCCCGCCGAGGACCCGCGGCTACCCTGGCTCGTGGACCTGCTGCGGGAGCTGCAGCCGGCCAAGGTGCTGCTCATCGCCGCCCGCGCCGAGACGGTGCTGGCACTGCGCAGCCACCTGCATGAGCGCCATGGCCTGCACGCGGCGGTGTTCCACGAGGGCATGGAGATCGTCGAGCGCGACCGGGCGGCCGCCTACTTCGCGGACCCGGAGGAGGGCACGCGGCTGCTGCTCTGCTCCGAGATCGGCAGTGAGGGGCGCAACTTCCAGTTCGCCCATCACCTGGTGCTGTTCGACCTGCCGCTGGACCCGGAGCTGCTGGAGCAGCGCATCGGCCGCCTCGACCGCATCGGCCAAAGCAGCGACATCGAGATCCATGTGCCCTACCTGGCCGGCACCGCCATGGAAACGCTGTATCGCTGGTATGCCGAGGGCCTGGATGCCCTGGCGCAGCACTGCCCCGCCGCGGCGGCCGTGTACGAGCAGCTGGGCGAGCGCCTGCGCACGGCCCTGACCCAGGGCGCGGACCCCGCCGGCGCCGACGTGAGCGCGCTGGTGCAGGCCGCCGCAGCGCTGCGCGAGACCCTGAACGCAGCGCTCGCCGCCGGGCGCGACCGGCTGCTGGAGCTGGGCTCGCACCGGCCCGAGGTTTCCGCCGAGCTGGTGCAGGGCCTGGAGGACATGGATCGGGACCCGGCGCTGTTCGAGTACCTGAGCGCCTTCTGGGACGCCTTCGGCGTGGACCAGGAGCCGGGCCCGGGCGGCTCCGTGGTGCTGCACCCCGGGCGCCACATGCTCCAGGACCAGTTCCCGGGCCTGCCCGAGGATGGCCTCACGGTCACCTTCGACCGCAACCACGCACTGGCGCACGAGGACCGGGCCTTCCTCACCTGGGAGCACCCGCTCACGCTTGCGGCCATGGACCAGCTGACGGGCTCGGATCTGGGCAGCGCGGCGGTGATCCTCACCCGCAACCCGGGCTTCAGCGCCGGCGCCCTGCTGCTGGAGATGCTCTACGTCGCCGAGTGCCCGGCGCCGCCCGCGCTCCAGGTGCAGCGCTTCCTGCCGCGGCTCGGGCTGCGGCTGCTGCTGGACGAGCGCGGCCGCGACCACGCCGAGACCATCCCCACCGAGACTCTGAGCGGCAAGTGCCTCACCGGCAACCGCAAGCTTGCGAGCGCGCTCATCACCGCCAAGGGGCCGGCGCTGGAGCGCATGTTCAGCGCCGGCGAGACCCGCGCCGAGACCGCCGTGGCCGACATGCGCGCGGCGGCGGTGGCGCGCATGGAGCAGATGCTGGACGCCGAGATCGAGCGCCTGACGGCCCTGGCGCGGGTCAATCCCGCCATCCGGGACGAAGAGATCGCCCAGCTCCAGCTGCGCCGGGAGCGTCTGGCGCAGGTGCTGTCTCGGGCACATCTGCGGTTGGATGCGCTGCGGCTGGTGGCGCATGGGTAAAGTCCGAGGGGCGAGGGGCGAAGTACGCAATGCGGGAGTGCAGGAGTAGGCGTGCGGGACCTGACCGGTCTTGGGGCGCGTGTGGGAACAGGCATGGGGACCAGTCGGTCAAACCGGGCACGTTGAGCCTAATCTCTGCCGGGAGCCGCGTATGCCGGGCTTCGACCATGACCGCCGGCGGCTGCTGCATGCTGCCACCGGACTCATCGCCGCCGGCGCCTTGCCCCGGCTTGCGCCGGCTGTCGCCGGATCAACCGCGCCCGCGGCCCTGACCAAGCCCATCCCGGGCAGCGGCGAGCGGCTGCCCGCCATCGGCATGGGCACCTGGATCACCTTCAACGTCGGCGATGACGCGCAGGCGCTTGCCGTGCGCCGGGAGATCCTGGAAGCCTTCTTCGCAGCCGGCGGCGGCATGATCGACGCCTCCCCCATGTACGGCTCCGCCGAGGCGGTGCTCGGCAAGACCCTGCCGACGGACGCAACGCAACGGGGGCTCATCGCCGCCACCAAGGTCTGGACCAGCGACGGCAACGCCGGCGCCCGGGAGATCGCCCACTCCCGCGCATTGTGGGGCCTGCCGCGCTTCGACCTGCTCCAGGTGCACAACCTGCTGGCCTGGGAGGCGCACATCGAGACGCTGAAGGCCATGCGTGCGGCGGGCGAGGTGCGCTGGATCGGCATGACGACCTCGCATGGCCGCCGCCACCGGGAGCTGGAGCGGATCATGGCGCGCGAGCCCATCGACTTCGTGCAGCTCACCTACAACATCGTCGACCGTGCCGCCGAGGAGCGCCTGCTGCCGCTGGCGCGGGAGCGCGGTATTGCCGTCATCGCCAACCGCCCGTACCGCCGCGGCGCGCTGCCGGACCGTGCGGCGGGCAAGCCGCTGCCGGGCTGGGGCCGGGAGATCGGCTGCGACACCTGGCCGCAGGCCCTGCTCACCTTCATCGTCGCGCACCCCGCCGTCACCTGTGCCATTCCGGCCACCAGCCGCGTGGACCACATGCGCGAGAACATGGCCGCCGCCCGCGGGCCGCTGCCGGATGCAGCACTGCGCCGGCGCATGGCCGCGGACTTTGCCAAGCTCTAGTGCCGGGCGCCCAATTGAGCGCCCATTCGAGCACCAAACCGGGCTGCCGGACGCCCCCGACCCATGGACTGGCTCAGCTACAGCCCGGCGGACCTGGTGCCCCTCTCGCGGGAGACCTGGCTGCGGCTCCTGGCCGACTACAACCAGGCGCACCTCCCCATCGTCGCGCTTGGCATGGCGCTGGGCCTGCTGCTGCTCGGCATCACGGCCCACGCCACCGCCGCCCGGCTGCGTCTCGCATTGGGCTTGCTCGGCGCCTGCTGGCTCTGGATCGCCTGGGCCTTCTTCCATCAGGCCCTGACCCCACTGCTCTGGGCCGCGGACTGGCTCGCCTGGGGTTTCGCCTTGCAGGGCGTGCTGCTGCTCGGCGCGGCGCTCCTGCCGATGGCGCAGGTGGTCGAGCAGCGCTGGCCCCTGTCCCTGGCCTGGTGGCTGCTGGCCATCGCCGTGCTCGGGCTGCCGCTGGCGGGCTTCGCAGCCGGGCGGCCCTGGCAGGCCCTCGGCTGGCTCGGCACCGCACCGGACCCCACCGCCGTCGCGAGCCTCGCCCTCGCCGCCATGGCCCCAGGCCACCGCGCCTGGCTGCTGCTGGCGGCGCCGGCCCTGTGGTGCCTGCTGTCCGCGACGCTGCTGGCCGTCTTCGCCGACCCGCTCTGGTGGCTGCCGCCGGCCGCACTCGCACTGACTGCGGTCAGCCTCGCCCGCCGGCGAGCACAACACCACACCAAATAACGGGGACAATAACGGGGACGGTATATTGAACTTGTCCTTTTTTCAATAACGGGGACGGCATACTGAACTTGTCCTTTTTTCGGATGGGCCGCCACGCCCGGGCGATTGCCGCGGCGTTTGCGCTGCGCTACCGTCCGCCTGGATAACAAGGCAGCGCCGCCCGACGAGCGCGCCGGAATACCAACCACCAATGAGATCGGAGGTGAGCATGCAGGGCCAATCTGCAACTGGGGCAGGTCCGCGCACGGGCGCCTGGCAGGCGGCGCACGACCGCTCGCTCAAGGACCCGGCGGGCTTTTGGGGCGAGGCGGCGGCCGCCATCGACTGGAGCCGACCCTGGAACAAGGTGCTGGAAGACAGCACGGCGCCTTCTTACCGTTGGTTCAGCGGCGCCGAGCTGAACACCTGCCACAACGCCGTGGACCGGCACGTCGCCCAGGGCCGCGGCGATCAGGCCGCCATCATCCACGACAGCCCGGTGACGGGCCGCGTCACCAGCATCAGCTATGCCGAGCTGCAGGACCGCGTCGCCCGCTTCGCCGGTGCGCTTCAGGACCTGGGTGTGGCCAAGGGCGACCGCGTCATTGTCTACATGCCCATGGTGCCGGAGGCGGCCATCGCCATGCTCGCCTGTGCGCGCATCGGCGCCGTGCACTCGGTGGTCTTCGGCGGCTTCTCGGCGCGGGAGCTCGCCACCCGCATCGACGACGCCAAGCCCAAGGTGGTCGTCGCCGGCTCCTGCGGCATCGAGCCGAGCCGCATCGTGCCCTACAAGCCGCTGCTGGACGACGCCATCGCCCAGGCCCGGCACCAGCCGGAGCACTGCGTGATCTTCCAGCGCGAGCAGCAGCCCGCGGAGCTGCTGCCCGGCCGCGATCTGGATTGGCAGGAGATCACGGCCGCCGCGTCGCCCGCCGACTGCGTGCCCGTGGCGGCCACCGATCCCCTCTACATCCTCTACACCTCCGGCACCACCGGGCAGCCCAAGGGCGTGGTGCGTGACAACGGCGGCCACGCCGTGGCCATGACCTGGTCCATGCGCCACGTCTACGGCGTCGAGCCCGGCGAGGTGTTCTGGTCGGCCTCCGACGTCGGCTGGGTCGTCGGCCATTCCTATATCGTCTACGCCCCGCTGCTGCACGGCTGCACCACCGTGCTCTACGAGGGCAAGCCCGTGGGCACGCCGGACGCCGGCGCCTTCTGGCGGGTCATCGAGCAGCACCGCGTGGCCGTCTTGTTCACGGCCCCGACGGCGTTTCGGGCCATCAAGCGCGACGACCCCGATGCCGAGCACCTGGGACGCTACGACACTTCCAGCCTGCGCGCGCTGTTCCTCGCCGGCGAGCGCTGCGACCCGAGTACCCTGGACTGGGCCGGCGAGATCCTGGGCGTGCCGGTGGTGGACCACTGGTGGCAGACCGAGACCGGCTGGGCCATCGCCGCCAACTGTCTGGGCCTGGAGCCGCTCCCCATCAAGTCCGGCTCGCCGACCAAGCCTGTGCCCGGCTACGACGTGCAGGTGCTGGGCGACGACAGCGTGCCCGTGGCGCCGGGCAACATCGGGCGGATCATGATCAGGCTGCCGCTGCCGCCCGGCTGCCTGCCGACGCTCTGGGGCAACGACGAGCGCTTCCGCGCGTCCTACCTCGCCGCCGAGCCCGGCTTTTACCTAAGCGGCGACGCCGGCTACATGGACGAGGACGGCTACCTGTTCGTCATGAGCCGCATCGACGACATCATCAACGTCGCCGGCCACAGGCTCTCCACCGGCGGCATGGAGGCGGTGCTGGCCGCGCATCCGGACGTCGCCGAGTGCGCCGTCGTCGGCGTCGCGGACCAGCTCAAGGGTGAGCTGCCGCTGGGGCTGGTGGTGCTGAAGACCGGCGTCGATCGGCCTAAGGCCGACATCGCCCGTGAGCTGGTGGCGAAGGTGCGGGACGAGATCGGCCCCGTCGCCGCCTTCAAGACCGTGCTGGTGGTCCCAAGGCTGCCCAAGACCCGCTCCGGCAAGATCCTGCGCGGCACCATGAAGCACATCGCCGAGGGCACCGAGTACCGCATGCCGGCCACCATCGACGACCCGGCGATTCTGGAGGAGATCCAGGAAGCACTGGTTGCGGCGGGGTATGCGCGCGCCGGCTGAGGCTTGACGGCACCCAAGCCCCCGCTCACGGTGTTCGGCACTCGGCCGGGGGGGCGGCGATCGCGCCCCTGCGGCGGCCGCAGTGCCGCCCTTCACGGCGACACGGAAAGAGCGCCGGGCTGGCCGAACAGGGCAGGCCCTGTCGTCGCGCCGAGCCGGACCATGCCGGCCGGTCACTCCGCCGGGCGGAGTTGCCGCGAGCCCTACGCGAAGTCCCGTCGGTGGTTGGAGGCGTTCTGCGCGCGCAGCATCGCGCGGAGCAGGGCCTAAGGTGCGATGCCGAACCATGTGACTTGGCGCTGTTGCCGAGCATGGGAGAAGGAACTGCATACTCATGCATCGGCGATCACGTCTGTGTGCCCGCTCCAGTATCGTGCTATCGTGCATTCATCCCGCACGAAAATCGAGGCACCCCATGAACGCGACGTCCGCATCGACTGCGGTGAAGGTCATCGGCAGCAATGGGCAGATCTCGCTGGGAAAGCAGTATGCCGGCCGGCAGGTGCTCGTCGAGGAACAAGAGCCCGGCGTTTGGCTGGTGCGCACCGCGACCGTGGTGCCGGACAACGAGCGCTGGCTGTTACAACCCGAGGCCGCTGCGGAACTTCAGCGCGCCCTCGACTGGGCGCAGGCCAACGCGGCCGATGATGGCAATGTCGATGCGGTTCTGACCCGACTCGCCGACGAGGATGACTGAGGACGCCGGCAAGGTTCGGCTCGACCTCAACAACCCGGTGTTCCAAGACGGCCTGTTCGGTTTACAGAAGCCCGAACGCCTTGCGGCCCTGGAGACCTTGAAGAAGCTCAGGCGCCTCACCTGGAATCAGGTCTACCGCGACGCCGGGCTGAAGTGGGAGAAGATCGCGAGCGTCAGGCCCCCGCCGGGCGTCGGCGCGCTGTATTCCTTGCGCATCAAGAGATCAGGACGCGCAACCGCCTTTCGCGACGGCGACTACCTGCGATTGCTCAGCATCGCCCCCGATCACGACAGCACCTACGGGAAGAAGTAGCCGCGTCTGCCCACAGCAAGCAGGCAGACGCCGCATGGCCGGAACGGCCACAGGAAGTGCTGGCAGCGCGGGGCGTCCGCGGCGTTTGTTGCCGGAACGTCGCCGTATCCGACGTTTGCCGACATCCAGGAGCGCCCCGAGATCACCGACAAAGCCGACAACAACTTGGTCTGCCGTAATGTCATGGCCGTCCGCGTTCACAATGGCAGCTTCGGTGTTGGAGCCGTAGACGTATAGGTCGTCCGTCAGCGTGAGGTCGTCTGCGAGATTCAGCGTGCTGCCTGCACCGGCGACATCGACATCGGCACTGAGGTTGGACGTTGCGACCAGGTTCACTGTGCTGCCGCCCGCTACGGTCAAGCTCTGAGCCGAAAACGCGGCATCGAATGTGACGATTGAGCCATCGTCGGCATACACGCGATCCGCGACGCTGTAGGTGCCTGGGTCGAGCGTTAATGTCGCGTCGCTGATGAACAGGTCGTCGGTCGCCGTAATCTGACCTGAGTTGAGAATCTGTCCCTGCCAGCCGTTCCGCTCCCCGGCGGAGGCCGACACGCTGGAATGGCTTGACGAGGCCGCCGATCGCGATGGCTGGAGCTGATGCGCCGCCGCGCCGCGGCGCGGCGATGCGTGACCGTGGTGCTGCCCCGGAATTACGGCAAGCCGTTGCCGGCGCTGGTCATCCAGTCGGACCTGTTCGACGAGCACCCCTCGGTGACCGTGCTACCCCTCACCACTGACTTGCGGCCCACCCCGCCGTTTCGCATCGACATTGCGCCGAGCGGGGAGAACGGGCTCCGGGCCCCCTCCCAGGTCATGGTTGACAAGCCGCAGGCGGCGCCGCGCGCCAAGAACCGGCAAGCACATCGGCGGCTTGTCGGACTCCGAAATGCTGGCGGTTAATCGCGCGCTGGCGTTGTTCCTGGGCTTTGCCTGACGCAGTCAATCCGTCGCGTCAGGACTCGCGCTAGCGCCGGGTCGCCAGCCACCGCCGTGGCTGATGCTCCACAGAGCATGATCTTGTGGTCATGCGCGCAAGCGTCGCCGATGTCGCGCAAGTGCACGGTGGAGCAGACCGCGGCTCCGTTGAAGGGTCGATGCTCGAATACAGCGGCCAGTCGGGCGGTGCCTGTTCTTGATCCATTTCCACAACTCCGCGATACCGCGTCAGTGCTTCAGCGGCATGAACTGCACCGGTTGCTGCTGGATGTAGTCGTGCTCGAAGTCGAGCTCGATGGCGAAGCCGTCGTCGCCTTCGCGGCGGATCTTGACCTGCTTCAGCTCCGGCAGGCGCACGGCGAGGTAGGTCGTGAAGGCCGCCGCCTGGCTCTCGTTGTCGGCGACGATGGCGTTGGCGAGGTTGGCGGCGATGAACTGGGCCTTCTGCGCCTGGGAGGGCGCCTGCACGCGCGCGCCGTCCAGGTCGATGCCCTCCGTGTCCATGCGCTGGTCCATCTTGTCCAGGTAGGCGCCCTGGTAGTCCGGCAGCTGCTTGCTGCGGTCGAATTCGATCTGGGCGATGTTGTCCAGCAGGACGGCCATAAGTCTCGCCATGTTGCGCGCTCTCCTGTCGTTTCTCCGAGGCCGCCGGCACAACGCCCTGCGGGAGCGGGCGTGCTGGGACGGTGCAAGAAAGCCGTGTCGATGTGGGTTTCTGGGAGCAAACGCAACAGGCAGAGCGACCGAAACGCAGCCGAGCAGGCTGGGGCTCGCTTCGCTCTACCCATGCGACGACGCTGATTACTGGCCACTGGCCACTGGCCACTAGAAGATAGGCACCAGCTTGTGCCCCTGCGTCTGCCAGCCGATGAGCGAGATGAAGCCGTCGGCCACGACGTCCATCTCGGGCAGGATGCTGGCGTTGTCGATGTCGAAGACATCCGTCGCGACGGCGCACACCTCCATGCGCACGCCGCTCTCGTCCAGCTTCTTGACGGACTCGGCGATGGAGGCGAGCTCGTCGCCGTACTCCATGGCGAGCTCGTCCGTGGGCTCGGTGCTCAGGTACTGCACCGTCGGGCCGATGAACACCAGCACCATGTTGGGTGTAACGCCCTGGCGCACCAGGCCGGCGTGGGTGCCGCGGATGATGTCCAGGTAGAAGGCGGTCTTCTTGGGGTTGGTGAAGTCGATGAGGAAGACGCTCTCGGTGGCCTTGACGCCGGCGAGGGCCGCCGAGTCGTCGATGGCGGGCGCGCTCCCCGCAGCGTCTGTTGCATCCCCCGCCTCCTCGGCGAGCGCCGGGAACGCTGCGACGCCGAGCAGCAGGGCCAGGGCAGCGGTCAGAACGGTGGTGGGAAACACCGCCGGGCCGCGGGTGGATCGGGTGCGCTCCGGTTGGTTGGTGGCCTGCGTCGGCTGTGTGGTCATCGCATGTCTCCTGCTGTGGTGAAGCCCCGGCATGTTACGCAAGCCGGCCCTGTGCAACCATCGGCACAGCCCGCCTGAGTCAATGATATTGCCGGCCGGGGTCCACCTTGCCCCGGAACACCCAGTAGACGACGACGGTGTAGACCAGGATCACCGGCAGCACCACGACGCCGGCGCCCCAGAACAGAAACTGAAGCGACGCCTCGGGCGCCGCCGCGTCGCCCAGGGTCAGGTGATAGGGCACCAGCCAGGGCCAGAAGCTGCCGGCGAGCATCAGGTAGGCCGTCAGGAACAGCAGCGCTGCCAGGGCATAGGGCTGCCAGTCCGACCGACGCTCCGCGGCGACGCGGTACAGCTGCCAGGCGGCGAGGCTCGCGATGAGCGGCAGCAGGACCAGCCAGGGCTGCGCCAGCCAGCGGTCGACGACCCGGAAGTCCCCCAGCAGCGTGCCCAGGAACGCCAGTGCGACGACGACGATGACACCCGTCATGAGCCGCGGCAGCCAGGCGAAGGCCCAGTCGCGCAGCTCGCCCTCGGTCTTCAGCACCAGCCAAGCCGCGCCGAGCAGCGCATAACCCAGCACCAACCCGATGCCGCAGAGCAGCGGGAAGGGCGAGATCCAGTCGAAGGGGCCGCCGGCAAAGTCGCGGCCGTCCACCCTGATCCCGGAGACCATGGCGCCGATGGCTGCCCCCTGCACGAAGCTCGCCAGCGTGGAGCCGGCGACGAAGCCGACATCCCAGATCCAGCGCCCGCGGGTGGTCTTGTAGCGGAACTCGAACGCGACGCCGCGCAGGATCAGCGCCACCAGGAGCAGCGCCACCGGCAGGTAGAAGGCGGAGAGAAAAATCGAGTAGACCACCGGAAAGGCGCCGAAGAGCACGGTGCCGACGACGATGAGCCAGGTCTCGTTGCCGTCCCAGACCGGGGCGATGGAGCCCATCATATCCCGGCGCTGGGCTTCGTCCCGGTTCAGGCCGAAGAGGATGCCGACGCCGAGGTCGAAGCCGTCCAGCAGCACGTAGATCAGGATGGAGAGCGCCAGCACGGCGCCCCAGAAGTGTTGCAGATCCATGGGCATGGCTGATGCCTGTTGAGTCAGAGCGGATCGCGGCGCGGGGCGGACGGCGCCGCACCGGGCTGGAAGCCGCTGCCGGCGGCCCCGAGCGGCCGGCTGGGAGTGGCACCTGAGTCTGCTGCCGGCGGCGCTGGGGCTGCGGGTGCACCGGGCTCCGGGTCGGTCTCGTCCAGCCCCGCGCGCAGCAGCCGGTAGATGTAGAACGTGCCGGCGGAGAAGATCAGCGCATACACCGTCACATAAGCCAGCAGTGACACCAGCACCGCCGCGCCGGAGAGGCTCGGCGTGACGGCATCCGCGGTGCGCAGCAGCCCCTGCACCACCCAGGGCTGGCGGCCCACCTCAGCGGTGAGCCAGCCCGCCAGCACCGCGATGAAGCCGCTCGGGAAGTGCAGGAAGACCGCCCACAGGAACCAGCGCGGCAGGCGCTCCGGGTCGCGGAAGCGGCGCTTGGCCATGAGCCGGACGCCGCCCCAGGACAGCGCCAGCATCAGCACCCCGAGCCCGACCATGACCCGGAAGCCGTAGAAGGGGATCAGGAACGGCGGGCGCTCGTCGGCGGGCACGGTGACGATGCCGGGCTCCGCCGCGCTGAAGTTGCCTTTGGTGACGAAGCTGCCGAGATACGGGATGCCGATTTCCCAAAGGTTGCGCTCGGCCTCGGCGTCCGGCCAGGCGAGCAGCAGCAGCCGCGCCGGCTGCTCCGTCTGCCAACGACCCTCCATGGCCGTGAACTTGGCGGGCTGATGCTCGGCGGTGTACTCGCCGTTGAAGTGGCCGACGACCATCTGCGCCGGCGTCAGCACCGCCGCGAGCCCGAGCCCCATGGCCAGCATGGTCCGCGCCGCCTGCAGGTGGCGGTGGCGCAGCAGGTACCAGGCACCGGTGGCGGCCACCGAGAAGGCCGTGGTCAGATAGGCCCCCAGCAGCATGTGCGGGAAGCGCACCCAGAGCACGTCGTTGAACAGAATCTCCCGCCAGTCCGTGGGCACGGTGTCGCCGCTGCCGTTGAGCTCGAAGGCCACGGGCACCTGCATCCAGGTGTTGTTGGCCATGATCCAGAAGGCGGAGAAGGTCGTCCCCAGCGCCACCATCAGCGTGGACGCGAAATAGGCCCAGCGCGGCACCCGGTCGCGCCCGAACAGGAGCACGCCGAAGAAGGTCGCCTCCAGCAGAAAGGCGGTGAAGGACTCGTAGGCCAAGAGCGGCCCCTGGATGGGCCCGGTGCGGGTGGCGAGCTCGCTCCAGTTGGTGCCGAACTGGAAGGCCATGACGATGCCCGACACCACGCCCATGCCGAAGGCCACCGCGAACACCTTGAGCCAGAACGCGAAGAGCCGCCGGTACAGCACATTGCCCGTGGCTAGGTGCAGCCCCTCCAGGGTCGCGAGCCACGCGGCGAGGCCGATGGTGAAGGCCGGAAAGATGATGTGGAAGGACACCGTGAACGCGAACTGCACGCGCGACAGGGTCACCGGGTCGAGGTCCATGGCTGCTCCATGAGGCGTGGTAGGGCGTCGTCGCCGCTTGACCTCGACACTGAGGGAGCATCCCCCCGCCTCAACACCATACCTGGGGCGGGATTGGCCAGCCGGACGCGGGGCTGACGCTGCTGCGGCCCACCCGCCGGCATCGGCTCATGGGCAGGCCCCACAGCCACCGGCCGCCGCACAGCATCCACCGACACCGGAAAGACGTTGACAGCCCGGCGGATCTGCGACATCCTGCGCGGTTTAGTCGCGTGCGGTGACCGACCTGCGTCGTGACCCCGTTTATGCCGGCGCCGGCGCCGGCGCCGGCGCCGTCGCCGATTCGACAGCCTGCACCCCCCAACAGACCACCCGGAGCTCAAGGAAGCATCCATGGCCAACTCTGCACAAGCCCGCAAGCGTGCCCGCCAGGCGGAGAAGCACCGCCAGCGCAACGCCGCCCAGCGCAGCACCCTGCGCACCGCCGTCAAGAAGGTCCTGAAGGCCATCCGCGCCGGCGACAAGACCGCCGCCGCCGAGGCCTACAAGGCCGCCGTGCCGGTCATCGACCGTGCCGCCGGCAAGGGCCTCATCCACGCCAACAAGGCTGCACGCCACAAGAGCCGGCTGAACAAGCACGTCAAGGCGCTCGCCTGAACGGGGTCAGGCTCATAGGGTGGATAGGCGAAGCGCATCCACCAGAGACCCGGGCCATCGCCGTACGCTCGATTTGGGCAGGGCCGCCGCGAAGGGCCGGCACCCAGGCTGCTTGTTGACCGTCACCCATCGACGGCAGGGGTGCGTTGCTGCCCCGCCGCAGCCGCGAAGGACCACCGGAGACCACGCGTGCCGCAGGCATCCCGCACCACCGTCTCCAACCTACTCGCGGCCCTGCCGCAGCCCGAGACCGGCGAGGACTTCCAGACCCTGCTCGATCGCGGCGGCGTGCACATCGAGCGCATCGTCAGCAGCCCGCGGCCCGAGCCGACCCGCTACGACCAGGCCCACGACGAATGGGTGTTGCTCCTGCAAGGGCAGGCCACCCTCGACGTCGCCGGTGAGTCCGTTCGCCTCGGCCCCGGGGATCACCTGCTGATTCCCGCCCACTGCCCTCACCGGGTGCTGAGCACGTCGGACACGCCACGCTGTGTCTGGCTTGCGGTGCACATCCACGCCGCCCAGCCAACACCGGCCACCCCGCCAGCCCCCCCGCTAATCCCCTAGCCGAAGCCGAAGCCGCGCCATGTCCAGCGCTCGCCCGGCGCATCTGTTCATCGCCGCCACCGCCCACGGCTACGGCCATGTGGCGCAGGTGAGCGCTGTCGCACATGGGCTGATCCGGCGCGATCCGGGGCTGCGCATCACCCTCGGCGCCAGCGTCGATCCAGGCTTCGTGCGCGGGCGCATGCCGGCGGGTACCACCCGGCTGGACCTCGCCTTCGACGTGCCCTTGCCCATGGACGGGCCGCTTAAGGTGCTGTGGGAGCAGGGCCTCGCGGCCTACGCAGACTTCGACGCCGACCATGACCGGCACCTGGCCCGACAGCGCGCCCTGCTGGCCGAGCTGCGCCCGGACCTGGTGCTGGCGGACATCCCCTGGCTGCCGCTGACGGCGGCCCGCGGGCTCGGGATTCCCGCCGTCGGGCTCTGCTCGCTCAACTGGCTGGATATCCTCGCCGAGAGCCCCGTCGGCGACCGGCTGCCGGCGGCCCTGGCGGCGCACATGCGCGACGGTTACGCCGGCGCCGAGCTGTTCCTGCGCCCGGCGCCCTCCATGCCCATGGCCTGGCTGCCGAACGCCCACGACATCGGCCCCATCGCAGCGGTGCGCCCGCGGGACCCGGCCGGCCTGCGCCGGCGCCTGGGGGTCGCTGCTGACACACGGCTGGTGCTGATGCAGTTCGGCGGCGCCGGCTCCCTTCAGCCCCCCGCGGACCTGCCACTGCCGCCGAAGACGCTGCTGCTGACCCCGGTGCCGCAGCTCGCCGAGCGCCTGCGGGCACGCCTCATCGGCCCCGCCGCGGGCCCGGACGGGCCAGCGGTGGCGGACGTGCTCGCGTCCTGCGACGCCGTCATCACCAAGCCCGGCTACGGCACCTTCGCCGAGGCCGCCTGCCACGGCGTGCCGGTGCTCTCCGTGCCCCGCGGCGACTGGCCGGAGGAGCCGCACCTGGACCAGTGGATCGCGCGGCAGGTGCCCTTTCGCAGTGTGCCGCTGGCGGACCTCAGCGCCGGCCGCCTCACTGAGCCGCTCGCCGAGCTGCTCGCGGCGGGACCGGTGGCGCCGGTGCCGGCCACCGGCGTGGACGAGACGGTCGAGCTGCTCTGGCCCTGGCTGTCGCGCGGCACCTGAGCGGCGACTGCGCTGTCGCGGCCCCAGTCAGGGCTGGGTCCCGCGCAATGGCGCGACGATGCCACCATCGCAGGACAGCCCTTGCCCTGACGCAGATCCCACGAGCCCAAGCCCATGACAGACGACCTCCAGATCAGCCGCGTCTGCGGTGCCGCGCTCGACGACGCGATCCCGGACCTCGCGGCACTGCGCATCCGCGTCTTCCGCGACTATCCCTACCTCTACGACGGCGACGCCGACTACGAGGCCAAATACCTCGCCACCTATGCGCAGGCCCGCGGCAGCGTCGTGGTGCTGGTGCGCGATGGCGAGCGCATCGTGGGCGCCTCCACCGCCCTGCCGCTGGTGGAGGAAACCGACGAGGTGCAGGCACCCTTCACCGCCGCCGGCTACGACCCGGCCCGGGTGTTCTACCTGGGGGAATCCGTGCTCTTGCCCGAGTACCGCGGCCGCGGCATCGGCGTGCGCTTCTTCGACGAGCGCGAAGACCATGCCCGGGCGCTCGCCGCAGACCCCGCGAGCGGCTTCGGGCCGTTCGACTGGCTCACGTTCTGCGCCGTGGAGCGCACCGCCGACCACCCCCGCCGCCCGCCCGGCTATGTGCCGCTGGACCGCTTCTGGCAGCACCGCGGCTACAGCCGGCACCCACAGCTGCGCACCACATTCAGCTGGCAGGAGATCGGCGAGACGGCAGAGACGCCGAAGCCGATGGTGTTTTGGCTGAAGCCGGCTCTGCCGGCAATCGGGTCGGATCAATCGATTGGCAACATGCGCAGGCGTGCTGATGCGACGTCATAAGTGAGGATGGCGCCCGCCATGAGCGGCGCCTCATGGCTCGACAGCAACGCGCTGAGCTTGGCGAGATAGGTCTTGCGCCCAAATCTGCACGACGCTCGGACCCGACGCCCGGGTTGCTGCCAGGATGGCGCTGAAGTCCAGGTCGTTGGTGATCACGACACGTTGATTGGCGCGCGCCCAAAGCATGATCGCCGCGTCGCTGGCATCGACCGGGCCGACTGAGGACCAGTGCAACGCGTCCCATCCCGCCGCGGTCAAGGCCTGCGCCAACGCCGGTGACAAGTTCATGTCCAGCAACAGCTTCATCCACCGATGGCGACGTCCGTTTCCTCTGCGCGCCAAGCCGCGTAGCTGAGCGCCTGGTCGATGTCCTCGGGCTCCAAATACGGATAAAGTGCAAGGATCTCCGCGCGCTCGTGGCCGCTCGCCACCATGCCGACGATCATGCCGACGGTCACCCGCATGCCGCGGATGCAGGGCTTGCCGCCCATCACGGCCGGATCGAATGTGATCCGGTCCAATCGTTGCAGTTCCATGGTGAGCTCCGGTGCTGTATGGCTGTCCCCACTAACCCAGCAGACAGCGTGCGCCGACCGCGTACGGTTGCGGCGAGCTGTGCACTGCCGCGCGTGCGGGCAGTCTGTGCCGCCGTAGGCTGCTGGGTCAATCGCCCCGGGGCATACCCAACGCCGACCGCGGCACCCAGCACCCATGGAAGCCGATGGGCACCGCATGCGGCAGCGGTGCCATGGCCTGGATCTCCAGGTCTTGAGCCCGCAGCACCACCAGGTCGGTTCGGCCCTGATCGGCGCGGAACACCAGCGACAGCAGCCAGCCTTCGTCCTCACCGTGGCCCGGCACCAGTATGGGCTCGCCGGTGAGATCGAGGCCGAAGTCCCGAGTGGTGAGCTGGCCCGTCTCCGTGTCCAGGCGATGGATGGACGTGAGGTAGGGCGCGCGGCGCTCGGGCGGTGCGCCGACGCCGTAGAGGATGCGCCGCGGCGTGCCCAGCGGCGCCGGGGCGCTGATGGGCAGCTCGAAGGCGTGGGGCGCTCCATCGGCGCCCAGGCTCAGGCGCTCGCAGCTGTGCCTGGCCGGGTCCAGCACCAGGCGCTCCAGGCGCGGCATGGCGCCGTCCGGCGGAGCGCGGAACAGGTCCGTGAAGTCGTCGAAGTCCGGGTAGAGCCCGTAGCGGATCACGTCCAGCACCAGCCTGCCGTCATCCTCGTCGAAGGCCTGGGCGACGTGGAAGACGAAGCCGGGCGGCCCCGTCAGCACCGCCGGTCGGCCGGCGCCCGGCTCCCGCGGCAGCAGCAGGGCCTGCATGGGGCGCTCGGTGGCGATTTTGAGCGAGCCGACGGCGGTCTTCAGGCCGAACACCGCTTTCGGCACGTCGAAATCTGCATGCGGCAGCAGGAAGCAGAGCCACTTGCGGCTGACGGCGAAGTCGTGGACGAAGCTGAAGCGCTCGAGCCCCTGCTCGCGCGGCTCGTCCATGCGGCCGTCGGCGTCCACCCGGTACAGCATGAGCCGGTTCGGGGAGCCGGACACGAGGCCGAAGTTGTAGAGGTCGCCCGTGTCGTCGTCACAGTGCGGATGGGCGGAGAAGGGCAGCAGCGGCGCCAGCCGACGGGACAGGCCGCCGAAGGGGTTGTCGAGCCGGCCACCGAAGTCCTCCAGCCCCAGGGTGGCGAGGGTGTCCGGGTCCAGCCGGTGCGGCGGTCCACCCTCCCAGAGCGCGAGCAAGCGGCCCGCGTGCCAGCGCACGCTGGTGTTGGCGGCGTTCTTGAAGCGCATCTGGAAGAAGTTACCGAAGAGCCCGCCCGGCAGGTTGGTGCCGAATGCGCGGTGCAGCATGCGCCCGGCGCGCTCTTCTTCCAGGTACTCGCGGGTGCGCACGAAGCGGTTGGTGTAGCGCACCGCACCGCCCTGGATGTCCAGCCTGGTGATGTGGCCGTCACCGTCGAAGGGGTGGCGGTAGCGCTGCCCGCCGCGCTCGAAGCGGCCCGGACCGTTGCGCAAGTGCAGCCCGTCGATGGCCGCGGGCAGGGTGCCGGTGACCGGGAGCGGCACGTCGGTGTGCTCCTCGGCGACCGTGGTGGTGGCCTGCGCCAGCACGCGCAGCATGTCGGCGCTGGCGAGATCCATGGGAGCGGCGAGATCCTGGGGCATGACGGCTGCCTTCACTGCGTTTGAGATCTGCGGAGGTTTTTGGGGGTAGCATGCCCAAAACCCAGGGGTTGGCGATCGCCCAGGATGGGCTTGCGCAACGTAGTGACCGATACGCCCAGTATCACCGCGTCCCGCCCCAACCAAGGCCGCGCCTCGCCCTTCGCGTCTTCACATCTTCACCTGACGCTGCCCCTTCGCGTCTTCGCGTGAACCTCTAACTTCGCGTCGCCCTAAGCGTCTTCGCGTGAACCTCTACACTTCGCGTCGCCCTAAGCGTCTTCGCGTGAACCAGTCCTCTTGGCCTCTCCCATCGCGCAACCGCATGCGCCCCGCCGCAACAACCGGCAGCAGCAGGCACCCCATCAGTCCTTCTTCAGCAGGTCCGCGAGCCCATCGAAGGGCCGGTGCGTGGTACTGCTGGCCTTCGACTGCGAGCCGCCGGTATCGTTCGCATCCGGATCCCGACCGGCGGCGATGGCGGCGATGCGCTCTTCGAACTTCTGGTGCTCGTTGTCGTGACAGTACAGGCACAAGAGCTCCCAGTTGCTGCCGTCCGGTGGGTTGTTGTCGTGGTCCATGTCCTTGTGGTGGACGGTGAGCTCGCGCAGGTTGCTGCGCTCGAAGCTGCGCCCGCAGCGCCCGCACACCCAGGGGTAGAGCTTCAGTGCCTGCTCGCGGTAGCCCGCGGCGCGCGCGTCGCTGGCGCGGCGGGCGGAGGCGACAATACGGTCGAGCTTGGCGGTGTCGATGGCGCGGCCGCTGCGGCCGTGGCGGGGTGGGTCTTTCTGGCTCATTTGGACGGCCCTCAAGGTGATCGAGGCTCTTGACTGTGCTGCGCGGCCCTGGGGAAGTGTGAAGTTTGAAGTGTGAAGGACGCAACCGCAGCAGTCGTCCCGCGCGCTGACAGTGACAGGTCCGTCCCTTGGTCAGCCTGTGCTCCCGCAACACGCGTGACGCCGGGCGCAACCCGCTCAGCCCCCCTTTATCAAGCTTCGCACTTCAAACTTCAAACTTTCTTCCCGGTATCCTGATGGGCGCTCGTTCCAGCCCAGAACCGCACAACCCAGCATGACGACTCATCAACGCCGCCTCTGGTCCGGCTCCGTCGCCCGCCCGGCGCGGGAGTTTGCGACGACGCCGCTCGACCCCTCCCACGGCGCGGTCCCCGCCGGGCTGCGCGGCACCCTGTACCGCAACGGGCCGGCACGGCTGGAGCGGGGCGGCATGCGCGTGGGGCACTGGTTCGATGGTGACGGCGCGGTGCTGCGGGTGCGCTTCGACGACGGCGCCGCGGAGGCGACGTATCGCTACGTCCAGTCCGACGGCTTCCGCCACGAGGCCGCACAGGACAAGCTCCTCTACGGCAACTACGGCATGACCGCGCCCGGTCCGCTCTGGAGCCATTGGCGCCGCCCGCTCAAGAACGCCGCCAATACCTCGGTCATCGCGCTTACGGACCGGCTCCTGACCCTTTGGGAGGGCGGCGGGCCGCATGCGCTGGACCTGGAGACGCTCGCCACCCTGGGGCTCACGGACCTCGCGGGTCCCGCCGGCCGGCTGGAATCCGGCGAACCCTTCTCGGCGCACCCCAAACAGGACCCGGCGACGGGCGAGCTCTACAACTTCGGCGTCGCGATCCCCGGCCCCAAGGCCCGGCTGATGCTCTACCGCTGTGACCGCCGCGGCCGGCTGCTCACCAAGGGACGTTACGACCTGGACGGCGTGCCGCTGATCCACGACTGGATCATGGCCGGCCCGTATCTGGTGTTTCTGGTGCCGCCGGTGCGCATCTCGGTGCTGCCGGTGCTGCTCGGGCTCAAGCCCTATGCCGAGGCCATGCGCTGGCGCCCGGAGCTCGGCACCCAGATCCTGGTCTTCGATCGCCGCACACTGGAGCTGGTGGCCCGGGACGAGACCGAGCCCTTTTACCAATGGCACTTCGGCAACGGCGCCTGCGAGGACAACGGATGGGTGGTGCTGGACCACGCGCGCTACCCCGACTTCAGCACCAACCAGCACCTGCGGGAAGTGGCCAGCGGCCGCACCACCACGCCCGCCGAGGCGACGCTCTGGCGCATGACCCTGGACCCGCAGACAGCACGCGTCGAAGCGCATGCGCAGATGAGTCCGCGCTCGGTGGAGTTCACCATGGTGCCGCCCGCGCAGGTCGGCCGTGCCTGGCAGCGCACCTACATGGCCGCGCACCGCAGCCGCACCGACACCACCGCCGAGCGCTACGACACCCTCGCCTGCTACGACCACGCCGCCGACCGGCTCACCGAGGCGGACCTGGGCGACGGGCGCTACCCATCGGAGCCCGTGGTGGTGCCGGACGCCGAGGACCCGGACCGGCTCTGGCTGCTCAGCGTCATCTACGACGGCAACGCGGATGCCGGCGAGGTCTGGATCTTCGATGCCGCCGCGCTCGCCGACGGGCCGGCCTGCGTGCTGACGCTGCCGGACGTGGTGCCGCTCAGCTTCCATGGCTGCTGGCGACCGGCGCCATGAGACCCGATGCACAACGCGGACGGCGGTCCGCAGCCGTAGGGTAGATCAGCGAATCACATCCACCGCGGGCCGACACGGCGGATGCGCTTATCCGCCCTACCGACCCAGCCGCGCTGCCGACTCCCGCTCATCAGCCCCCAGCCCCCAGCCCCCAGCCCCCAGCCCTCAGCCCTCCCCCGCATGGACCTGCTGAACACCCTCTTCCAGTCAGCCCCCTGGGGACCGCTGCGCTTCGGTCTGCATGTCGTGTTCCTGCTCGCGGCGGCCTTCGTGCTGAGGCAGATGCAGGACCTGCGCGCGGTGGTGGGGCTCAAGCATCTGGCCAAGCCCCGGGCGGGCTTCGCCGCGGCGGGCCTGGTGGCGGTGCTCGGCTTCGCCGCGGTGCTCGCCTACCAGGCCACCTGGCAGCTCTCCGGCACGGCGCGGCCCGACCTCATCGCCTTCATGCAGCTGCACGACCGCCGCCAGTTCAACCCGGCGCACTGGATCGAGCGCGGACGCATTCTGGACGTCGCCGGCACGGTGCTCGCCGAGAGCCGCGTGGTGCAGACGGACGCCGGGCCGACGGCGCAGCGCCACTACCCCTTCGGCCCGGACTTCGCGCACGTGGTGGGCTATGCGGACCCGCGCTTCGGCACCTCCGGCGTCGAGGCCGCCGCCAACATCCAGCTGAACGGCGGCAAGCCGGATTCGCTGAAGGACTGGGGCGAGCTCGGCCGGCAGATCCTGACCCAGGGCAAGCGCCCCAAGGGCAACAACGTCACCCTGACGCTGGATGCGGCGCTGCAGCGGCTCGCGGTGGAGCGCCTCGGCGAGCGCGCCGGCGCCGTGGTGATGCTGCGCCCGCAGGACGGCGCACTGCGGGTGCTGGCGAGCACGCCGTCGTTCGATCCGAACCGCATCGACGCCGACCTCTTCCTGCACGCAGACCCGCGGGCGCGGCTGCTGAACCGCGCCACCGCTGGACTCTATCCGCCCGGGTCCACCTTCAAGGTGGTGCTGGCCGCCGACGCGCTGGACCGCGGCTTCAGCGCCCGCATCCACTGCCCGGCGGACGGCTGGACCACCTCCGGGCACTATCGCAAGATCCGTGACCACGAGTACTACGAGGCCCGCCGCGCCGGGCGCAGCTGGCGCGGGCATGGGCGCATCGGGCTCACCACCGCGCTGGTGGAATCGTCCAACGTCTTCTTCGCCCAGCTCGGGGTCTACCTGGGCCACGAAGCCTTCCGCGCCACCACCGAGCGGTTCCTGTTCAACAGCCGCATCAGCATCGGCGCCGGTGACAGCCGCCGGCAGTTCCTGCGCACCGGGCGCATCCCGACCATCCCCAGCTCCGACCGCTACGGGCTCGCCCAGGCGTCCATCGGCCAGGGCAAGGTCCTGGCCACACCGGCACAGATGGCCCTCATCGCCGCCGCCATCGCCAACGACGGCGTCGCCGTGCGCCCGCGGCTGGTCGGCGGCGAGCAGCCGG
>PR_CR_10_Liq_1_inCRDRAFT_1000684_pt1 | contig 20656 bp, 10 predicted proteins | sample PRCRCaboRojoPR_3_FD_10241 | JGI IMG/M metagenome (IMG submission 10241)
AAGTAAGTAACAGGTACTTTAAAATTGAAGTATGACAACTCCACTTGGGTTTTTCTTTTTGGGCAATGCATGAATTAAGGACTTTTTCTGCTTTTTGGAGGAAAGTCACCTGGTTTCCAAAGTGCAGGTGGAGTTTGTTGCAAAGTGATGCTACTTCTAAAGCTACTTTTAAAAACACTCCAAAAGAAAGACTTCCTAAGCTCGAAGAGTAGTTTTCAAGACACTCAAGTGCCTCCAAAAGTTTTCCGTTTGACTTGAGTTTCTGGCTTTCTTCTATTTGCTTGTGAACTCTTTCTTCTAAGACCAGGTCTACTTTGGACATCTACTTTTAATCAAATAATAAATGTCTAGAGGCAACGACTTAGTTGGAGAGAGCATTCATTTCCCATACAACTCTGTAAGCTTAGTTTCTGTGCACGACGAAGGTTCAAAGTCAACCGTCTACATGGGACAGAGTCCTTCCGGTGAAAAGCTAGTTGTAAAGCACCTTAACCTAAGATTTAATCAACAAGCCTTCCAACGCGAACTAGAAGCGCTGCAGCACACTGAAAGTCACCCTAACTTCATTAAACTCTTAGACCACACCCAAGTGCAGGGACAGTGGGGGGCTTTTCTATTTGAGTACGCTCCACTCAACAATTTAAGAACCTTCGTCCAAAACTATGCGTTAGCTCCAGACCAAGTTTTCAACATTTTTAAAGAGATAGTCCACGCACTCAAACACCTGCACGAAAAAGGGCTGATCCACAGGGACCTACGACTGGAGTCAATTTACGTGTTTGAAGACTTGAAAGTCAAATTAGGCGACTTAGGGTCCTCCATAACCGTTGAAGACCTTCAGGCACTCTACGGAGTTGAACTTTCAGAAGACATTGAAGAAAGCACTCAGCCTGAAACAAGGGCCCCTGAGTTGCTTGACCTTGTGCCTACCAACCCTTTAGGTCCCCAAACAGACATGTGGGCTTTGGGGTGCTTGGTTTACGAACTCTTGTGTGGAGAAAAGCCTTTTCTTTCGAAAAACAAACTTGACCAAATGCAAGGTTCTTACAAACCCCAGAAAGAAAGGCTAAGTGAATTTTGGAAGACTGTTTTAGACAGACTTTTAGAAGTGAACCCCAAAGAAAGAGCAACTTCTCAAGAAATCCTGGCACTGCTCAAGAACTTCCAAGAACCCAAACAAAAAGAAGAAGCCTCCAGAAGGTTTTCTTTGAGTTTCATGATGAAGAAGTCCAGTGCTTCTTGGGTCAAAAGTGTAACCTCTGACAGCCACTCTCCACCTGAACAGTACTTTATCCAGAAACTAATAGAAAAGGCCTGGGCCAAACCTTACAAAATTTCCAAGGCCATCAAAGCCCTTTCCCAAAGAACCTTTACCAAGCCCATTGTGGCTTTGAAGTGTCTGTATTTACTCCACAAATACTTGTTTAGTGGTCCCAACATAATAGCTAGAAATGAGTTGGTAAGTAAAACTCTGGAAAGCATCAGTGAAAGCTCTTCCAAACTCAAAAAAGAAAAACTTAGTACAGACTACTGCTCTGCACTAATTAAAGACTATGCAAGTATCCTTAACACCAAAGTTTTGCTTCTGAAAGAAATAGGGTGCTTAGGGAACTGGAAGTTAGGAGTTAGCCAAACCAAGTTAAAACCTGAAAAAGTACTTATGGTGCTGGACTACTGGACTGAGTTAACCGAAAGAACTAAAGAGGTCCTGGAAAGCAGTGAAGAGTTAGCGAACTTCAAGCCCAGCATTGCTGTACTTATGATTGAAGAGCAACAACACATTGCGCGTTTCTTGAACTACTCACTTAGAGACACACAAGAAATCAACCTTCTGCCTTACTGCTACAAAAACCAGCAAAAACTCTACTCCTTGATTTCGAGTTTCAGAGAAAACTACCCCTTGGTTCAACTGACCACTCTGGATGTTTTGGAGGAACAAACCCAAGCAAAAAAAGACGTGTTCAAAAAGCGCAGGTCAACTCTAGCAATCAATGTAGCTTACGATATTTCTCCAGCAGCCAAGTCACAAATGATTTCAAACAACTTAAGTTCAGGAAATTCCTCTGAAGGAACTTACTCTAGAACTTCCAGCACAGCTGGCACTTTGACCCAAGCTCCCCAGTACACTCCAGACAAGTCTCTACTAAGTGAAGTCTTGGACTCTTCTTGGATAATTGACGAAAAAGACCTGCAGAGAGAGGAAGTTATAGGAGTAGGTAGTTCGTGCAGTGTGTACAAAGGAGTTTACCATCACTGCCCAGTAGCCATCAAAGTCTTGAGGATATCTTCTATTCCTGGGACTATGGAAAGGGAGTTCCAGCGAGAAATCAGCACACTATCTAAACTAAGGCACCCCAACCACGTGCTTTTTATGGGGGCCTTTGCAGACAAAGAACTAGGAATAGTCACTGAGTACTGCGAAGGGCAGTCTTTGTTCGCGCTTCTCCACGAAAAAAAAGAAATCAGACTTAGTTGGAAACAAAAACTCAAAATAGCTACTGACATAGCCCAAGGCATGACTTTTCTGCACCAAAGGTCTCCCCCTGTTATACACCGCGACTTAAAGTCCCTGAACTTGCTGCTTGCTAACGAAGTGACTTCACCTTCTTGTCCCATCAACGTTAAGATCAGTGACTTTGGAGTTTCCAAACTAATTGGAGAAGAAACAATGACTTCCCAAATAGGCACTTCGCACTGGATGGCTCCTGAAATTCTAGCAAACAAAAACTACTCACTCCCAGCAGACGTGTACTCTTACGGAATAGTGCTTTGGGAGGTAGCAACTAGACTAACCCCTTACAAAGATCTCAACCCTGCAGTGATTCCTTACAGAGTTTTGGAATTGGGAGAAAGACCCAACATCAACCTAGTTCCACCTACTTGTCCTCAGGACCTGAAGCAACTCATTGCTGACTGTTGGCAAACTGACCCAGAGTCAAGACCTACCTTTTCAAAAATTTTAACTGTTCTTAATTCAATTCATATTTCTTAGCATTACTTTTTGTTTTCAACTGCAACTTTTCTGGCTTTCAAAAAGAAACTTACGTAGAAGTCCAGCATAGTGCCTGAAAACACCAGTATCAAACAGAACCATTGCTTCATGTTAAGTGTGTGGTTGAACAGTATAATTGAGAGCATAACTGTGAGGAACTTCCTAGTTGTTGTCACTATGTTGAGAGTAAGGGAACCCAGAACCTGAATACCTCTAAATATGAAAAGCTGGCCTATTGCACTCATTCCTCCAAAAAGCATGCAGTCAAACAGTATGTCAGGGTGCTTCCCCAAAAAGCCCAAGGCGTTGTTTTCAGACACAAGTGCCCTCAGAACTACAATGAGCCCCGTCACTACCGAAGCCAAAACGTTGCAGTAACTCATCATTTCTAAAGAGCTAGGCTTTATTTCGTGCCTGACGTTTTCAGTTGCGTAGCCGTTCAAGGCGTCCATTGCCAAACTTCCAAACAGAAGAAGAATGCCTATAGGGGAGTCCTCTCCTCCTTTAGCCTTGAGCAAGTTAAACATTAAGATTCCACCTGTTATCATGCAGACACTTACGTACTGCAAAGAGTGGTACTTAACGTGCTTGACAAACCACCCCCCCATCATCACAGGAAGGATTTTGCAGGATTTCGCTAGAGCTTGAGTGGGGTAACTTATGTAAGTCAAGGACCAGTTTGTAAACAGCATAGCAAACACGTAAGCCATGGAGTGAGTGAACTTGAGTTTGAATCTGTAGAAGTACAAGGGAGGACTGTTTTTAGTAGGAAGTAAGTAAACAACTGTGTAAAAGTTACGGATTGAGGATATAAGTCCGCCTTCCAAGCACTGCATGAAGACTACGAATTCTGGAAAGTTGAATCTGCCAGACTCCCTAGGTTCGTAACTAAGTAGTGCTTACATTCTTTCTTGCAGTACTCCAAAGTAAAGGTAGGAGAAGTATATTCCTAAAGCCACTATGCAGAATTCCAACTCTGCCCTTACTAGAAATTTCATTACGTGTGGAAATATGGCATACTAATTTAAAGCTGAACTCAATTGTAATAAATGAAAGGAAGCAATGATCACAGCATCAGAAGTCACTTGAAATACAAACACAAACAGAACCAAGAACAAACCCCCAAAACCACTTACTTGCCCCACCAAGTCCTTGAAAGAATTAACAATTCTTCCTCTTTCAAGACCGAAAGACCACAGCACCAACGAATTCCTGAATTTCTTAAAGAATTCTCCCCCAACCAGACCCCCTCCAAAAACCAACGAAACATAAAGTCTCGTTACGAAATCATCAAAAAAGAACAGCAAAAACTCATAAGAGCTTTAGAAAGAATGCGCGAAGACGAAGAAGAACTCTACACTTTCCTCAACCAAGACGCTCCTGAGTTGTCTTCCATAGACTCACCCAAAGACTCTTTTGAACAATTCAAAGAGATCCCTAGTTTCTCTTTGGAAACTGAAAGTCCCCAGCCTTCTCCTAAATCCAGAGACACTTCTTTTAAAGAACTCCCTGCCTGCAAGTCCATCCAAGTCCAAGTAGAACCTCCAAGAATCCAAACTCCTCAACAAGTCAGCCCTAGTTTTTCCCAAACTAACCAAACCTTTGAAACTTCAAGGTCTTATAACCAACTCCCCCCTACACCTTACTACTACCCAGTTCCTTACTACCCTCCTCAGCAGTTCGTAAGTTTTGCTCCCATTTCTTACTACTACAACCCTCACCTCTGCACTTCCTACTATAACATTCCAAAGCAAACCAGTGCTTTCCAGAACAAGAGACCTACCAAGAGACAAGTACCTGCAAACTTCAGTGCAAAGTCACAACCCCCCACTCCAGGACCTGCAACTCCCACCCAAAGCCGCTCCCAAACACCCAACGTCTGCCAAACACAAGAAAGCGAGTGCTTACTTGAAGAAAGGCCTGGAAGCCCAGAAATCCCCAAGGAAAACGAAAGCCAAGCTTGGAGCATATCAGTTGCCCTGTCTAAAACTAACAACCAAAAGCACGAAGAATTCATTAACCGCCAAAAACATTTAGCACAAAAAAGAGGCAAGTCCACACAACCCAAGTCTAAAGAAGAACTTTTAAAGATCCGAAAAGAAATGATGAAGCCTAAGCAGCCCAAAAATGAAACCAAACAAGGACCCAAAGAACTCCCTAAAGAAGAGCCACCCAAAGAACCCTCTAAAAGAATTCCTAGACAAGGACTGCTAGAAAGGCTCTCAAACGGCGCCAAAGAAAAGGTTTCGAGGGAAGAGATGCTACGACTGACTAAAAAAAACTACAAACAACTACCTGAAGTAAGAGTGCAGCAAGAAAAGCAGAAAAAACAACAAGAAGCACGCGAAAGAATCCGGAGAGCCAAAGAGTACGAAAAAGAAAGGCAAAGGGCTCGCAAGTTGTCAAATAATTCTATTAGGAACAAAGTTCAAAACTAATTGTTAGCATTAAAGGTCAAGTAAGTCCACTGTTTCTTGTTGCTTGGGTGGTGCTTTGTGTCCCATGTTGACGATTCTTTTTAAAACCTGGTTTTGCCTTTGAAGTTTGTCTTCGTATGTAGGCATGGGCTCCATCACACTTGGTTTTACTTCTTCATAAGCACCGCTGCACAAAGAGTAGTACTCAAAAGCCCTTTGTTGAAGTTCAGGGTCCACGTGGTAAACATGATGCTCAAACACAGGGACTGTTGAGTCCACTAGTTCTGGGTACGAGTTAGTTAGTTTCATGTAAGCTGTAAGAAGCATACTTTTGGTTTCTGAGGAAGTGTAAGCAAAGTGGTTGTTGAGGGTTTCAAACAAGTTGTCTGGGTCTTTCCCTGGCTGATCCACTAAGTACTGGCTGAACTCAGAAACTAGGTAAGAAGCCAGTTTAAGCATCTTTTCGTGAACATGGGGTTTTGAAATGGCGTTGTAAGCCTGCAGGGCTGCGTAACTCTGGAGTTCGGTGTCCACATCTTCACCAAAGCCAGTAACAACCTGAACTAGTTTGTGCCAGATGTCATCACTTACGTAGTCCCCTGCGTACCCAACCAAGCTTATGATAACGTCTGTGTACCACTTCAAGTCTTTTCCAAAGATTTCAGACATCAAAGCAATCTTGGAAACAAGGTCTTCTTTGATGTTGAACTCAGCGTCGGCCAAACAGTTCAGCAGTTCTTCTACGATTTCTGTGACGTTCGACTCACTGCACATTCCAAACAAAACGTCCAAAGCTCTTTTCCTTATAGAAATGTCAGGATCCCTCAACGATATCAGGACTGTGTGTTGGTGCTTTTCAATCATGTCTTTGGAGTCGGGGTTTTCAGCCAACTGGGCCATTGTTTCAAGTCCCAAATACCTAATGTTTGGCTCTTTCACTGAGATGAACCTGCCCAGCAAGGAAGCGCAGTGGGTTTTGAGTGAGTTTGGGACGTTTTCTTTGTAGTAAATTATGAGTTTGATGACCTCAAACAGTATAGAGTGGTCAGAGTTGTTTTTGTTGATGCTATTCGTTACTTCAGTGCGAGTTAGTATTTTGTCCAGAATCTCACACAACTCAGTGGCCAGTTTGCTTTCAGTGGGGAAGGGGTACATTTTAAGCAGTTTAAGGAACTTCACTTGCAGCCAAGGACAAGGCGACTGGTAGTAAAAGTAGTCTTTGGGGGCCTCGTTCATCACAGTGAGTCTGTAAAGTTGTTGCACAATCACGGAGTAGCATGAAACAAACTTCTCGTACCCATGGACTTTAATCAGAGCACTCAGTAAGTTGCAAGCCGACATCAGCACGCCTGGCATTCTCATTCCGAAAAAGTGCTCGAACTTTTCTACAATACCTTCAACGTCTATTAGGGTGTTGTCTATTTTGTAAAGCCTACTCAGGCAGTTAATGGCCTTTTTGAGGATTTCTGGATGGAGTCTCAGTCCTTCCAAAATAACTATTTTGCTAACATCTCCTCCTAGTTCCTTAGTTAAGTAAGGCCCGCCTATGTTCGCAACAGTAGCTAAAGCAAGGGACTGGCTGACCTTTTCATAAGAGTTGATGTCTGTGCGTATGGCAGCTGAAACTTGCTCTAAACTAGGAGACTCAGGATTGAGCAAAAGACTTGCAGCCATGTACCCAGCGTATTTTTCTGAGTGCCGGGGCGAGCATATGAGAGTCACAGCTTCTAAGTGGCCGAAGTCCACTTCGTAACCCAGCATGAAAATATACAGAAGCTTCCACACATACTTCTTTTTGTCATAGCCTGAAAGGGCCAGGCGGGTGTTTGAGAACTTTTCACGTATTTTAGCCATTTCCTTCATGACTCTTTTTTCTTCGGCTTCTTTGCTAGCGCACTTTCTGATGTCTGATATAAACATCACTAGCCCTCGCATGTTTGCCATTTTGTATTATAGCTTGTAGTCAAGTAATTTAATTCAATAAAAATGAACAGTTATAGCTACTACAAAGGAAGGTTTGGGTTGTTTTCCTACCAAGGGTGCTTAGCTTCAGGAGAAGACACCTACTCCAAGCCCACTCCCTTCAGAAAAAGCCAAGATGGAAGGGTTCCAACTGGTCCCAAGAACTTCTACGCAGGCAGACCTAAAACCAATGCAGCTTCTTGCTTTTCTTCTCCCTTGTTCAACGCAATTGGCGACACCTATGCCGACCCAGAAAGGCCCCAGAAGTCCTACAAAGAAAAAGCAGACAAAGTCAAAACCATGCACCAAAGAGCTTGGAAAGGAGGAGGCACTTCTAGGTCCCAGTCTTTGTACAAGCACATCCCCGAAGGTCCTCCTGAGCCTAAGTCCACTCGAAACTTTGACGGGTCCGTCATCACAGGGCCCAAAGGCTTCTTTACAAAACCTGCAAAAAAAGGATCTAACTCAACAAACGGGATTTCTTTTGGAGAGTACGCCCACATTGAGGACCCTTACGAAAGGAAGTCTGAGTTTTTGAGAGAACAAGCCAAAAAGCAGAGGGAAAAAATAATTGGCAACTCTTTCAGAACCATGAGTCACGGCAACAGCAACTTCGTAAGGGACAAAAAACTCTTCAGCACTGAGGGCATTTCTGCTGCCAAAAACAAGTTCATAGAGTTTCAGGGCATTGAGCACCAAAGACCCTTTATCTCTAACTGCTTTCCCAAAAGCAGAGGTAGTTTTTCCAACTACCCACATGTTGCAGACCCTGGCAAAGAAAGACCTAAAACTTCTGCTAAGCAGACTTTGCCTTGGAAAGCAACAAGTAACTCCTACTCTTTGCCCCAACGCTCAGTTTACAAGCCCCAACAGTTTTCTGGAGACAGGTTCTTCTAAGTACTTAATATTAAGGATATTGAAAGATGCGGCAAAATTAAAATGAGCAAAGACTGTCCCAACTGGTAAGGTATAATCAGTAAGCATCGAATTCCGAGTGCCTCCTTTCTGCTTCATGAAATCCACTGTAGTCGTTTTTTATATGTATGCAAAGACTGTAATGAAGTAATTGCCAAGTCCAACAAACAAACACACGACTCCGAGTTCCACTCAACAGAAGCCTGTGAATTCTGCTCTTTGCAAGTTCAAAGCTTAGAAATGGGACTCCACAAAGCAGTGTGTGACAAAAGGCCTAAGCCCTGTTGCTTCTGCGGAGCTTGCTTGCCTTATGAACAACTAGTTGAGCACGAAGCATACTGTGGAAACAGAACTGACAACTGTGAAATATGCAATGCAATCTTCACCTTCAAAGATATGCCTCAGCACCTTTCAGAGTGTTTAGAAAGCATCACTGACAAGCCCCTCAAACGCAAAGCTCCTGACAGCAAAGCTAAAAAGAGACTTAAAAAAGCTACTTGATATTAATATTAATTATAGACTCAAACTAAATGGTTAAGCCCAAGGTACTCTGCTACAGTCTTGTTTATAAGTTCTAAGTAAGAAGTTTGGTCAAAGTTAGAAGGAATGATTGTTCTTAGTTTTTTGGACTGTTGGGCTTTCGAGTGGGCTGCTGCGTTGTATGAATACTTAGTAATCATTTGTTCAGGAATGTAAGAGTAATTCATTCTCTGCAAATCCAAAGGCACGTTGTAGTGGCCGTCTCTCTGGGTGTCCACTACTCTCACTATCACGGAAGCTGTCTCCAAAAACTGAATTCCATTTCTCTTGCCTACTAAGTTAAGTACGTAACGCCAAGGGTCGTTTGTAGTTAAGTCGGCCAGAATTTGCTGAGGCACAGGCCCCTTAAACAAAGGCACTTGGAAGGTTCCCGAATTCACGTACCCGTCTGAAGAAAATATTGGCAGCAAAGTCCAACCTACTGTTAAGACTTCTACCTTTTTCCTGTTATAGTTAATAGCTCTTACGTCTACTATTAAGTGAAGGTTTCTGTCGTACATAGTGTTTTTGTATGTGTGGTACCCGTCCAAGAAAACCTGGGTCTTTATACTACTGCCAAAGTCAAGTTTCGAATTGCATTGCACGTCCTGAGTGACTACTGTCGACCTGTAAAGGGCTCCAGGAGGGTTCAGACAAAACACAACAGAGTGAGGGTTGTTTCCAGGTGCATTATGGATAGCATCAACAGCTACTTTAAACCCAAGTCTAGGGCTGTACTTAGCAAAGTATTTCATGTCAATTAGGGGTGTTCTTTGGTTGACTTGCAACTTTTCGTCAATCCAGTCAAGCATTTGTTCGTCGTTCAAGTCCAAACGGTACCCCAGTTGGTTTTGAATTTGGTTAGTTGCATCTCTGGTGTTCAGTTCAGGCCTTGAAAGTCTGTCTTTGTAGATTTGTCTTTCTACATTAGTGGGAACACAGTAAGAAGTGTTGTAGTTCCTGTCTTCGTACCTAGGAGGAGGAACTACTATTCCCCTTGTGTACCATTCATTAGGCAGTACATCCTTCACAGACAACAAGTTTAACCCATCGTCAGTCTTCACAGCTTCCTTTATTCGGACTAGCAACGAACCAGAAGGGACTCTTTCTAGGTCCTTAAAGGACTCCATGCTAAAGGGAGGTTTTCTGTAGGGTTCTTCACAGTACACAGGGATTTGGAAGTTCCCCTTGTTGAGAATAAAGTCTTGCTCGCTATAACTGGAGGGTTGGTCGCGTCTGTACTTGTTAAGAAACATGTTGATGGCAGAGTAGCCTACCACTCTTATTTCGTTGTTCTTGGTGTCTATTGTTACAATTGATATCACAACTGTAGTTGTGGGGTCAAAACTTTGCTGTCGGTACTCAGTTCTGAACCCAAACTTAGGGGAGTAGCAGGAAGAGTCCAAGTCAGGAAGTCCCCCTACAGGGTCTCCTACCTTTTCGAGGTTGATTGTGAATGCTTTGACTATTATTTTGCAACAAGACACGTTATCACCCAAGAACCTAGCTCCGTCTACGTAGAAGTCTACTCCGTCTCCCCTTTCGAAGTACTTGGAGTCGTCATACTGAGGGTACAAGTTTTCCAGAAAGGCTTCTTCTTTTTTGGGGTTCGAAAAGTTAGAGAGAGGCCGGCGGATACTTTCTTGGATTGAAGGAGGCCGGCCAGGACTAGGCTCAAATACCGTTAAGGCAATGCTGGAGTCTTTAAGTTCCAGAGCGTCAATATCATCTACAGGAACCTGGACTGGGGGCTCAAACAAACTGAGTTCGATTGTTTGGAAGTTAAGTCTTTTTTGATCAGGATCAGACACTTGGTAAACAGTCCAGCCAATGGGCACAAAGGAGTCGTAGTAAGAATTTCTGGAGTTTTGGGGTTCAGGGGTGTTTATTCTTTGCGAAGACTTTTCAAGGACTTCAATCACTAAGTAAAGTGTGGTACTCCAGTTTTTTGCTTCAAGCATTTGAGCAAAGTTTTTGAAGAACTCAGCCTTTTTGTTGATTTGGACCTGGTTGTTTTCTTGTGCCTCTCCATAGTTGCTGTGTGTATCTCCTTGCTTTCCACCCCAGATTTGAGTGCCAGGGATCCTTTTATTGTTGGAAGGAGCTAAGACGTCACTTCCCAAGGGATTGATGACTTCAGAGGTCCAAATGCACTTTTCTCCCCTGTCGTTTAAACAGACTTCGTCGTCTTCTTGCAAAGTAACTCTGAACTTAAGGTGGTTCTTGGAAAGAGTGTCTACCAAGGACTGTAGTTTGGCACCTACTCCAGTGTTGGTGAAGAAGTTGTGTTTAGGGGGTTCTTCAAAGGTCTTGACTGAATTTCTGGGCAAATAAGACTCCGCAGACTGGGGAGCAAGAGAAGCTTGTGAAGGCTGCAGGTACTGCATTGGAGTAGCAGGAGACTGGGGCTTTTGAGGAGGCTGGAGCATTCCAGGGGCATCTCTTTGGTGACTCGGAGGTATTCTGTACTTGTGGATGTTGTTTTCAGGAGAGATTTCCATACCCACTATGGGCGAACTTGAGCCTGAAGAAACCAGTCGCATGTAAACAAAAGCGTTAGGAATAGGCACTAGGTTTTTGATGTCCCTGAGTTCAATTGAAGTGTCAGTTGGCGGACGGTAAACAGGGACTTTCCAGACTCCTTCGTTAAGTGCTTTTTGGTAAGTGAAAATGTCCAAAACAGTCCAACCGATGCAAGTTTGTTTGTTAGTTTGGTCAGGAGCTAAAGTGACTCCCTGGACTTCCAGAACCAAAAGTATCAAGGGGTAGGCTGGAACGTCCTTTAAGTCGTGCTCAGTTGCAAACACCGCTCTGAGTGAAGTTTGGCTGAAGGAGTCGTTTTCAGTTTGGACTGGAGCAACTAGTCTTGGGTTTAGTCTTGCTTCTCCCCTTTCGTACAAACCATAGGCTACTTGGCACTGTCTGAACTTCCTGGGAATTCCAGTCACAAAGTCCCAAAACAAGAGAAAACCCCCTTCTGGGTTTTGGAACTTGCTTTGGGGAGAGAACTTGGAAGCTATCAAGTTCCTTTTTTGTTCTTCAAGCCACTTTTGTCTTTCTAGTTTTTTGTCTTCTTCAGTCATTTCCCTTTCGAAGTTTTTCTTCAAGCGCTGCACTGCAAGTTCCTGCAGCATAGCTTCCATCCTCATCCTGATTTGGCTCATTTCTTTGTAGTGCTCCATTTTGGCTTTGTAGAGGTCTGAGTCCTTTGGAAGAGAAGATATTTGCATAAGGTCGTTTCTTTCTTGCGTCATAACGTTGTTCAAAGCCCTTTCTTCAGGCAGCAAGTTTTGGGACTGGTTCTGTTCTCCAGGTTCAATTCCAGTTATTTTGTTGTGGATTGCAGAAATAGCATTTTGCAGTTCGTAGTAGTAGTTGTCTTTTTCTTTGGTTTTGAGTTTCTTTTTGAGTTTCTTGACTTCTTGAAGCAGGTCTTGATTAGGGTCAGGGAACCCCTGGTAGGGGTAGCCCATGTAAGGTTGGGGGTAAGGAAGAGGAGGGTAACCAGGGTACTGAGGGTAGCCAGGGTACTGAGGATGCCAAGGGCTTTCGTAAGCAGGGTTCTTATATGCTGAGTACTGCAGATTTGGCTCGTTAAAAGCTCTTGGAGAAAAGGGCGGAACATCGTACTTGGCAGGCTGCTTGATTGGTTTGGGAACGGAAAAAGAAGGCTTAGGTTGGGGTTTGTTGTCAGGAACTGACTTAGCAGAGCCTTTTCTGGGTTTGTGCGAAAACTCTTCCATAGACTCTCTTAGGTGACCGAGTTTCCGCGCTCTTTCGTGAGGGTCTAAGTCATCTGTGCTTTTAACTATGTTTGAAATTCCTTGTTGCAAGTTTCTTTTGGACTTTTGTGCTGGTTCTATTTCCAACATGCTGCTTTTGGCGTTTTCATGCTTGCGTTTGAGTTCGTTGAGTCTTTCGTAGTCATGTTTGAGTTGGGAATTCATTTGCTTGGCTTGTTCAGGGACTCCTTTTTGGCCTTCTAAGTTCAGTGGAGTTAAGATCTGGGCTCCAGCAAGAACTCCAGCCCTGTTGGGCCTTATTTTGTTCCTTTCGCCCCTTTTGAGTTTGTCTAGGTCGTCCATGATTCGGTTGCGTTCCTGTTCAAGCATTTCCTTTTTGTAGTTGAGTTTAGCTACGTTTTCAGCTCTTTGCTTGGTGGCTTCGTTGTTTGGACCTGTGTTTTTGGGGTTCCTGGCAGAGAAGTTGACTTTCTTCCTTTCTTCGTTCCAAGTGCGTTCCTCGTCCTCTACTCTGTTTTGGAGTCTCTGGACTTCTTCCATGAGTTCTTCTTCCTTGAGTCTCAGGGACTCTCTTTCGTCAGCCAGTCTTTTGAGTTCTCTTTTTTTGGAGTTTTCGAGTTCAGTGAGTTGGTTTTTTTCTAGGTCTTTCAGAGCTTTAGCAATTTGGTCTTTTTCAGTCCTGGCCCTTACTTCCCGTTCTCTTTTGTTTTCGAGTTCCTTCATCAAGTAAATCAGTTCGCTTTGTTCTTCTTTGTGTTTAGCACGCAGTTGTTGTCTTTCTAAGCTAAGTGAAGACATTTGGTCCTGCATTTCTTTTTCGCGCATTGCCATGTACTGTTTTTGTGCTCTTTGGTACTCTGCTTCTTGGTCCTGGATGTCGTTTCTTAGGTTAGAAAGACTTGTTAGGCCAGCACTGGGGTTCTGCAAGTAGGACTTGACTTGTTCGAAGGGCAAGTTTTTGTCAAATGGGGGTTGGAATTCTTTATTAGCTTGGTTAAGTTTCTTTTGAAGGCTTTCTAAGTTCCCGTAGTCTGAGTCTATGCAGAATTTAGTTGAGTGGTTGTGGAGTTGTTCTTTCGTTTCGAACTTCATGTGGCAATTCTTGCATTCCAGATTATAACTTTCCATTTATACTTATAGTTACTCATAGTGGATGTTCAGCCTCCTGAAGATCTTTATGATCTTTTCTTTATTGTGGTGGTTCTGGATCTTCCCCAAGGGAATTGGTTGGTGCTTTTTCTTCTGCTGCATTTCCAAGGCAAACCCTATCAGTTCTATCAAAAGGTCGTTGTCGTCGTTTTCTTCTGCTTTTTCGATCTTCACTCGGTTCAGGGTAGTAGTTACGTTTTCTATTTCTATTTCAAGTTGCTCAGTGTTTTTCTTGTAGGTCTGCAGCACTTCGTACTGGTCTGAGAGTTGCTGTTCTCTTTTGCTGAGTTCGTTGGACAACTCGTTCTTTTCTTCAACTAGTCTTTTTATCTGTTCTTCGCGCTGGCCAACTATAAGGCTGTTTTGTTCAATGTCTTGCTTCACATTGTCGTAAGTCACACTTAAGTCAGACTGTTGTTTTTCAAGCAGTTGTGAGTACTTCTTGGAGTCCTGTTCCCTGTCTTGTTGCAGTTTCTTGATCTTGTCTTCGTAGTCCTCAATCAGTTTGTTTTTGGCTTCTTGTTCGTTCAGTCGTGTTTGGTTAAGTTCGTCTTGAATTGAACGCACCCTTTCTAACTGCTGCAGGTACTTGGAGTTGAGGTTTTGCTCTTTGTTGAACTTGTTAAAAATATCGTCCAGGTACTCCCTGAAGTTCCTTAGAATAGAAGTGTCTTTTCGGGGACTTGCATCGCTCTGGGTTTCCATCAACTTAAGCCGTCTAGAAAGGTCGTTTATTTGTTCGTTTTTATCGGCTATGAGTTTTTCCTGGTCTTCCCTTAAGTCGTCTAGTAGCTTTTCGTACTTGCTGTTGTCAGTTTGCAGTTTGAAAAGCTTGCTTTCTAAGTCGTTGATGCGTTTCTCGTACATGTCTCTTTCAGCGTCCAGAACCATTTCTTTTTCCTTTTGGGCTTGTTCCAGTTCTAGTTTCAGTCCCTGTATTTCCCTTGCTTGGTTTTTGGACTTGTTTTCTGCCATGTGGATTCTTGTGTTCACGTTAGCCTGCAACTCAGATATTTGTTTGTCCCTTTGTTCTAGTTGTTTTTCGTAGTTCTTGTTGGTTTCTTCCAGCAACTCCCTCAGTCGTTTCTCCCCTGCACGGGCTTCGTCTTTGTTGCGAGTTAGGTTCTTGACTTCCCTTTCTAGTTCGTCCTTTTGGTTTTCGTAGAGGTTCTGCAACTCCCTCAACAAAGAACTCATGTAAGGAACAACAAACGATATTTCTTCAGAAAATACCAAGTCAACGCATGGTCCTGAAGCTGAGTTCTGGTACTGCTGAATAGCCCCAAGCAACCTCTTTTCGACGTGCCCAGTGCTTGAGTCTTCTTCGTACTTAGTCTCTGTTTGCTTAATGGCGTCAAAGGCTTTTTTGAACTCAGTTCTGCACTTAGTTTCACTGGCCTTGAAGTTGGCTTGCTTCAAGTCTTCAAAGTAGGTTTCAATTCTGTCTAGCAAACTGTTACGTTCTTCCTGGACTTCTTCTTGGTCAAAAACAGCCATCATCAGTTCGTCAAAGTCCTTGACTACTCCACGTGCAGTTGAGTTGTGTTCTTTTTGCAAGTGTTCGTCTTCACACGGGAGATCTTCTTCTATCAGTCCCATTTTGTCTAGGTAGTTGATAAACACTTTTTCTTTGCAGCGCCTTGCTTCTGCAGCCACTGCCCTTTCAAATGCACCCACTATCACAGCTGGGGAACTCTTTTGGAACCGGTGCACAAAAGCCTGCAACATGTTGCACAGAATTGCCCCTGTAATCCGCTTGCCCCCTATTCTTTTCAACCCTGTAGACTTGTGCACGTGCTCCACCAAAGCACTTTGTTGTTTTTCAAGACTCAGGTTGAAAAAGGCTCTTTTCCGGAAAAAGTGTCTGATTCCAGTCTTGATGCTACTTATTGAATGTGAGTCTGAGGGCTGCTTTGTAAGGGCTTTTTCTAAGTACGAGTTAAAATTATCAGTGATCTTAAGGTCAACTCCCGAAACCACCCATGTAAGACTTGGCATAAAGTTGTGTATTGAGAGCTTTGAGTCTTGGTTTTTTTGGACTTGAATCCAACTAGGCAGCTCCAAAAGGAACTCTAGTTCTTCCAAAGACTCCTCTTCAACAGGAGTCCCAGTTACGTAGATAAGGTGCGAACTGAGCAAACTTGCCAGCGCGAAAAGTTTTACTTGGGAGTTTCCAAGTGCCTGGCAATCCAGTACCAACAAGTCAGCTTCAAAGTCCCTTCCAGTTTCGTCTTTTTGCTGCACTTGAAAAGCCTCACAGTGAATCCAAAATCCCCTAGTTGTAGGACTTTTTCCGCTTCCTACTTGGAAACTTGGACAATTTGCTATTTTGTTAGCCAAAGTAGATTTCCCCGACATAGGGGACCCTGTGACGCATACTACACTGATATTCCTGTTTAAGTTCTGCAGAAATTGAATTCCTTCAGTAGTCACCTCCAAATCTCCTTCTTCACTTACTTTTACCAACTCTATGCTTCTTCCTTCCATTTAAGATTATTTACTTAAATGTCAGAGCCCAGTCTGTTTTTTCCCTACGTTCCCTTCTTAGAAGACCTCCCAGAATTCCCTGTTCCCAGTTGTGCAGCTTGGTTCAGTCCTTCGGGAGTCTCTCAAGTCGAACAGGAGTCCTTCCAAGATTTCTTTTCAGGCGAGTATCCATCCAAAACACCCAAAGTTTACATGACCTACCGCAACTTTATAGTCAACCTCTTCAGAGAAAACCCGCAAACTTACCTAAAAGCTTCAGACTGTCGCTACAAACTCACAGGCGACTCTTGTGCCATAATCAGGATCCACAACTTCCTTGAATACTGGGGCCTTATCAACTACAAGTTGGAGAAGCCGCTTGCCGACAAGTCCAGCAGAGCTCCTCCTGGACACTTAAACTACAATCAAAAAAGGCTGTTTGAGTTAGGCAGGCCTTACTGCGGGTTCTGCGGAGTGGTTGTAGGAGTGACTTGGTACCACAGTGAACTTTTGCTGCTTTGTAAAAGTTGCTTTGAAGCTGGCAACTACCCCCAGGAGCTGCATCCAAAGAACTTCAGCCGCCAAGACTTACTAAGTCACTTCAACTATTCGCAGTTAGAAAAAGTCCAGGACTGGAGTCAAGAGTCACTAGATAACTTTTTAAAAGCCCTTCTCAAGCACAAAGAAAACTGGAAAGAAGTTGCTAGGGAAGTCAACAAAAAGGAGTCGGAGTGCATAGCAAAGTACTTAGAGACTCCAGTGCAGACTCTGACAGAATTCGAAGAAAACTACCTTAAAGCTGAAGAGTTTCCCCTGGAACAAGAAAGTTACGCATCTGAGAAAATAGACATCAGCAATGCTATGCAACGGGCACAAGAAGTCAAACTCCAGGAAGACAAACACATAAACAGCATCCTTGACCAGCTCATTGCTTTGCAACTGAAAAAACTTGAAAGGAAAAGCAAGTACTTCGAAGACATGGAATTCATCTTAAGTTTAGAAACCAACAGCTACAGACTCAAACTCCAGCAAGCACTTACTGAGCAAGCTGCGTTGTTGTTGCCTGAGTAATTAATCAAATCTAGGACTTTTAATCTTTATGTTTCTGGACGACAAAGGGGGCCTCGGAACTCTAGAGACCTTTAGTCCGTAAGCAACTTTGGTTCTGAGTACTTTGTTTTGGTTATTGATTTTGTCCTTCTGCTTCAAAAGGTACTTAATTGCCTTTTTTTGTTTAGAAAGACTAAGTTTCAAGTGCTTAATTTCGTCTTTTTTGCACTCAAACTGTTCAAGTGCCTCTGCGTACTTAATTTTGGTTTCTACGAGTTTTGCTTCAGTTTCCCTGTTTTCTGTTTTTAGGGCTTTGTACTGGAACTGTTCTTCTAAGTTCTGACAACTCATGAACTTTTCCCCAATAGCTCTGTCTCTTTCTTCCGTAGCTTTCTGCAGACTCTCTTTAACTCGTTGTGCTTCTTCCTTCGTTTTTCGGTACCAAGTCCTATTTTCTTCAAGTTTATTCTTAAAATGCTTTAATTCCCTAACGGTCTTTTCGAACTCCTCTGAAACTTTTTCTCTGAGTGTGTGTTACCTTTCTAAACTTAAGTATTTTGACCTGCACACTTGGTTTGCTTTGTTTAGTCCAGTTGACATTTAACTATTCTAACTTAAACCTTATTTAGTTACTAAGTAACTTAAGGATTGCTTGGAAGTTCTCTTGCATTTCTTGCTGCATTTGGCTGATTCTTGCCTCCGTTCCTTCTTTGACTTCTTTGACTTGAGTTTTGATTTCCTCAGAGTTTTCAATTATCTTCTTTTTGAGCATCCGAGTGTCGTTATAAAGCTTCCTGATTCTGCTTTCCCATTCAAGTTCTTCTTCTCCTTTGTACTCTTCCACGAAGTAAAGGTACTTAAACTCTTTCTTGCCCTTGTTCCAGAAGTAGCAGTTCTCTATCTCCAGAATTAGCTCCAACTTCATTCTGGTGTCTGACTCTTTGGACTCAAAAGTTATCCTGTCAAACGACTCAGAAATAATTGAAATCAACAGATTAAGTACAACAATCAGATTCAGCGACGCCCCCAGCATAAACACAAACCACTGCAGTTCATCGAAGTCTCCAGAGTCGAAGTCCCCTAAAAGTAACTCGTAAGAACTCTTGAAGGTCTCCCACATGCCTAAACTCATAGTAGTCCCAATCAAACTGCAGTAAGCCAGGACAAAGTACACAAGTATCAGCAAAAAGGCTGAAGTGTCTTTCACTACTTCACGAATCAACCAAATGTAGTACCTTGTGGAATTAAACACCTTAAAGGCATTCACTCCTTCCAACCAAAACAAAAAACTTGTAAGTACTGTCAAAACATTGCTTGAGTTTAAGTTTGAGAACTCCGAACTTATTGATATAACTCCCCACACATACCCCAAGAACACCCTTAAAACATCTAAACAGTTCTTGGAGGACTTTAAATAGTCTGCTTTAAGTGCAAAGGACTGAAGCACTTCAAAGCCCGTAAACAAAAAATTCACCAAAAAGAAAAAACCCATAAGTGCTTCTCTGGTGGAAGTACTGCTCGAAAAAGTGATTGTTCCAATCAGCAGTACATTCAATAAGTTCAAAAATCCTAAACTCCACAACACCCACTTGAACTTTTCCCACTTGTACCCAATCAAAGCCTGCACAAAGTCGCTCCTCAAACATTCAGGACGCTGGGTCTTTTTGAGGGCTTTCAGCAACTTAAGACTGTCCCAAGAACCCTCTAGGAAGTTAAACTTGAAGTTGCTTCTGCCCACTTTAACATCGTTAAACTCAGAAGAGGGTTCAGAGTAGTTCCAAGGCGCAACTTCACTCTTGGCGTAGTAGGGCAAGTTCCTTATCTTCATAGACTTTATAATGCTAAAAGTGATTTCTGTGCATATCGAACTCACCTGGGCTGAGTTGGTTTTTATGATTCCTGGCAGGTCTTTACCAATCTTCGAGATTATCACTCTTTTCTTGCAAACATCCTTCAATTTATGGATGTACTTCAAAATGACCTCAGTGCACCTTTTATTTCCGTTTTCAAGTGAATACGTTAGTGGAGTTTTGCCAATCCTCGACTCCAAAAAGTAGCACCCTTCTTTCAGGGCTTTCCGAAGCAGTTTGTCCTTTCCTTTGTAAGCAAGCACGTGCAGTAGGTTTATTCTCTCAGGCATTATCGCTACGTGGTTAATGTTCCGGTTGTACTGGGAAAGATTCGACTCAGCTAGCTTCTTGAAAAGGTAGATCCCGTGCACTTCTCCTGGCGAAAACCTGTACTTGTAAAGTAACTTCGTGAACCTAATAGTTCCGTCGTCCGACCCCGAAACCAAAAAGTTCCCCACAGCTACTAAACAGTTAACCTCGTCTTGGTGGCCTTCTAAAGTAGTTTCTTCTTTTTGTTCCTGAACGTTCCACAGCCTCACTGTGCAGTCACTCGACCCAGAAGCTAAGTACTTGCCAACTGCTGTTAACCAAGTAACTTCCCCTGAATGGCCCTTTAAAACAGCCACTTCTTTCTTTTCTTCCACACTCCAAAGCCGAATCATCCCTTCTCTCGACCCCAAAGCCAAGTAGTTCTCTATCTCCGCCAAGCAACTAACATACTCTTTATGGATTTCTATAACAGCTTCTTCCTTGAGCTCCTCTACACTCCAAAGCCGAACAGTGTTGTCTCTGGAGCCCGAAGCCAGGTAGTTCCCTATCTTGCCCAGACAAGTAACCCAACTCATGTGGCCTCTTAAAACCCCTACTTCTATTTTCTTTTCTACGTCCCAAAGTCTAATTGTACTGTCCACAGAGCCCGATACCAAGTAACCGTTTGAAACTTCCAAGCAAGTAACGTAGTTGGTGTGCCCTTTCAGAGTAGCTTCTTCCCTGAGTTCCTCTAAATTCCACAACCTAACTGTGTGGTCACTCGAGCCCGAAGCCAAGTGACCTTTGATCACAGTCAAGCACATCACCTCGTCTTGATGCCCCTTCAAAACTCCTACTTGCTTCCTGTCTTCCAAGTCCCAAAGCTTGATACTGTGGTTGCTAGATCCAGAAGCCAAGTAGTTCTCCGTCACAGCCAAGCAGTTAAAGTACTCTCTATCGCCTTCTAAAATGTCAACCTCTGCCTTTTCTTCTAAACTCCACAGTCTAACTGTTGCATCTCTAGAACCTGAAGCCAAGTATTTATCCATCACAGCCAAGCAAGTCACCCAGTTCGTGTGGCTTTCTAGAAGAGCTTCTTCTTTTTGTTCCTGGAAGTTCCAAACTCTAATAGTCCCATCTACCGACCCTGAAGCTAAGTAACCTCCTGTTACCTTTAAACAAACCACCATCCCCGTATGGCCTTCTAAAATGCCTTCTTCCTTCCTTGTCTCCGGATTCCAGAGTTTGATGGTTCCGTCTCTTGAGCCTGAAACTAAGTAGTTCCCCGCCACTGCTAAGCAAGAAATATATTCTGCATGGCCATCCAAAACAGCTTCTTGTCTC
>PR_CR_10_Liq_1_inCRDRAFT_1000685_pt1 | contig 20646 bp, 20 predicted proteins | sample PRCRCaboRojoPR_3_FD_10241 | JGI IMG/M metagenome (IMG submission 10241)
GCTTATCAGTGTATCACCGTCGCTTCGGAGTGCGTGGGTGAGGATAGGGCGTCGAGATCAGTGGAACCCGCAATACTTCGGGGTTACCGATGGCAGACGCGCTGGCACCGTGACTTACGACATCCCTTATTCCATAGAAATCCGCAGCGCCGCGGCGGCCGCCGGCGGCGCCAGCACCAGCCCGCCGAGCAAGAACGCTCCTAACAGGGCGAAGTAGGGTTGCGTATCGGCGATTTCGATGACGCTCACGCTCACGGCGCCGGCGCCGTACACCAGCACCGGGATGTAGAGCGGCAGGATCAGCAGCGACAGCAGGATGCCGCCGCCGCGCAGCCCCAGCGTCAGCGCGGCCCCGATGGCCCCGAGCAGGCTCAGTACCGGGGTGCCCAGGGCGAGCGCGGCCATCATCACCCAGATGGCGGTGGCTTCCAAGGCATATTGCATGGCCATCAGCGGCGCGATGATCACCAGCGGCAGTCCGGTGAGGAGCCAGTGGGCGACGATCTTCGCCAGCACCAGCAGCGACAGCGGCTGGCCCGCCAGCAGCAGCTGCTCCAGGGTGCCGTCGTCGTAGTCCGCGGCGAACAGGCGCTCCAGCGCCAGCATGGAGGCCAGCAGCGCCGCCACCCAGACCACGCCCGGGCCCAGCAGGCGCAGGAGCTCGCGCTCGCTGCCCACCCCCAGGGGGAACAGGCTCACCACGATGACGAAAAACAACAGCGTCGTCAGCACGTCGGTGCGGCGGCGCAGCGCCAGCGTCAGGTCGCGGTTCAGGACGCACAGGAAAACGCTCAGCATCCGATCGCCCCCAGCTCCAACCGCCGAATCTCGCCCCGTGTCAGCGACACTTCCTGATGGGTGGTCAGCACCGCGGCGCCGCCGTCGGCGACATGGCCGGCGATGAGGCGCTCCAGCAGGGCCACCGCATCCGTGTCCAGTGCCGTGAAAGGCTCGTCCAGAATCCACAGCGGCGCCTTGCTCAAGATCAAGCGCGCCAGCGCGACGCGCTTCTTTTGCCCCTGCGAGAGCATGCGTGTGGGCAGATCTTCGAAGCCGGCGAGTCCGATCTGCGCCAGGGCGTCGGTGATTGCGCCATCGGTCAGCGGGTCTTGATCGAGGGTCGCGGCCACGCGCAGATTCTCCTGTCCCGTCAGGTCGGCCTTGATGCCGTTGAGATGGCCGAAGTACAGGATCTCGCGATTATAGTCGTCCGCAAGCTCGCTGATAGGCTCTCCGCGCCAGCGGATGGCGCCGGCGTCCGGGCGCAACAGCCCGCACAGCGCCCGCAGCAGCGTGGTTTTGCCGCTGCCGTTGCGCCCGCGCACGTGCAACAGCGTGCTCGCCGGCAGCATGAAGCTGAGGGCCGTGAACAGCGTGCGGTCGCCCCGCCGGCATGACAGGTTGTCGACCTCGAGCATGGGGCTGGATGGGCTATCGGTTGGCATGTTTGCGGGTGTTGGCAACCCCAAAGGCGGTAGAGACGATACAGGCTGGCCGTCGCGGCCACAACCTGCGCCGTGGCGGCGCGGTATCCACCCGTGCCCGGTTAGAATGTCGCGTGCGCCCCTGCCCGCCCGGGCGGGTGCTCAAGGGTGTGGTGTTGTCGCCGCATCGTCGCTGTCTTTTGGGGAGCCCTGCTTTGGAGCCGTTCTACATGATGGTGTTCGCCGCCGGCCTCGCGGCCGCTGGCCTCGTGTTCCACGTGCTGGGGCTGTTCTCGCGCCTGCTGCGACCACGCCGGCTGCTTGCGTACCAGCGCCGCGAGGGCTTTCTGGACTTCCAGCAGCGGCTTTGTCTGGGCACCATCGAGGAGGCGGTCGGGGGCGATTTCCGCATCTTTGCGCGTGTGGCCGCGGGCGCCGTGCTGTCGGCGGATGAGCGCCTGGGCCGGCGCCGACGGCGCGCTGCGGAGCGGGCGTTGGCGGGCGGCGTGCTCGACTTCCTGGTGTGCTCGGCCGCAGACACCTATCCGTTGTGTGCGGTGCTGGCGAGCCCGCCGGAGCCGGGTCGAGCGCGCCGTCGGGCGCTCGCCGCGCTGCGCATGGCCTGCGATGATGCGGGGCTGGCGCTGGTGGAGCTGACCCTCGCGGACGGCTATGACCTTGGCGCGATCCGCCGGGAGCTGCTCGCTGCCATCGGCGGTACGGAGGTGCAAAGCGCCTCCGCACCCGATCCGGTGGCGCCCGAGGAGGAGTCGCTGTTGGCGGAGCTGGCGGCGGTCATGCAGGAGCCGGACGGCCACGATACCGGCGCCCGGGGGCGGCGCTGAGGCACGGGCGTCACCCGCCGCCGTCAGGTCGCCGGTCGGGAGGTGTCCAACAGCAGGCGGCCGTCGCGCTCTAGCAGGCGGAATGTGGCGATGGGCTCGTCCGCCGGTGGCTCCTGGGGCTCGCCGGTCTCGAGGCTGAACCAGCTGCCGTGCAGGGAGCATTTGATGTAGGCGCCATCCAGGCAGCCGTACGACAGCGGATAGTCTTCATGACTGCAATTGTCCTCGACGGCATAGAAGCGATCTTCGACACGCGCGATGATGTAGCTGCGCCCGTCGATCTTGGCGGTGGTGAATTTGCCGGGAGCGAGATCGGCGGCGGCACCGACATCCTGCAACTGCGCATCCATGGTGAAGCCCCCTCAGCGCAGCCGCCGCGCCGCCGCACCCGAATCGAGCACGGCGCGGATGCGATCGGCCCCCGCCTGCTGGGTCTGCGCCCGCCCCAGATGCCAAAGCACCAGGGCGCCGGCGCACACCAGACTGTCGTAGGTGGGACCGCGCTGCCCTTCGAGCGCCGCCATGCCGGCGTGCGCCGCGGCCTCGGCGGTGGCGCGCACGTCGACGGCCACGGCGATGTCGTCGCCCGGGCGGCTCGCGGTGGGCAGATCTTCGGGCAGCTGCGGTGCGCGTACGCTCTGCTCGATGCCGAGTGCGGCGGGGTCGATGTCGAACGGTTGTTCCTCGCCCATGTGCTGGTAGTTGAAACACACGCCCTTCTGGCGTAGCGAGGGCACGACGCCGCCCTCGACACCGCGCACCAGCAGGGCCGAGTCGAAGCCGGCATGGCGGGCGAGCAGGGCGTAGATGCGCGGGTAGGGCTTGTGCACATAGCCCGTCACCAGGTGGGTTTTCTTGCGGCCATGGATGGGTCGGGCCATGACTTCGACGGTGGTGATCACCTGGCGCTTGACGATGGTGCCGCGCAGGGGGACGAGATCGTGCAGTTTCGGCGCGAAGGCGCGCTGGTCGACATAGCTCCAGCCGATGGCGGGGTCTGCGATGCGTGTGGCGGCGTCCTGCGGCGAGAGGTCGACGGCGATGCCGGCGGCCTCCAACACGTGGCGGTGGGTGACGCCGAACTTCGGGCCGACGGCGTCGAGCCCATGGCTCACCGCCGGCATGCCGCACTCGGCGAGCACCGGGGCCAGGAAGGGCGAGGCCGGCAGGCAGCGGTTGTAACCGTCGTAGGGGTCGGCGATGTCCACCACCTCGTCGACGTCGGCCACCTGATGCAGGGTGGCGGCGCGCACGGCCTCGAGCACGCCGCGCTGCTCATCGTCGGTCTCGCGCTTCATGCGCAGGGCGATCATGAAAATGCCGCTCTGCACCGGGTCCACCTCGGCGTCGAGGATGGCCCGCATGCCGAGGCGCGCCTCGTCGAGGGAAATATCCTTGGAGAGCTCGGGACCCGTGGCGATGCGCTGGATGATGGAGCGCATCGAGCGTTGAATGTCGTTCATCGCGTCTGACTACCTGCTGTGTTGAGTCGTCGCGCCACCGCGCGTCGTTGCCGCATGCACGTCGGGGTTGCAGGGCGACGCTTCAACCTGGCAGCCGCCGTCGACGGCGTCATGCTCGTGGCGAAGACCAGCACGGCGCATCGGCGTCAACGTTTCTTGGGTGGCAGCAGATCCGTGATGGAGCCGTGGGCCATTTCCGCCGCAAGCCCGATGGTCTCGTTCAGCGTCGGGTGGGGGTGGATGCTCATGCCGATGTCTTCCATGTCCGCGCCCATCTCCAGCGCTAGCACCGTCTCGCCGATGAGCTCGCCGGCGTTGGGGCCGACGATGCCGGCGCCGAGGATGCGCTTGGTCTCAGGGTCGAAGAGCAGCTTGGTCAGGCCCTCGTCGCGGTGGATGCCGAGGGCCCGGCCGCTGGCGGCCCAGGGGAAGACGCCCTTTTCCACCGCGATACCTTGCGCGCTGGCCTCGTGCTCGGTGAGGCCCATCCAGGCCACCTCGGGATCCGTGTAGGCGACGGATGGAATGGTGAGCGGGTCGAACAGCGCGGGCTCACCGGCGATGACCTCCGCCGCGACCTTGCCCTCGTGGGTGGCCTTGTGGGCGAGCATGGGGCCGCCGACGACATCACCGATGGCGAAAATGTTGGGCACGTTGGTGCGCATGTGCTGATCGGTTTTGATGAAGCCGTGCGCGTCCACGTTGACGCCGGCGGTCTCGGCGTTGATGAGCTTGCCGTTGGGCCGGCGGCCGATGGCCACCAGCACCTTGTCGTAGGTGGCCTCGCCGGGGGACTTACCCTCGAATTCCACCTTGATGCCCTCGCCGGTGGCTTCCATGCGCGCGACCTTGGTCTCGAGGAAGATCTTGCGGTAGCGCTTCTTGATCACCTTCTGGAAGGCGCGCACCAGGTCCAGGTCGACCCCCGGCATCAGCTGGCTCTTGAGCTCCACGACATCGATGTGACTGCCCAGGGCCGCGTAGACGCTGGCCATTTCCAGGCCGATGATACCGCCGCCCACCACCAGCATGCGCTCGGGGATGGCGTCGATTTGCAGGGCATCGGTGGAGTCCATGACCCGCGGATCATCGTGGGGGAAGCCCGGGATGCGGATGGGCGCGGAGCCGGCGGCGATGATGCAGTTGTCGAAGGTGACCGTCACTTTGCCCTCGCGGCTGTCCACGCCGATGCGATTCGGCGCCTCGAAGCGCCCGCTGCCCTGCACCACCTCCACGCCGCGTTGCTTGGCCATGCCGGATAGGCCCGTGGTGAGCTTTTTCACCACCTTGTCCTTGCCGGCGCGCATTGTGTCCAGATCGATCTCGGGCGGCGCGAAGGTGACGCCCATGGCACCCATGGTTTTGGTCTCTTCGATGATGGCCGCCGTGTGCAGCAACGCCTTGGACGGGATGCAGCCGACATTGAGGCAGACGCCACCGAGGGTGGGATAGCGCTCGATGAGCACCACGCGGAGCCCCAGGTCAGCAGCGCGGAAGGCCGCCGTATAGCCGCCGGGCCCGGCACCGAGTACGGCGACCTGGGCGCTGAGCTCTTTGACGGAAGGGGAGTCGGTCATGGGCGTGCCTCTGGCGTGCGGAGATGGGTCGGTTGCCTGGGGTGGCGTCTGATGCGGTGGTTTCTGGCCAGCGGGGCAGCCGCGGTGAGCCCCGGCGGGCTCAGGCATGACGCAGCAACGACGTGACCGTCACCGCGACATGCCGACGGTCGGGTCGACGCGCAGGCCGAGACGCTCCGGTCCCGGCGCTGGCGCTGGCGTTGGTGGGATGATGCGCCCATTCGCCCATCCCAGCCAAGCCCAGCGGTGCTGAATGGCCCCGTCGCCGGGGATTGGGCGCATGGATCACGCGACGATTGGGCTGCAGCCGTCGGCGGCCGGGCATGCCGACGGCGCGCAGCCCGGGCGCGCTCACACACGTACGCCGCAGCCGCCGAGCTGCCGACGCACGATGGGGTCGGTGCGGTTTTTCGAGGTGGCTGCTTTCATGAAGACGACGACGCGGTCGATATCGCGAATCACACCGAGCAGGGTCGACGGGTCCGGCCAGCGGTCCTTGAGCGATTCGAAGGCCATTTCCATCAGCGGCTCGTCGGCGCGGGCGATGCCCACGGCATAGGCCGTCGCGCAGGCGAGGCCGGGATGGCGGTGATGGATGCGGCTGGCGAAGCGCCGCCAGGACGTCACCCAGCCGGCCCATTCCAGATCGGACACGTCCGCTTTGGCGGTGCGCAGGAAGAGCACCGTCTTCACCAGTTCGTCCTGCCAGTGCCACTCCGGCAGACCGGTCTTGGCGCGCAGCCGGTCGATGACCTTGCCGTGGAACACGCGGCAGTGGTCGCACTGGTAGTAGAGCGCCAGAGCGTAGGCGATATATTCGCGCTCCAGCTCACTGAGGGTGAAGGGGTCGGACTCCCCGGGGGAGCCGGAGAAGGTGTGTGCATGGAGCTCGTTCAGCACATCGTTGAACGACTGACCCTGGATGGACTCTCGTACGGCTCGCCCCGTCATGATTCGCACCTCATACAGCTGCGGTGGTATTTCAGTATCAGGTGATATTGTGGGGCTTGAGCGCCGGTTTGCCCATGTCCGGGGTCACGTTTGCGCGATGCGCGCCGGATCGTGACGTCCGTCGGACATCGCAGTGCGCCTATAACAATAAGCGCCGAATATCCCCGAGCAGGCGCGCCAACAGTGTCGTAAAGCGCACGCCATCGGCGCCGTCGACGACACGATGGTCGTAGGACAGCGACAGCGGCAGCAGCAGCCGCGGCGCGAACTCCGAGCCGTTCCAGACGGGCTTCAGCTCGGAGCGGGCGACGCCGAGGATGGCCACCTCCGGTGCGTTGACGATGGGCGTGAAGCCGGTGCCGCCGATGCCGCCGAGGCTGGAGATGCTGAACACGCCGCCCTGCATGTCGCCGGGCAGGAGCTTGCCGTCGCGGGCCTTGGCGCTCAATGCCATCAGCTCACGGGCGAGGTCGAACAGGCCCTTCTTGTCCACGTCCCGCAAGACGGGCACCACCAGGCCGTTGGGCGTATCCACGGCGACACCGATGTGGGTGTAGTGCTTCATCACCAGGTGCTCGCCATCGGCGGCGAGGGAGGCCTTGAGCACGGGCATTTGCGCCAGTGCGCCGGCGACGGCCTTGAGCAGGAAGGGCATGAAGGTGAGCTTGACGCCGGCTTGCTCGGCGGCGGCTTTCTGGTCCTTGCGAAAGGCCTCGAGCGCCGTGATGTCCGCCTCATCGAACTGTGTGACATGGGGCACGGTGAGCCAGGCCCGGTGCAGGTGGGCGCCGCTCAGTTTCTTGATGCGCGACAGCGGCTGGGTCTCCACCTGCCCGAACTTGCCGAAGTCCACCGCCGGCGCCGTCGGCAGCTGCAACGGCAGGCCGGTGGTGGTGGGCGCCGCGGCTGCGCCGCCGCTGAGGGCCTGCTTGACGAAGGCCTGGACGTCGTCTTTCAGGATGCGGTTCTTGCGGCCGCTGCCTTTGACGCGCGCCAGCTCCACGCCGAGCTCGCGGGCGAAGCGGCGCACGGCCGGACTCGCATGCGCGCTGCGCCCGCTGGCGATGGCCTGCATGTCTTCCGGGCGCGGTAGCACGGGCGCCTTGCGGCGCTCGGACTCACCGGGGAGCGGCGCCGCGGCGGCGGCGGATGGCTGTGCCGCGGGCACCGCCGTTGCGGCCTGTGTCGACGCGCCCTCCTCGGCGGTGCCGTCGGGCTCGCCTGCCTCCGGGATGGCCCCGGCGCTGCCCTGGAGCGTCAGCAGCAGGTCACCCCGGTTGATCTGGTCACCCACCTTGACGCTCACGGCTGTCACTTCACCCGCGGCGGGCGAGGGGATTTCCATGGTGGCCTTGTCCGACTCCAGCGTCAGGATGGACTGGTCCACGGCCACCTGATCGCCGGGGGCCACCAGGACCTCGATGACGGGGATGTCGGTGAAGTCGCCGATATCCGGCAGGTGCACCGGGATGGATGCTGCGGCGGCCGGGGCCGACACCGACGATGTCGGGGGCGCCGCGGCGGCGGCCGCGGGCTCGGCGCCCTGCGGCTGGGCCGGTGCCGCCGGCGCCGCCGCCCCGGCAGGCGTATCCGCCGATGCCGTATCCGCCGCGTCCGGGGCCTCAGTGGCGCTGGTTTCCACGGTCATGAGCAGCCCGTCCTTGCTCACCTTGTCGCCGACGGCGACCTTGAGGGCCTTGACCGTGCCGCCGACGGGCGACGGTATCTCCATGGTGGCCTTGTCGCTCTCGAGCGTCAGGATGGACTGCTCGGGCTCGATGGTATCGCCCTCGGCGACCAGCACTTCGATGATCTCGACCTCGGTGAAGTCGCCGATGTCCGGCAGCAGGACCTTCTCTAAGCTAGCCACGGCGGGTACTCCTGGATGCGTTTGGTGCAGTAATGGGTTGCGTTGGTCGCAAACAACACCGTGGTTAGACGGTCATCGGGTTCGGCTTGTCCGGATCGATGCGATACTGATCGATGGCCTCGCGCACCCGCCCGGGGGTGATTGCCCCCTCGTCGGCGAGCGCCTTGAGGGCGGCGACGGCGATGTACCAGCGATTGACCTCGAAGAACTTGCGCAGTTGGCTGCGCATATCGCTGCGGCCGTAGCCATCGGTGCCCAGCGTGGAGTACCGCCGTGGCAGGTAAGGCCGGATCTGGTCCGGATAAGCGCGGATGTAGTCGGTGGCGGCGACGATGGGGCCCTCGGTGGCGTTCAGCTGCTCGGCGACATAGGGCCGGCGCGGCGGCTCGTCCGGGTGCAGCATGTTCCAGCGCTCGGCGTCGATGCCGTCGCGGCGGAGCTCGTTGAAGCTGGTGACGGACCAGACGTCGGCGGCGACATCGAAATCCCGTGCCAGCAGGTCGGCGGCGGCGATGACCTCGCGCAGAATGGTGCCGCTGCCGAGCAACTGCACCCGGTGCTTGCCGGCGTTGGCGGTGCTGAAGCGATAGAGACCCCGGCGGATGCCGTCCTCGGCCCCCGCCGGCATGGCCGGCATGGGGTAGTTCTCGTTCATGACGGTGATGTAGTAGAAGCAGTTCTCCCGCTCCTGGAACATCCGCCGCATGCCGTCGTGCACGATGACGGCCAGCTCGTAGGCGAAGGCCGGGTCGTAACTGATGCAGTTCGGGATGGTGGCGGCGACGATGTGGCTGTGCCCGTCCTGGTGCTGGAGCCCTTCGCCGGCGAGTGTGGTGCGTCCGGCGGTGCCGCCGAGCAGGAAGCCCCGCGCCTGCATGTCGCCGGCCGCCCAGATGAGATCCCCCACGCGCTGGAAGCCGAACATGGAGTAGTAGATGTAGAAGGGGATCATCGCCTGGCCGTGGTTGGCATAGGCCGTGGCGGCGGCGATCCAGGACGACATGGCCCCGGCCTCGTTGATGCCCTCCTGCAGGACCTGACCGTTCTTCTCCTCGCGGTAGTACATCACCTGATCGGAGTCCACCGGCTGATACAGCTGACCCACGTGGGAGTAGATGCCGAGCTGGCGGAACATGCCCTCCATGCCGAAGGTGCGCGCCTCGTCCGGCACGATGGGCACCACCAGCTTGCCGATCTGCTTGTCGCGGATGATCATGGTGAGCATCCGCACCAGTGCCATGGTGGTGGACATTTCGCGCTCGCCGCTGGCCTCCAGCAGCGGCTTGAAGGTGTCCAGCCCCGGGATCGGCAGCGGCGCGAAGTCGGCCTTGCGCGCCGGCAGCGGCCCGCCCAGGGCCTCGCGGCGGGCGTGCAGATATTGCATCTCCGGGCTGTCCGCCGGCGGCTTGTAGAAGGGCGCGGCGCCGATCTGGTCGTCGGAGATCGGAATATTGAAGCGGTCACGGAAGGCCTTGAGGGCCGTCTCACCCATTTTCTTCTGCGAGTGGGTGATGTTCATGCCCTCGCCGGCGACGCCCATGCCATAGCCCTTGACGGTCTTCGCCAGGATCACCGTCGGCTGGCCCCGGTGTTGCATGGCGGCGGCATAGGCGGCGTAGACCTTCGCCGGGTCGTGGCCGCCGCGATTCAGGCGCCAGATGTCCTCGTCGGTCATGTTGGCGACCATGTCCGCCAGCTCCGGATACTTGCCGAAGAAGTGCTCGCGGGTGTAGGCGCCGCCCTTGGCCTTGTAGGCCTGGTAGTCGCCGTCGACGCACTCTTCCATGCGCTTGAGCAGCAGCCCCTGTTTGTCCCGCGCCAGCAGCGGGTCCCAGTAGCTGCCCCAGATGACCTTGATGACGTTCCAGCCGGCGCCGCGGAAGACGGCCTCGAGCTCCTGGATGATCTTGCCGTTGCCGCGCACCGGGCCGTCCAGGCGCTGCAGGTTGCAGTTGACCACGAAGACCAGGTTGTCGAGGCGCTCGCGGGCGGCGAGGGAAATGGCGCCCAGGGACTCGGGCTCGTCCATCTCGCCGTCGCCCAGGAAGGCCCAGACCTTGCGGCCCTCGGTGTTCACGATCCCGCGGTCGGCGAGGTAGCGCATGAAGCGCGCCTGGTAGATGGCCATGATGGGGCCTAAGCCCATGGACACCGTCGGAAACTGCCAGAAGCCCGGCATCAGCCAGGGATGGGGATAGGACGACAGGCCGTGGCCGTCGACCTCCTGGCGGAAGCCGTAGAGCTGCTCCTCGCTGAGGCGGCCTTCGAGGTAGGCGCGGGCATAGATGCCCGGCGCCGAATGGCCCTGGACGAACACCAGGTCGCCGCCAAAATCCTTGTTGGCGGCGCGAAAGAAATGGTTCAGGCCGACGTCGTACAAGGTGGCGCTGGAGGCGAAGGACGAAATATGGCCGCCCAACTCCGTCGACAGACGGTTGGCCTGCACCACCATGGCCATGGCGTTCCAGCGTACGAAAGACCGAATCCGACGCTCCATGGCCCGATCCCCGGAAAAGCGTTCCTGCTTTTGCACCGGGATGGTGTTGACATAGGCTGTGTTGGCGCTAAACGGCAGGTACGCTCCGGAGCGACGCGCCTTGTCGATGAGGCGCTCGAGCAAATAATGGGCGCGCTCGGTGCCCTCGTGCTCGAGCACGGCGTCGAGGGACTCGAGCCACTCCTGGGTTTCTTGAGGGTCGATATCGGGCTTGCTGGCCATGGACCTTCCTGTGCAATGGGGAGCGGGGCTGGGGGCGTGCTCGGCGACCGCCGGGCTGGATCGATGCGCCCGCCCTGGGATGCGCGCTGCCGTGCCGCGGCGACGAGACGACCGCGCCGGCGCAGGCAGTCACGCTACCTTAGGGACGGAATATTGGCAAATACTGATTATTGTCAGTATGAATAATGGCTGTCCCCAACGCTGTCCGCTGGATGCTCCCGGGTGTTGCCGAGCAAGCGGGTTGTATCACCAACGCAAAAATCCCGCGCAGCGACGGCTGCCCGGGGTTGTGCTGCGGCTGTGGCCGATGTGCAGTCCACTTGCGCACCGGGCAGGACTCGGCCGTGCGCCTCAGCTGGCTGGGGTCTGCTTCCGGCGGCGATGGGCGCTCCCCGAATGCCGGCGGCGCTGGCATGCGCGGGCACTGTCCGGGCTCGGCCATGGCTGCGAAGTCGGGGCGCACCCTTAGACGACGTGGGCGATGCAATAGGCAATGTCTATGCTGGCGCCGTATGTGGTGGTGCACGCCGGTGTCGACACTAAGCCGGCGGGTCGTGGCGGCTGCGCTCACGCAGCACCCCCAGCAGACCGCCGACATTGGAGCGTTCCCGATCCAGCACCAGCGTGATGGCGATTTCCTCCAGGGCCGCCAGCACCGCCACGGCGGCCGCCGCGCGGAAGGGCCAGGCCGCCACCTCGAGCAGCAGCAGGAACAGCCCCACGGCCGTCGCCGCCACGGCCACCTTCACCAGTCGCGTGTGGTAGCTGGTAAAGCGGCGGAAGCGCACCAAGCCCACCAGCGCCGGCAGCACGAAGCTCGCCACCACGGCGGAGAAGGCGAGCCACTCCTGGCGCACCAGCCCCGGCCACAACAGCAGCATGGAAACCGCCACCGCGGCATAGACGGCAACATCCGCCCAGGAGTCGAGCATGGCGCCGAAGCGGCTCGCCTGCCCGGTGAGTCGTGCCAGGGTGCCGTCGATGGCGTCGGTGAAGAAAGCGACCGCCAGCAGCCAGAGGAAAGGCTCCCGGTGGCCCTGCGAGGCGAGCAGCAGCAGCACCGGCGCCGCCACCAGCCGAAAGGCGCTGAGCAGATTCGGCAGTCGCCAGTGATGCATGTCCGTCATAGCTGGAACCAGGCCTGCAAGGGGGTGTGGTCGGATAGCCGGTGCCAGGGGGCGAGCCCGAGGCGCTCCGCGCGCAGCGGCGCCACGCCGCGGCAGTAGATGCGATCCATGGGCAGTACCGGGGCCACCGCGGGCCAGGTGCGGGCGTGGCGGCCGTGCAGACGCCGGAACACCTCGGTGAGCTCCAGCTCGGCATTGAAGTCCCGCTCGGCGCGGCCCGACCAATCATTGAAGTCGCCGGCGACGATGAGCGGTTCGTGGTGGGGCACATGGGCCTCGATCCGCGCGGACAGACGCTGAATCTGTGGTCGGCGCTCGGCGCCGAAGAACCCGAAGTGCACACAAACGACGTGCAGGCGCTGTTCGGCGCCAGGTACCTCGATGACGCCATGCAGCAGCGAGCGGCTGGCGGCGAAGGGGTAGGGGGAAACGCCGATATTCTCCCACTGGCGGAAAGGCCAGCGGCTCAAAATCGCGTTGCCGTGGTGTCCCTGGTCATAGATGGCGTTGCGGCCATAGGCATGGTGGGGCCAGACGGTATCCGCCAGGAACTCGAACTGGGGATAATCCGGCCATTCGTGCAGACGCTGGGCATGGCTGGCGTGCTCGCCCAAGGCCTCCTGGAGAAACACCAGATCGGCCCGCGTATGGGCCAGGGCGTCGCGCATGCGGTGCAGGACGAACTGCCGCCCCCCCATGCTGAAGCCCTTATGGATGTTGTAGGTGAGGATGCTGAATTGATGGCTCATGCGATGCTTCGACGCGCCGGTGCTGCGCACTGGCTCGGAATGGGGCTCGCCGGCAGCGGCTCGACTGCGGCGTCGGCTTGCCGGTGCGCCCGCGGCTTCCGGTGTCTACCAGGGGCGACGGCGGATGCGTAACCGGTAGAGCAGCGGCGAGAGCCAGGCGTCCAGCAGGCTGAACAGGATAACCAATCCCAGGATCTCAGCGCCGCCCAGATGCAGCGGCTGCATCAGTCCGACTGCCGGGCACAGGGATTCGGGGACCGTATCCAGCAGCAGCGCGCGGCTGCTCCGTGGTCGGCCCAGCCGCCGCTTGACGAAGCTGGCGAGCAGGTCGCCGGCCATGGCCAGGGCGCCGGCGGCCAGGCCAACCAGCGGCGACAGGCCGAGCAGGGGCGCCAGGGTGGTGCTCGCGGCCAGCGCCACGGCGAGACCACGCCAGGTTTTGGCGTCGCCCAGCAGCCGGCGGCCGTCGGCCAGGCGCAAGCCGCAATCGACGGGGACCGCCCAGCGCGCACCCAGCATGGCGTGCACCAGCACCGGTGCGCCATTGGCGGCGACGATGAGCAGCAGCAGTCCTAACACGCCAGCGATGGCCGCTGATCGCGTACAATCGGCATTCGGTCGATCATTGAGAGTCGCTCTTGCTGCAGTTGCTCGCCATCGCCGGCGGCGGCGCGCTCGGCGCGCTGGCGCGGTTTTTCGTCGCCACCGGCGTCTACCGGCTGCTCGGGCGCGACTTCCCCTGGGGCACGCTGAGTGTCAATGTGCTCGGCTCCTTCGCCATGGGGCTGCTGTTCGTGTTGCTGCTGGAGCGCAGCCTGCTCGCGGCGGAGCTGCGGGCGGCGATCCTCATCGGCTTTCTCGGCTCCTTCACCACGTTTTCGACCTTTTCGCTGGAGACCTTGACGCTGGTGGAGCAGGGCGAGATGCTGCGGGCGCTTGCGAACGTGACCGTCAGTGTTGTGGTCTGCATCGCCGCCTGCTGGGCCGGCATCGTCGCCGCGAGGGGGCTGTGAGCATGGTGCGATCATCCAATGAAGCTGTCGAGCGGCCCTTGGGCGGGGCGACCATGGTACGCGTCTACCTGAGCGAGTCCGATCATGGCCTGAAGCCGCTGCTCAAGTGTCTGCATGACGAGCTCGGAGTCCGCGGCGCCACCGTCACGCGGGGCGTGGCGGGCTTCGGCGCTTCCGGCGTGGTGCATGGTACGAGCCTGCTGGATCTGTCGTCGGACCTGCCGCTGGTGCTGGAGTTCTTCGACCGCCCGGATCGGGCCCGCGCCGCCATCGAGCGTATCAAGGACTTCGTCGAGCCGGGTCATGTCGTGTCCTGGCCCGTCGACGTCGAGAGCAGCGGCGACCCGGGCCCCGCGTGACACTTCGGGTGGGCTGCGCCGGGCCATCGGCTGCCGCGGCCAAAGCCATCCGACGCCGCCGTTCCCATCCCCGCATTTCCGACAAGAGCCGACACCGTCATGCTGGACCCAAAACTTCTGCGCGCTGATCTTGCGCACGTCGCCGCTGCGCTCGCCCGTCGTGGCGTGACGATGGACACCGCCCGCATCGAGACGCTGGAGCGCCGCCGCAAGGCGCTGCAAACGCAAGTGCAGGAGCTGCAGAGCCTGCGCAACACCCGTTCCAGGGCCATCGGCAAGGCCAAGGCGGCGGGGGCGGACATCGAGCCGCTGAAGGCCGAGATCGCCGGCCTCGGCGACCAGCTGAAGGCCCTGGATGCCGAGCTCGGCGAGCTGCAGGCCGAGCTGCGTGACATCAGCCTGGGCCTGCCGAATCTCCCGGACGCGAGCGTGCCGGATGGTGCCGACGAGTCCGCCAACCGCGAGGAGCGCCGCTGGGGGACGCAGCCGAGCTTCGCGTTCACGCCCAAGGACCATGTGGATCTTGGCGTGCCCAGCGGCTGGATGGACTTCGACGCCGCCGCCAAGCTCACCGCGTCGCGCTTCGTGGTGCTGAGCGGGCCGCTGGCCCGGCTGCACCGGGCCCTGATCCAGTTCATGCTCGATGTGCACACCACCGAGCATGGCTACACCGAGACCTATGTGCCCTACCTGGTGAACGCAGACAGCCTGCGGGGCACGGGCCAGCTGCCCAAGTTCGCGGCGGACCTGTTTCGGATACCGGGGCTGAGCGGGGAAGCCGAGGGCGGCGGCCGGGATTTGTATCTCATTCCCACCGCCGAGGTGCCGGTGACGAACCTGCTGCGGGATGTCATCGTCGAGGCCGAGGCCATGCCGCGCCGATGGGTGGCCCACACCCCCTGCTTTCGCAGCGAGGCCGGCTCCTACGGCAAGGACACCCGCGGCATGATCCGCCAGCACCAGTTCGAGAAGGTGGAGCTGGTGCAGGCGGTGCGCCCGGAGGACGCCTTCCATGCGCTGGAAACCCTCACCGGCCACGCCGAGGCCATTCTGCAGCGCTTGGAGCTGCCCTACCGGGTGGTGACCCTCTGCACCGGTGATCTCGGCTTCTCCGCCGTCAAGACCTTCGACCTGGAAGTCTGGCTGCCGGGACAGGACCGCTATCGGGAAATCTCCTCCTGCTCCAACTTCGGTGACTTTCAGGCGCGGCGGCTGCAAGCGCGCTGGCGCAATCCCGACACCGGCAAGCCCGAGCTGGTGCACACCCTGAATGGCTCGGGCCTGGCGGTGGGCCGTACCCTGGTGGCCGTTCTGGAGAACTACCAGCAGGCGGACGGCAGCATCCGGGTGCCGGCGGCGCTGCTTCCCTATCTGGGCGGACTGGAGGTGCTGCGGTCGTAGGCGGGTGACGAGCGTTGGATGCTGCTCGGGCTGAGCGTGGGCCGCGGAGTCGTGCCCGGCGGGGCACGCCCGGCGCCGCCGGATCACTCCACGGTGACGGTGACCTGTTCGGAGTAGACGGGCGGGTCATGGGGCACATGCTTCATGTCGCCCAGGATCAGCCGGAGTGTGTGGGTGCCGGGCTCCAGCGTCACTTCGGTCTGGGTCTGACCGCCGCCGAAATGCATGACATCGCCGCCGATGGGCTGATCGAAGGGCGGCAAGGCCTGGTCGATGAGCAGGTGATGGTGCCCGGTGGCGGCCTTGTCGGTGCCGGCGGGGGCGACCCCCATGTTCTCGAGCCCGAATTTGACCGTAAAGGTCTGCCCCACCGTGGCGCCGTCCGCGGGCTCGATGAAATAGACCTTGGCGCCCGCGGGCGACGGGGTGCGCTCGATCTCGGCTAAGGCCGGCAGGGCGGCGAAGGCGACGGGGACCGCGACCAGGGCGGCGATGGCATATTTGAGCATGGTGGATTCTCTCCTCGCTGTTTTATGCGTTTTGGCACGCCGGGGTCTGAGGGCTTTCCGGCCGTGCGTCAAGCTAGGTCGGGCGATCCGGTGCCGATTCAAGGACGCGCCGATCGATTGGCGGACGCCCGCCGCACGCAATACCGCAGGCTCCGGGACGGGAGCCGTTCCCGCAGGACGCCGGCGCGGTTACCGCCAGTGTTGCGCGAGCGTGTGACCACGCGTTCAGCGTCGCCATCAGCCTTGCAGGCAGAAGCGCTGGATCAGTCCCCGCAGCATGCCGAGCATCGGCTCGATGCGCTCTGTGGCCAGGAACTCGTCGGGCTGATGGGCCTGGGCGACGTCGCCGGGGCCGAGCACCATGGTCTCCATGCCGAGGGCGTTGAAGAAGGGGGCCTCGGTGCCGAAGCTGACGGTCTCCGCCGCATGGCCGCTCAGCGCCTCGCCGGCGCGGACGATGGCGGCGGTGGCCGGCGTGTCCGCCGGCGGGATGCTCGGAAACAGCGGGTCCACGGTCCATTGCAGCCCTCTGGGCTCGGCGACGGCCGCCACCCGCCGACGCAGTTCCAGGCGCAGTGTCTCCGGCTCCTGGCCGGGCAGCGGGCGGATATCGATGTGCAGCTCGCACTGACCGCAGATGCGGTTGAAGTTGTCGCCGCCGTGGATGTGGCCGCAGTTGAGCGTGGGCCAGGCGATGCGAAAGGCCGGGTCGCGGTGGTCGTGCTGCAGCCGCTCGCGCCATTCCAGCAGGGACGTCAGCACCTGATGCATGCCCTCGATGGCATTGTTACCCAGGCTCGGGTCGCTGGCATGGCCGCTCTGACCGACGAGGCGGATGCTCTCGCCCATGACACCCTTGTGGGCGCGCACCGGCCGCAAGCCCGTGGGCTCGCCGATGACGGCATGGCGTCCCAGCGGCCGGCCGGCGGCAACCAGTGCCCGTGCCCCGTGCATGGCCGACTCTTCATCGGCGGTGGCCAGGATCATCAGCGGATGCTTCAGCTGCGCGCCGTCCAGTCCGCGGGCGGCCTCGAGGGCGAGCCCCAGGAAGGATTTCATGTCTGCAGTGCCGAGCCCGTAGAGGCGTCCGCTGTCCTCGGTGAGCTTGAGGGGATCGCGCTGCCAGAGGGCGGGATCGTAGGGCACGGTGTCGGAGTGGCCGGCGAGCACCAGCCCCCCCGGCCCGCTGCCGAGGGTGGCCAGCAGATTGGCCTTCTGCGGATGCCCGGGGATCTCCAAGACTTCCACTTTGAAGCCCGCCGCCCGCAGCCAGTCCGCCAACGGCTCCAGTACCGGCCGGTTGCTCTGGTCCCAGGCCGACTGCACGCTGCTGACGCTGGACGTGGCGATGAGCTGTTCCAGCATGTGGCGCAGCGGCGGTGCCTCGGTGGCGGGAATGTGATGCATCGAGCGCTCCAGGTGTGACTGTGATGTGCTGTGGTATCTGTCGGCCGGTCCATGGGCGCCGGCCCCGCTTTTTCTGTAGATTGCCCCGTTCTCGTGCCGTTTCATCCCCGAGCGCAGCGCCCGCATGTCACACGCCGACCCATCGACCCCGCCGCCAACCGCCGGCGCGCCAGCCCCAGCGCAGGCCCCAGCGCAGGCCCTGGCGCAGGCCCTGGCGCGCTACCGCCCCCTGTTCGGAGCGGTGGTGGATGATTGGGACGGCTTCATCGACAGCCTGCGTCGCCCGCTCGGCACCTGCATCTGGAGCCGGCCCGGCCGCATCGACGGCGATGCGCTGGCCGCACTGTTGGCGGATCAGGGCGTGTCCAGCGCGCCCGTGCCCTGGCTTGCGGCGGCGCCCGGCACCGCCTTGGCGCTGCCGCCGGGCTTCCGCGCCGGCCAGCACTGGTGGTATTGCGCCGGCCTTGCCCATGCCCAGGAGGCGGTGTCACAGCTGCCCGTGCTGGCGCTGGGATTGGCGCCCGGGCAGCGGGTCCTGGATCTGTGCGCGGCCCCCGGCGGCAAAACGGCGCAGATCGCGCTCAGCCTGGGCAACCGCGGCACGGTGCTGGCCAACGACTTCGCCATGGACCGCATCGCCGCCTTGCAGGGTAATCTGGACCGGCTCGGCGTGGTCAACGTCAGCACCACCCGCTACGACGGCGGCAATTATCCCGCCGCCGCCGGCCCCTTCGACCGCATTCTGGTGGATGCGCCCTGCTCCAGCGAGGGCACGCTGCGACGCAATCCGGGCCTGGCCAGCAAGCTCGGCCCGGAGCGCAGCGCCCGCATGGGGAGCCGCCAGCGGGCGCTGTTGCGCAAGGCCGTGCAACTCTGCCGCCCGGGCGGGCGCATCGTCTACTCCACCTGTACCTTCGCGCCGGAGGAGAACGAACTGGTGGTGGCGGACGTGCTCGCCGAGCAGCAAGGCCGTCTGCGGCTGCGGCCGGCGTCCGCATGGGCGCAGCTGCCCGGACTCGTGGGCGGCCCCGGCGTCACACTCTGGCAGGGTCGGCCGCTGCCGCCGGCCCTCGGCGGCTGTCTGCGCCTCTGGCCGCACGCGAACGACACCGGCGGCTTCTTCATCGCGGTGTTCGAGAAGGACGCCGCCGCCGCGGGGCCGCCCGAGCCCGAGCCCGAGCCATTGGCCCACGAGTCCGCCGGCGAGGACGCCGATTGGTGCGCCGGCCTCGCCGCGCACTATGGCATCACGGAGCCGGTTACGGCGCAGTTTCGGGTCCACCGCCAGACCCGCCGGGGTCTGCACGTGGCGGCACGGGACCACGCGCCACCCGCGGCACCGCAACCAGAGGGCAGCGGTCTCTTCTTCTACCGCACCAATATCCGCCCGCCAAAGCTCACCACCGCGGGGGCGCTGCTGCTGGGTGGCCAGGCCACCCGCCAGGTGCTGGACCTGGAAGCCCCCGCGGATCGCGATGCCTACCTGCGCCGGCGGACCCTCCAGCCAAGTGCGGCTGCGACGGCCGCCTGCCGGCCCGGGCAGGTGATCATCCGCCACCGGGGCCATCCGCTGGGAGTGGCGATACTGCATCGCTCCGGCGAGCTCGAGAGCCTTTTCCCGCGTAAGTGGAGCGGTTGTACCGCGGCGGGCTAGGGGCCCGCTGGAGGCTCGCCATTGTTCGTGTGCTGGTGGCGGGAAGCCGGTGCATGCTAGCCTTCGGGGATTTTTGATCCTACCGTCGGGCACCGTGACCAACCCTGAGCTGCTGACCCAACTGCTGCGCCTGCTCGCTGAGCTGACCGAGGAGTCCGAGGGCTACCTCGAGCGCGAGGACGACTCCCAGCGCTGGTACAACCGTGGCTACGCCAATGGTATGGCGGCGGCGCTGACGCGGCTCGGTCACGGCGACGCCGTCGCGCGCACCGTGGCGAGCGACCCCTACGACCGCGCCCGCGACCAAAAGCATCTGCCCTGGGGCAAGGCCTACGAGCACGGCCGCGACATGGGAGAGCGCGAGACGCACGAGGTACTTTGACACCGCTCGCCATCCCGCCGCGATTCCCCAGCCCGGAGCCCGTACCATGGCCACCTTCGTCTCCTTCAACATCAACGGCATCCGCAGCCGCCCGCATCAGCTGGAAGCCATCAAGGCCAAGTACGACCCGGAGGTGATCGGCATCCAGGAATCCAAGGTGGCCGATGAGGCGTTTCCGTTGACGATGGTCCAGGGCCTGAGCTACCAGGCGCATTACCACGGGCAGAAAGGCCACTACGGGGTGGCGCTGCTCAGCAAGGCAACGCCGCTGGCGGTGTGCAAGGGCTTCCCCACAGACGGTGAAGAGGCGCAGCGGCGCGCCATCACCGGCCGCTTCACCCTCCCGGACGGGGAGGCCGTCACCGTCGTCAACGGCTACTTCCCCCAGGGCGAGAGCCGCGATCATCCGGTCAAATTCCCGGGTAAGGCAAAATTCTACGCCGATCTGAGCGCTTACCTGAGCGAGCGCCACCGCCCCAACGAGCCACTGATCGTCATGGGCGATATGAATGTCGCACCGGCGGATGCCGACGTCGGCATCGGTGATGACAATGCCAGGCGCTGGCTGCGCAGCGGCAAGTGCAGCTTCCTGCCGGAGGAGCGGGATTGGCTGCGGTCCCTCATGGATTGGGGCCTGCTCGACGCCTACCGCCTCGTGCACCCGGATGTGACGGACCGCTTCAGCTGGTTCGATTACCGCTCCCGTGGCTTCGAGCGCGAGCCCAAGCGCGGCCTGCGCATCGACCTGATCCTCATCACCGAGCCCCTGCGCCGGCGCCTGCGTGACGCGGGCATCGACTACGACATCCGCGCGCTCGAGAAGCCCTCGGACCATTGCCCCGTCTGGATCGATTTGGCGTGAGCGCTGCGCCGCCCGCGCAGGCGGCTGCGCGCGTGGGCCGCCGGTGTGCGCGCCGCCCGGCATGCGCCCTTTGCGATGGCTGACGCGCGTCAGACCGCGTCGTCGTTCGTCGTGCGCAGCCGCACCGTCTCCGCGCTGCCAAGAAACTTCGGAGCACGGCCGACGACGATGTCCAAGACAGCGGCGACGCGCGCCAAGACCTCGCGGGCCCGGACTTTGAGCAGGCCCTGGCTGGTTGGATCGGCCGCTGCGAGTCCGCTGGCCTCCAGACCGAAGTGGCGGGCCAGGAAGATGGCGCGCTCGGCATGGAAGCGTTGGCTGACGATGACGACCT
>PR_CR_10_Liq_1_inCRDRAFT_1000686_pt1 | contig 20604 bp, 22 predicted proteins | sample PRCRCaboRojoPR_3_FD_10241 | JGI IMG/M metagenome (IMG submission 10241)
CTGATGCTCGCCGGCATGCGCCAGGACCTGAGCTGGCAGGCGAGCGCCCGCCACTACGCGGACTTCTACAGCGAGGCCATCACCGCCCGCACCGGCTTGCACCAAGCGGCGATGGCGTAAAGACGGCGGCATGGGCTCGCCGTTGACGGCATCACGCCCATCGACGAGCACGCCGGGGCCGACATCGCGACCCCTCAAAACCGGGGACCCAAAAACGGGGACGGTATACCTAACTTCAACGGTGACGGTATACTGAACTTGCAGCCCTGGCCTGGGGCTTGTTGTTCAGCGTACTGTCCCCTTATTCGCCCCCTTAGTTCTTGCCCCCTTATTCTCGCTGGATCTCGCTCGCGGCTCAGTATACTGTCGCCGCATCAGTGCCGCATCACGAGGCGCCGTTTAGCACCAGTCCCTCGTCGGCAGCGCCGGCGGCGCTGAGCAGGTCCGCCACATCTGCCTCGATGACCTCGATGCCCTTCTTGTCGCAGAAGCGCAGCTCCTTTTCCGTCGGCTCCGGTATCAGTGCGTAGCCTGCCGGCTCGCCGGCGGCGTAGATGATGTCGGACATCACCATGCGCTCGGTGTCGCGGGTGAAGCGCAGCCCCAGGAACAGGTACTGCCGCCCCACACGATGCTCCTTCAGAAACTTCGGCAGGCCGAAGCCGCCCATGAGCTCGGTGAGGTAGTCCACGAAGTCCGCGTCGGAGGCGATGTAGGTGGGATCGGGTCGCGGGCTGCCGAGCGGCTTGAACAGGATGGGCAGCCGCGGGTCGGCGCTGGACTGGTCGATCTCCCGGTAGGCCTCGCCGTCGTAGGTGTGCAGCTTGAAGCGGTAGTCGGTGCCGCCCACCCGGGCGATGCCGCGGATCAGCAGATGCTCGCGATCCGCGAAGGAGTCCTGGAGCTGGGTGTCGCGGTTGATGTCGATGATATAGCCCGGCGCCGCGGCGGCGAGCCAGTCGTGCAGTGCGGCACGGGTCCATTGCCGCTGGCCGTAGAGCTGGTCCAGAAACCGGTTCACGGCGCTGCGACCGCGCTTGAGCTCGACGTTCATGGCCGCGCGCGGGAACTCCCACATGAGCTTCGGCGCCATGGGCCGGCCATTGTTCATGGCGATGATGAGCTCGTCGCTCTGCGCCGGCATGGGCTCGCCGTTGTCGGCATCTCGCACATCGGCGAGCACGCCGGGGCCGAGGTAGGGCACCAGGTCGCCGCGCTGCGCGGCCTGGGCGAGGTCGGTGAGGGAGAGGGACATGGGCTGGGCTTCCGTCGTTGTCGGGCCGGGGTCTATTCGAGGGCCTCTTAGCAACAGCGGTGCCAGACGGGCGGCGCCAGCGCACCAATGGGAAGATGTCTCACGCGAAGGCGCGAAGGAAGCCCCGCGAGGACGATCAGAAGACGCGAAGAAGCGAGGGCGATGGAGATCCTCGGGTCCGCAGGCTGGATCAGCACCGCGGATACGCCCTCAAAGTGCGAATACACGTCTCTTATCAAAAGACTTTATTCTGCCTGCCAATGGCTCCCGGCAGGACGCCCGAGCCGGGTCGGCGACCCAATGGAACGCGCCATCAGGATCTCCAGCCCTCCGCCAGGCCCCCGCTCAGTCGGTCTTCCCTCGCGTCTTCGCGGCTTCGCGTGCGCCTCTTCGAGACCGACGCGGCAAGCCTGTGCCAAACCCTTCATGCACTGCGGCTTGTCGCATTCCTGACAGGCGCCCCACGTATCACCAGCCGGCGCAGTCCTGTCACGAGGACCACCGCAAAGACAGACACTTAGCGTGACATCCCCACCTGTGCCCGGTGCCCGCCAAAGCGCTGGCACGGCTTCTGCTTTCCGCCCTCCGAACCCCACGCGCAGGATCGAGCATGAAGCAGAAAGACATCGCCGCCCTCCTCGACGAGCCGGCCTGCGAGCACAACAAGAAAGAGAAATCCGGCTGCGCTAAGACCAAGCCGGGCGCCACGGCCGGCGGCTGCGCCTTCGACGGCGCGCAGATCGCACTGCTGCCCATCGTGGACGTCGCGCACATCGTGCACGGCTCCATCGCCTGCGCCGGCAGCGCCTGGGACAACCGCGGCACCCGCTCCACGGGTCCGGAGCTGTTCAAGCTCGGCATGACCACGGATCTGACGGAGCAGGACGTCATCATGGGCCGTGGCGAGAAGCGGCTCTTCCACGGCATCAAGCAGGCCATCGAGACCTATCAGCCCGCGGCGGTGTTCGTCTACAACACCTGCGTGCCGGCGCTCATCGGCGACGACGTGGGTGCCGTCTGCAAGGCGGCCACCGAGCGCTGGGGCACGCCCGTGATTGCCGTGGACGCCGCCGGCTTCTACGGCACCAAGAATCTCGGTAACCGCATCGCTGGCGAGACCATGGTCCGCCAAGTCTGCGGCACCCGCGAGCCGGACCCGGTGCCGGCGGGCGTCGAGCGCGACGGCTTCAAGGTCCACGACATCACGCTGATCGGCGAGTACAACATCGCCGGCGAGCTGTGGCATGTGCTGCCGCTGCTGGACGAGCTGGGACTGCGGGTCCTGTGCACGCTCTCCGGCGATGCGCGGTACCAAGAGGTGCAGACCATGCATCGCTCGCGCGTCAACATGATGGTCTGCTCCAAGGCCATGATCAACGTCGCCCGCCAGCTCAAGGACACCTACGGCACGCCCTGGTTCGAGGGCAGCTTCTACGGCGTCGCGGACATGTCCCAGGCGCTGCGCGACTTCGCCCGGCTCATCGACGACCCGGCACTCACCGCGCGCACCGAGGCCCTCATCGCCCGCGAGGAGGCGCGGCTGCACGACGCGCTGGCCCCCTGGCGGGAGCGACTCCAAGGCAAGCGCGCCCTGCTCTACACCGGCGGCGTGAAGTCCTGGTCCGTCGTGTCAGCCCTCCAGGATCTCGGCATGACGGTCGTGGCCACCGGCACCAAGAAGTCCACCGAGGACGACAAGGCCCGCATCCGCGAGCTCATGGGCGAGGACGCGCCCATGATCGAGGACGGCAACCCGCGCTCCCTGCTGGACCTTTACCGGCGCTACGACGCCGACGTGATGATCGCCGGCGGGCGCAACATGTACACGGCGCTCAAGGCCCGCATCCCGTTTCTGGACATCAACCAGGAGCGCGAATTCGGCTATGCCGGCTACGACGGCATGCTGGAGCTGGCGCGACAGCTCTGCGTCACCGTGGAGAGCCCAATCTGGACCGCCGTGCGCAGCGCACCGCCCTGGGCCGTGCGCGCCGCACCCGCTGCCGACGCCACATCCACCCCCGTCGGAGCGCCGTCCCCGACGCAATCCACTGCGCCGGAGCGCTCGGAGCAAGAGGCCGCCAGCCATGCCTGAGACGACCATGCCCCCGATCACTCCTCCGATCACTCCCCCAATCACTCCCCCGGAGATCGTCAAGCGCAACAAGGCCCTGGCGGTGAGCCCGCTCAAGGCCAGCTCGACCCTGGGCGCCACCCTCGCATTCCTGGGCATGGACCGCTGCCTGCCCATGCTGCACGGCAGTCAGGGCTGCACAGCCTTCGGCAAGATCTTCTTCATCCAGCACTTCCGTGAGCCGATGCCGATGCAGACCACGGCGCTGGACCAGGTCAGCACCATCATGGGCAGCGACGACGCCGTGGTGGAGGGGCTCGCCACCATCGCCGGCAAGCATGCACCCGACCTCATCGGCCTGCCCACCACCGGGCTCACGGAGACCCAGGGCGCCGACATCGAGCGCGCGGTGGCCATGTTCCGGGCGAAGCACCCGGAGTACGACCACATCGCCGTGGTGCCCGTGAGCACGCCGGACTACGCCGGCAGCCTGGAATCCGGCTTCAACGCCGCGCTCAAGGCCATGATCGAGCGCCTGGTGCCCAAGGCCAGCGTCGCCGGCACAAGGCCCGGCCGCCGCCGGCGCCAGGTGAACGTGCTGGCGGGCGCACATCTGACGGTGGGCGACCTGGAGCACATCAAGGATCTGCTGGAGCGCTTCCGGCTGCGCCCGGTGCTGTTGCCGGACCTCTCCGACTCCCTGGACGGCCACCTGGCGGACACGGACTACAGCGCCCTCACCATCGGCGGCACGCGCCTGGAAGAGCTTGCGCACCTCGGCGACGCGGTGGCGACCCTGGTCATCGGCAAGTCCCTGGACGGCGCCGCGGACGCGCTGGCCGCCCGCACCGGCGTGCCGGACCATCGCTTCGCGCACCTGATGGGCATGGAGGCCATGGACGCCTTCATCACGACCCTCGCCGAGATCAGCGCCGAGCCGGTGCCGGACCGTATCACCCGCCAGCGCAGCCAGCTGCAGGACGCCATGCTGGATGCCCATTTCTCCTTGGGCCAGGCGCGCTTCGCGGTGGCCGGCGACGGCGACCTGCTGGCCGCACTGACCCAGCTGCTGGCCGCCATGGGCGCCGAGACCGTGGCCGCCGTCGCGCCCACCAACGGCCCGACGCTGAAACAGGTGGCGGCGGGCTCCGTGAAGATCGGCGACCTCGAAGACCTGGAGCAGCTGGCCCGGGCGAACGGCGCCGAAGTGCTCATCACCAACAGCCACGGCGTGCACACCGCCGAGCGCCTGGGTATCCCGCTGCTGCGGGCCGGGTTCCCGCAGTTCGACATCCTGGGCGGCTATCAGCGCCAGTGGATCGGCTACACCGGCACCCGCGCGACCCTGTTCGAGCTGGCCAATATCCTGCTCGGGCTGCACAAGGGCGAGATCCACGCCTACCGCTCCAGCCTCAAACAGTGGCCGGACGCCGAGCGCGGTGCCACCGCCGCAGCCTGACGAGCGACCGGCCAAGCAATCGGCTGATCACCGACGAACCGGCAGCGCGGAGACGACCATGACCTTCGAACGCAAGCTCAGGATCATCGACGGCGGCACAACACCCGCCCAAGAGGCCGGCGTCGGCGCCGACCACGCGGACGAGCAGGTGTGCGTGGCCTTCGCCAGCGCCGACCGCAAGCACGTGGACCAGCACTTCGGCGCCGCCGAGGGCTTCGTCATCTACCGCGTCGGACCGCACCGCGGTGAGCTGATGGAAGCCGCCCAGTTCGGCCGCCTCGACATGGACGGCAACGAGGACAAGCTCGCCGCCAAAATCGACGCCCTCGCCGACTGTGTCGCCGTTTACTGCCAGGCCGTGGGCGCCTCCGCCATCGGCCAGCTCAAGACCCGCGGCATCCAGCCCATCAAGGTCGCCCCGGAGACGCTCATCAGCGGCCTGCTGCGGGAGCTGCAGCAGGAGCTGCGCGAGGGGCCGAGCGCCTGGCTGGCCCGGGCGATGGAGCGGCGCGCACCGAGCCGTGCGGACCGGTTCGATGCGATGGAGGCGGAGGGCTGGAGCGAATGAAGCTTGAACTGAGAAGCTTGAAGCCCGGTAGGGCGGATAAGCGCAGCGCATCCGCCGTCCTGGGCTGAGGGCTGAGGGCATCACGCGAACCCTGACCTCCGCCCTGCTCAAGGACCTACGTGAACGAACCGGACGACAACTTTTAGATAATGATCGAGCAAGAAGCCTCCGTCGTTGCCGTCGCTGACGGCGCCGCGCTCGTGGAGGTGCCGCGGCGCAGCAGCTGCTCCGGCTGCGGGCACGGCGCGAGCTGCGGCACCGCCACCGTTGCGAAGCTGTTCGGCAACGGCAGTGCCACGCGGCTGCGGATCATCGACCATCTGAACCTCGCCGCCGGCGACCGTGTGGTCATCGGCATCCGCAGTCCGCTCCTGGTGCGGGCGTCGCTGGCCGCCTATCTGCTGCCGCTGCTGGCCCTGGTGGCCGCCGCCGGCGGTGCCGAGGCCGCGGGCCTGGGCGATGTCGCCGGCGCCGCGAGCGGCCTGGGCGGCCTGCTCGCCGGGCTCTGGCTCGCCGGACTCATCACCGGCGGCAGCGGCGCGCGGGCGCGCTTCCGGCCCGTGCTGCTGCGCCGCGCCACGAGCACTGCCAGCGTCACCATCGAGCCAATGCATCCGACGGTGGCGGGGTGATCTACGGGGAGCGTGCAAGAGTGCAACAGTGGGATGGAGAGCTGCCGCGCTGCACCCGGCCTGCGATGACGCTCGCTGCACTGATGCGCTTCCTGCACTTCTGCACACCATTCGCGCAACACGCAATCTGCACCACAGACCCACAGGAGACCTGAGACAGCCATGACGATGACAGCCACCCCCAAGATCGCCCAAGACGACCCCGTCCTCGAAACCGCTTTCGGCCAGGAGATGGTGCGCCAGATGCGCGCCATCGACGCCTACGGCACCACCGACAACCAGTCCGCGGCGGAGATCCTGGAGCCCTTCATCCTCACCAAGGAGGAGAAGCGCGAGCTGCCCATCGTCGGTGATCCGGACGAGATCGTCATCGCCCGCATCAAGGTCTTCTACAACGCCATCGCGGCGCTCATCGAGCAGGAATGCGGCCTGATGGCCGTGCCGCTGGTGAACCTGACCCACGAGGGCTTCGGCCGCGTGCTCATCACCGTCGGCAAGCTCGTGGTGCTGGACCGCAGCCTGCGCGACGTGCACCGCTTCGGCTTCGCGAGCCTCGGCAAGATGAAGGACGAGGCGGACAAGTATCTGTCCGTGGCCATCGAGCTGGTGGGGGAGCATTCGGACGTGGCGGGCCTGTAGAAGGGTGCAAAGTGCGCGGTGCATCGTGCGGTTGCTTGGCGCATGAGCCGGGTGCAGGAGTGCAAAAGTGCACGGCGAATGCTCAGCGCCAGTCCCCTGCCGCCAGCCGCCAGCCGCTGGCCACTAGCTACTGGAGCAAATCGACCATGACCGACGAAGACCTGAAAGCCCTGGAGAAGGCCGTGAAGAAGGCCAAGCGCATCGCCAGCGAGCGTGCCAGTGAGCTGCACGANCTGGTGGAGGACCGCNTGCCGGCGGCCTACGAGGAGATTCCGGCCACGGCGCAGGCCACGTACGACGCCTGCCAGGCCTGGGCGGAGGCCAGCGCCAAGCTGAAGGCCGCCGAAGCCACCACCTGAACCCCGAAATCGCGGCAATACCGGCCGACCCGACCGACGCCGCCCCAAGCCCATCACCGGAGAGCGACATGAGTACCATCACCGGCCTGACCCGCGGCGGCGTCGAGTGGACGCCCGCCTTCGTGACGTCACTCAATCAAGCCAACTGCATCGGATGCGGGCGCTGCTTCAAGGTGTGCCCGCGGGACGTCTTCGAGCTCATCGACCGGGACGACCTGGAGCTGGATGACGATGACGACTTCGACGACGACTTCGACGAAGCTCCCGGCATGGTCATGAACCTGAAGAACGTCATGGACTGCATCGGCTGCGAGTCCTGTTCGCGCGTCTGTCCCAAGAACTGTCTCACGCACGAGCCGGTGGCCATGGCGGCCTAGACCGACAGGGCGCAGCCTACCCCGTCGGTCGAGGCTGTCGAGCACCTGCCCCGCCGGGGGTCGCACCAGGCCTCAGGCGTCGCCCTCGGACTCGGCCTGCTGCGCCGCCGTCTTCTTGGCGGCGGTCTTCTTGCCGGCGGTCTTCTTTGCGGCGGCCGTGGTCTTGGCGACGGCCTTCTTCGCTGCGGTCTTCTTGGCGGGGGCCTTCTTCGTGGCTGCCTTCTTCGCGGGCGCCTTCTGAGCCGCTGCCTTCTTGGTGGCGGTCTTGTTCGCGGCCGTCCTCTTCGCAGCCGCCTTCTTGGCTGAAGCCTTCTTGGCAGCCGATGCCGGTGCATCGCCATGAGACGCCGTCCCGGCGTCGGCGGCAGCGGATGCAGCCGCCGGCACCGGCGCTGGAGTCGGCTCCGGGGTCGTCGGCTCAGGAGTCGGCTCCGGAGCCCGCCCCGGAGCCCGCTCAGGCGCCGCCGGTGCAGTGGGGGCCGCCCGCGGCGCCGCTGCTGCGCTGTCGCCATCGGCAGCCGGCGAACCGGCGGCAGCCTCCCGCTGTGGCCTTTTCTTGGGCCCGAGTCCGAACAGCCCTTCCACCGCCGCCTTGACCTGCTTGAACATGCTCTCCCCCCGGAACTGCATCGCCGACCATCCGGCACCAAAGAGATCTGGTCATCCGCCCGGCCGAAGTCGCCGGGCCGCCGTTGCGCCGCGCCGGGAGCTGCGGCAGCACGCGCCCGGGTCGGTCGGCGCGCATGCTAACACCGCTGAACATCGCCGCGGCGCAGCAACTCAGGAAGCCTGTCACAGCAATGCGGGGGACCATGCTGCATGCTTGCAACTGCGCGTGACGCCTGTCGCGGGGCGTCCAGGGCAGCACCGACAGACGTGCCGTCGCGACCGATGAGCAGGGTTCCCGTTTTCCGCCACGTCGGACTAACCTTTAACCACAGTTTACGAGGGCCTGCCGGACACCGACTTCACCGTTTCGCCGCGATCAAGGCGTGACCCAATCCGGCGGCTCCCGGGCAAAGTACGTGAGAGGACTCCGAAACACAGATCATCTCGAAATACCGCGCCCAATCTTCACCGCGCTGTCTGTCCAAGAGATCTTGACCCGACAAGGGTCGAGCGCTCAGGCGAATCGACAGACAGCGTCACCGGTCCCTAGCTGTGCGTCCTTTGGCGGCCAACATTGGCCGCTTTTTTTTGTCCGCTGCAACGTCCCTGGCGGCTGAGCGTCCGCCGGCTCGGGCTCGGCGCCCGCAGAACGGCGTCAGCGCCCGGAGGCCGGTGCCTGCGTTTTGCTCAACGCACCGCCGTCGGGCACCGGCGTGGCCTCGGCGCAGACATGCTGCGCCAGGCCGGCCCCCGCCTCCGCGTACAGATTGAACACCTGGTGCACGCCCGCCGCGCGCAGCGCCGCCTCGTCGTCCGGGAACTTGGCAATGGCACCCATGGTGCCCTCGAACCCCTCCTTCAGCAGGTGCTCGGCCGCGAAGACGTTCTCGGATGCCTGGGGCATGGCCAGCAGCACCAGCTTGATATGGCCGTCGTCCAGGTGCAGGCGATGCCAGAAGTCGGCGTCCGTGGCCGAGCCCTGAACGACGTTGCGCCCGGCGGCCTTCTGCTTGGCCACCGCGTCCGGGTCGGCGTCGATGCCCACCGGCTTGAGCCCCCGCTCCCGCACCAGGAAGTCATAGGCGCCACCACCGATGCGGCCCATGCCGACGATCATCGCATTCGCATCCCCCGGGTCGATCTCAAGCTCCGCCGGGATGCGCTGCCGACGCTCCTGGCGGCGCAGCCGGCGGCTGAAGAGCTCGTAGATCACATGGGACTGGCTGTTGAGCGGTGCCGCGATGACGAAGGACAGCGCCAGGGTGATGGCGACGACGGCGAGCCAGTCCTCCGACAGCCAGCCGTTCTTCGCGGCGACGGCGGCGACGATGAGGCCGAACTCGCTGTAATTGAACAGCGCCAGCGCGCCCAGCAGGGCGGTGCGGGCGCGCAGCCGGAAGGCCAGCAGCAGCTGCTCGAACAGAAACCCCTTGAGCGGCAGCGCCACCAGCAGCAGGATCACGGCGGGCGCCATGTCCAGGCTCGGCGTCGCCGCGAGCCCGATGCTCAAGAAGAACCCCACCAGAAAAAGGTCCTTGAGCCCCAGCAGCGCCTTGGCGAGCTCGCCGGACTTCGGGTGCGAGGCCACCAAGACGCCGAGCAGCAGCGCGCCCAGATCGCCCTTGACGTCGAACAGCTTGAACAGCTCCGCGCCGCCCAGGCCCAGCGTCAGTCCGAACAGCAGCAGCAGCTCGCCATGACCCGCACGCTCCAGCAGCCAGTCCAGCACCGGGCGGGCGAAGAAGAGCCCGAGCAGCAGCACCGCCCAGGGCGAGGGCACCTTGCCGGCGGAGAACACGAGAAAGAGCACCGCCGCCAGATCCTGCATGATCAGGATGCCGATGGCGATGGTGCCGTAGAGGGCGGTCATTTCGCCCTTGTCCTCCAGCACCTTCACCGCGAACACAGTGCTGGAGAAGCTGAGCGCAAAGGCCAGCACCAGCGCCGGCCCCAGGTCCAGCCCCGCGAGGTAGGGCACGCCGAGCCCCCCTTCGGCGAGCAGCAGCGGCACCAGCACGGCGACGATGCCCACCATGTGCACCAGGGCGACCCCCCACACCTGCGGCGCCGCAAGGCTCTTCAGCTTGAGCTTGAGGCCGATGGTGAAGAGCAGCAGCGTAACACCGAGCTCCGACAGTGCCGCGATGACCGGCCCCTCTTCGGCGCCCAGTCCATTCAGCACAAAGCCCGCCACCAGATAGCCCACCAGCGGCGGCAGTCCGTACTGCTTGGCGAGAACACCGGCGGCGAAGGCCACCGCGAGCCAGGTGATGGCGTCGAACATCGAGGGAGCTCCGGGTTGAACACGAGTGAGGCCGCCGCACCCCAACGAGCGCTGCCGGGCGCATGCTACAGGCCGAATTGACGCAAAGCACGACCTATGCCGATTCGCCGGAGCCGCCCGACCCGCGTGACGAGACCGTTACGATATACTCGACACACCTGAATGCCTGTGCTGGACAACGCCCGCCGGCTTCCCTGAAAACCGCTCAACGATCAAGGGTCAATCCATGTCCGAATACAACGCGGAGGACGTCCGCAACGTCGCCCTCGTCGGTCAGGCCGGCGCCGGCAAGACCACGCTGGTGGAGGCCATTCTCGCCGCCGCCGGGGCCATCAATGAGCCGGGCAGCGTGGACAAGGGCACCGCAGTCTGCGACTGGGACGACATGGAGAAGGAGCTGAAGCACTCCCTGGATGTCGGCATCACCGGCTTCACCACCCACGGCAAGCACATCAACCTGCTGGACGCCCCGGGCTATCCGGACTTTCTCGGACGCGCCCTGTCGGTGCTGAGCGCGGTGGAAACCACCGCCATCGTGGTGAACGCAGAGAACGGCATCGAGCCCCTGACCCAGCGCATGTGGAAGGCGGCGGACCAGCGCAACCACTGCCGCCTGTTCATCGTCAACCGCATCGATGCGGACGGCGTGGACCTGGGCGAGCTGACGGCACAGATCCGCGAGGCCTTCGGCGCCGAGTGCCTGCCCATCAACCTGCCGGCGGACGGGGGCAAGCGGGTCATCGACTGCTTCTTCAACCCGTCCGGCGACGGCGCCGACTTCTCCAGCGTCGAAGAGGCCCACAGCCAGATCATCGACCAGGTGGTGGAGGTGGACGAGGCGCTGATGGAGCGCTACCTGGAGCAGGGGCAGGCCCTGCAGCCGGAGCAGCTGCACGACGCCTTCGAGGAGGCCCTGCGCGAGGCCCATCTGGTGCCCATCTGCTTCTGCTCGGCCGAGACCGGCGCCGGCATCCCGGAGCTGCTCGAGGTCCTGGTGCGGCTGATGCCGAATCCCGCGGAGGGCAACCCGCCGCCCTTCATGAAGGGCGAAGGCGCCAACATGCAGCCGGTGCGCGTCGTGCCGGAGCCGGACCAGCACGCCGTGGCGCATGTCTTCAAGGTCATCAATGACCCGTTTCGGGGCAAGATCGGGATCTTCCGCATCCATCAGGGGCGCATCACCACCAACGCCCAGCTCTTCATCGGCGATGCGCGCAAGCCCTTCAAAGTGACCCACCTGTACCGGGTGCACGGCGCCGAGCTCATCGAGGTGGGCGAAGGCGTGCCCGGCGACATTCTCGCCGTCACGCGCGTGGACGACATCCACTTCGACGCGGTGCTGCACGACTCCCACGACGAGGACCACTACCACCTCACCAGCGTGGAGTGCCCGGTGCCGCTGTTCGGCCTCGCCGTCAACGTCGCCAAGCGCGGCGACGAGCAGAAGCTCACCGACGCCCTGCACAAGCTCGAATCCGAAGACCCCTGCTTCCACGTGGAGCACAACGCCGCCGCCAACGAAACCGTCATGCGCGGCCTGGGCGAGCTGCACCTGAAGGTGCTGATGCGCCGGCTCTCGGACCAGTTCCACGTGGACATCGAGACCAAGCCGCCGAGCATCCCGTATCGCGAGACCATCACCGCCAAGGCGGAGGGCCATCACCGCCACAAGAAGCAGACCGGCGGCGCGGGCCAGTTCGGCGAGGTGTACCTGCGCATCGAGCCGCGGGACCAGGGGGCGGGCTTCGAGTTCGTGGACGAGACCGTCGGCGGCTGCATCCCGAACCAGTTCATCCCCTCCATCGAGAAGGGCGTGCGCCAGGTGCTGGAAGAAGGTGCCATCGCCGGCTATCCCATCCAGGACGTGCGCGTGGCGGTCTACGACGGCAAGTCCCACCCGGTGGACTCCAAGGACATCGCCTTTGCCACCGCCGGCAAGAAGGCCTTTCTGGAGGCGGTGGACAAGGCCAAGCCCGCCATCCTGGAGCCCATCGTCAAGATCCGCATCACCGCGTCCGACTCCCACATGGGCGATCTCGCCGGCGACCTCTCCAGCCGCCGCGGACGCATCCAGGGCAGCGAGTCCAAGAGTCGAGGACGCATCGTCATCGAAGGCGAGGTGCCGCTGGCGGAGCTGGAGGGCTATGAATCCCGGCTCAAGTCCATCACCGGCGGCGAGGGCAGCTACACCATCGAGCTCAGCCACTACGAGGCGGTGCCGGGCAATATCCAGAAGCAGCTGGCGGATGCGTTCCAGAGATCCACTGACGAGTAACGAGTGACGAGGGGCGAGGCGTCGATGGCGCAGGCCGGCATGGCGGCGGGCGCCTCGATGCTCGAAACCAGCCACGCGAACCTCGGCTTGGCCCTCGGCGGCGGCGCCGCACTGGGGCTTGCCCACATCGGCGCGCTGCGCGTCCTGGAGCGCGCGGGCCTGGCCCCGGCCGTCGTCACCGGCACCTCCATGGGGGCGGTGGTGGGTGCCGCCTATGCCGCCGGCAAGCTGGACCTGCTGGAAGCACTGGCGCGCCAGATCAACTGGCGCCGGGTACTGCGGCTCACGGACTTCCGGCTCGGCGGCAGCGGTGTGCTGGAGGGCCGCGCCATTGAGCGCGAGCTGCGTCGCCATTTCGGTCACCAGCGCATCGAAGACCTGCCCATCCCCTTCGCCGCCGTGGCCACGGACCTCGGCACGGGCACGGCCTGGACCGCCAGCACGGGCGACCTCGTCACCGCGGTGCGGGCGTCCATCTCACTGCCCGCGGTGTTTGCGCCGGTGCGGCTTCAGACGCCATCGGGCGCCTGCCTGCTGGTGGACGGCGGCCTGGTGGCCAACGTACCCGTCGCCGCCGCCCGCACCCTCGGCGCCGATCTGGTGGTCGGTGTGGATGTCACCGCGGACTTCGAGAGCGTCGCCACCACCGTCGGCCTGCGCGACCAACTGCTGCCGGAAGCGCAGCGGCGCGGCATCCGCGCCCGCCTGTGGTCCGCCGTTCCCGCCTTCATGCGCGGCTGGCCGCTGCTGCGCCGGCTGCGTGCCTGGGCCGACGAGCCGAGCCTGCTCGCCGTCGCCCTGGCCTCCAGTGCGCTGGCGCTGCGCCAGCTCTCCCTGCAACAGAACGCCGCCGCCCCCGCCGCCCTCACGGTCACGCCGCGGGTGGGACACATCTTTCACGGTGAGTTCGATCGGGCGGAAGAGCTGATCCGCATCGGGGAGACGGCCATGGAAGAGTCCCTCGGGGCCCTGCGCAGACTGGTGGGCGCTGCCGAAGGTCGCTCGCTGTAGCGCGGGCGCTCCAGTCAGCGGCACAGTCAGCGGCAGGGCGCCGTTGCCCAGTCCTCGTGCCCGCGCCCGGGCCAGCATTGCACCTGACGGCCGGCCCAGGTGAGCGCCCAGTCGGCACCCTGTGGCAAGAATTCCAGTCGATGGCGCTGCCCGCGAACGGAATCGTCCGGCAGCCCCACCTGGGTGAACAGGACCACCTGCTGGTCGGCGGTCTCAGACAGCAGCTCGACGCTCTCGGAGTAGTTGCCCTCCACGGGTCCGGGAATGCCATACAGGTTCCGGGCCAGCGCCAGCGGGTCGGCACCGGTCGTTCCGGCAGCCGGCAGGGGGACGGGCGTGAAGGCGGAACGGCCCGGGTCGGCGTTCAGGACCTCGCTCTGCGCGTCCTCGGGCGGCGTCGCACAGGCGGCGAGCAGCGCGGCGCCAAGGCCGCAGGCGAGCACTGCGGTTCTGATGAGCGCAGGCCTTTGCCCGCGCATCGCGGTGGGCTTGAGGACGGCGGTGGGCCGGCGGCGTCTGCCATGGATCATGGGGCTGTCTCCGTGGAGTGCTTGGGCGCGGATCATACCGCAGCGCCCAAGCCCCAGCCCCGGCCGGCTCCTGTGCGCGGTGTCGCAGACGCGGCACTCAGCTCGCGGTGCTGTACTCGCTCTTGGAGCCGGTGAGGTCCCAGGCGAAGGTGCAGTCCAGGTGGGAGAGCACGGAGATGAGACCGCTCTCGCCGTCTTCGACCATCACGGCGATTGGGGAGCGCTTGCCGAACTGCTTGTTGCCGCGCTTGACCCACATGTCGCGCATCTCCGGGTTGCGCGGGAAGTAGGTGTGCAGCGCCTCCTCGATGCGCAGCAGGTAGGCGACGCGGCGGTCCACGGTCGCGTCCACGGGAAAGGGCTCGTCATCGCGGAAGCGGGCCATGTTGCGCGCCTTGACGCTGTCGGGCAGCTGCAGCAGCCGGATCATGTCCTGGGCGCTCAGGTTCCAGCTTTCCAGCATGCTCATGACCTTGCGCGTCATGGTGTGGCGTTCTTCGGCAGTGAGCTCTGACATGGGTCTTGACCTAGGGTTGCGGGGAGATATCTGGGGCGGCACACCGAACGGGCGGCAGCGGGAGTGGCCGGCATCGGCTTGGCTTGATGGCATCCCTGGTTTGCGCACCGGCGGGCGTCGTCCTCGCCGTCGCCGGTGGTCCTGCCTCGGGGCCATGGCTGTGGTTTCATGCTTACCACGGGAGGTGCAGGCGAAAACCCAGTATACAACCCGGAAATGGCCTGCGGCCCGCCGCGCGGCGGGCACTTGTCTCCTCCAGCATCAGCCCCCCGGCGGCACCCGCGTGGCATCCAGGCCGATGCCGATGGGGCCGCGCGGCAGCCACACGTCCAGGATCTCCTCGCCCCGGCGCACCGCAACCGGCACCAGCTCACCGCGCTCACCGGCGCTGGTAGCTTCCCGCAGGTCCCGGAAGTCCAGCACCGGCGAATCGCCATAGCGCTCGATGACGTCCCCCGGCAGCAGGCCACCTTCCTCACCCGCGGAGCCCGGAATCACCGAGTCCACAGCGACCCGGTTCGGCTGCCCGGTCTCGTAGAGATAGCGGTCGTAAGCATCGAGCCCGATCTCGTCCTCGATGGAGACCCGCTCCTCGTTGATACGGCGCAGCTCTTCGCGGTAGCGCGAGCTGTTGAGCCAGCCGTCGCGGGCGGCCTCGTCGCGCAGCTCGAGCCGCGCCAGTGACACCTGCGAGCGCCGCCAGATGAGATCGTCCGCCACCTCCGGCGTCACACCGGCGCGCAGCAGGGCGTCGCGCTGCTCGGCTGGTGTCGCCGGGCGCCGGCGCTGGGTGTCGCCGGCGTCGTCCGCGGCCGGCTCCGGCTCCTGGCGCTCGATGAGGGCCACGCGCTGGCGCAGCTCGGCGAGCTCCGCCTGCATGCGGCCCCAGCCGTCGGTGAGCTCTTGGACCCGGGCGGCCAGCGCATCGGTCACCTCCGGTGACACCGCCGGCGGCTCGGGCTCGGCAACGGGCTCTGGTGCCGGCTCGGGCTCGACCTCGGGCTCCGGCGTGGTCACCGCGGCGGCATCCAGCGGCGGCGGCGCCGGCGACTCCGGCTCGGCCTGCGGCGCAGGCACCGGCTCGGGCGCGTCGCGCAGCACATCGGAGAGGACGGTGGCGCCGGTGAGCAGGCCGGCGAAGAAGGTGGCTGTGGCAGTGAGAATCAGTTGCGTGCGTTGCTGCATGGTATCTGGCGGCTGGCGCCGTGGCGGACGTCTCGATCCGGATGCGGATTAGGCTGCCCGGGTTGCGGCATGTTCCGCAACCCCGTTGACGTGCTCAACCCGAGGGCGTGTGGTCAGTCGCCTGCGCCGCCGCGGCGCCGTGCCGAAAGCAGCTGGTGAGGTGATCGTCCACCAGCCCGGCGGACTGCATCAGCGCGTAGCAGACGGTCGGACCGACGAAGCGGAAGCCCAGGCGCTTCAGGGCGCGGCTCATGGCCTCGGACTCCGGCGTCGCCGCCGGCACCTGGTCCATGGTCGCGAAGGCGTTGCGCCTGGGCTCGCCGTCCACGTGGCGCCAGAGGGTGTCGGCGAGCGTTCCCCCGCTGTCCCAGAGCGCCAGCAGCGCCCGGGCGTTGTCCACCGCCGCCGCGACTTTGGCGCGGTTGCGCACGATGCCGGGGTCCGCCAGCAGGCGATCCATGTCCGCGGCACCATAGGCCGCCATGCGCTCGGGGTCGAAGCCCTCGAAGACGCGGCGGTAACCCTCCCGCTTGCGCAGGATGGTGAGCCAGCTGAGGCCCGCCTGGGCGCCCTCCAGGATCAACAGCTCGAACAGCCGGCGTTCGTCGCGCAGCGGCACGCCCCATTCCTCGTCGTGGTAGGCGACATAGAGCGGGTCGGTGCCGCACCAGGGGCAGCGGGTGGTCGGGTCCGGCGAGGCCATGGACGCGTCTTACGATCAGCAGCCGGCGGCTCAAGCAGGCAGGCGGTCCAGCAACAGTTCCAGCGTGCGGCCGATGCCGGCGTAGAGCTCCGGTTCGGCGGCACGCATCTCGGCGGCGCTCTGCACCCAGCGGCCCGGGACGATCTCGTCGGCACAGTGCTCGCAGAGGGCCGCCACGCTCGCCGGCGTGGACTCAAGGTGGAACTGCAGCCCCAGCACCCGGCCGCCCACCAGGAACGCCTGGTTGGCGCAGGCCTCGCTCTGCGCCAGATGCACCGCACCCGCCGGCAGATCGAAGGTGTCGCCGTGCCAGTGGAACACCGTCTGCTCCGCGGGCAGACCGTCGCAGAGATCCAGCGCCCGGCCCCGCGCCGCCAGCCGCACCGGAACCCAGCCGATCTCCTTGTGCGCGTGGCGATACACACGCGCCCCCAGCGCCGCCGCGATCAGCTGCGCGCCCAGGCAGACGCCCACCACGGACTTGCCGGAGGCAATGGCGTCCGCGATGAACCGAAGCTCATCCGCAAGCCACGGATATGCGTGCGCATCGCCGACACTCATGGGCCCGCCCATGACCACCAGCCGGTCGAACTCGCCCGGCGCCGGCAGCGCATCCCCCGCATACAGCTGGCTCACCGCAAGCGCATGCCCGCGGCGCTGCGCCCAGTCCGCGATGCCCGCCGGGCCTTCGAAGGGGACATGCTGAAGAACGTGGATCTGCATGACTCGCTCACTGCTGTTTGCGGTTAACTGGAATCGGCCCCGCCTGACACAGGGGGGCTCGAAGCTGCCCTGATCCGGACGAGGCGCACTTCAAGGGTGCGCGACCACCCCTACGGCCGACAGGATTCTCTGTGTACGCTTGCCCGGCTTTCTGTTCGCAGGGCACAAAGCTCCGCAACCGGACCAACACTCGATACGGGTGGGTGGCTAGCCCTTACCCGACCGGGACTTTCACCCGGCAAGAGACGCCGCTCTTTGCTCGGCGCTACAACGTTACGCACAGCGCGCGCCTTGGAGCAGCCTGAGCGAGAGCGAAGGCTGCTCCAAGGCGTCGCTGCTGGTGCGCTTGTTCGGCTCGTTCATCCAACGCGATAGATGACCGGGCGGTACTCTGGTACCGGAATTGGCTTACCGTTCGCCTCTGCGGATGCCAACCAACTCTCCTTGGCCTTCAGAACTTCCGCCAAAGCCTCGTTCGGCGTTTCGCCGAATGCAGAACACGCTCTCAAATCTGGAATGTCAGCAATGTAGCCTTCATCTTCTTCGCTATAGAAGATGTTGACGTGATAATCTCTCATGATTCGTCTTCCAGTTGAAGGTTGTGAATCTCGGCCAATTGGAGTAGTTGCTTGACTTGATAGGGCTTCGCCTTCCCCTTCAAATCCTGCAGATTCAACAATTCCGGAATCTTCGGATGAACGAAAATATGATGGCTTCCGTTCACTCGGTCCAATCGGAATCCGAAAGCCTCAGCTATCGCTACTGCTTCCGAAAACCGGACATTCCTGGAGCCGGAGAGCAGTTTCAGGAGTAGCTTGCGCTTTTTCATGAGTCAAAGACGAACCGAGCTTCGCAACGCCTCTTGCTTGTTTGGAGCCGAACGTTTAGGGCAGCGCGCGCAAGACTGCGCTAGCACTGCCTTGGTGTTCTGCTACGAGGCCGGTGCGCAGTCTTGCGTCGCAGCTTGCCCGCTTGTTAGGGGCTTGACGAACCGTCGTATTAATGAGTGGAGCGCGTGCATGTGATCTTCGAACTTTAGCTGCGAAGTTACAGCAACAACCCCAGATCCACGGCTACGCCGGTCACTGGTGTCAAATCTGAATTCGAAGTAGTCTTGCGATCCGGAATTCTTATCGAATACGGACACTTTGAATTTCAGTTCATCCAAGACACATTTATAAATAAAGTCTTCTTGGCACCTCGTGGGGCCATCAAGCGGCTTGTCTGCCATTTTAAACCCAAGGTCGTTCTCGATATCTTCCGATATAAAGCTATTCATCTCGTCTGAAAGAAGCCGCATAGGGTTGAAGCCCAAGTCCAACATAGACGTACTTAGATAACCTATCCCGCCTATTCTCTTCCGAAAGTTCGACCAAGACGAATGCAAGCCTTGGTTTTCCAACATGTCGGCTGCGATTTTTTGCGCTACGACTTCGGCTTCATCCGTTGTCCCGTCCAAGGCCACCGTGATATTTTGACCATGCACATTCACTCGGCGTAATACTATTTGTTGGTTATCGCCTTTTTGCTCGTAGCTGACAAGGCCATGCCTGAAATCTAATCCCTCACGGCTTTCAAACGCTTGGTGATACAGCTGCTTGTCGACTTGGCCGGTTTGCCTCTTTGCCATTTCGATAATTGCCGGAGCTTTGAACTCCAATTGATACTTCTCCGAAAGGCTTTCGATGAGGCCCGGAAAATTTATCGCCTCCGATCTAAACGCAAGAGGATCGAAATTAAGCTGGATTTGGCCAAAGACATGTCGCAGTTTGTGCTCGCTTTCTAGCTCGGATAATATGTGCTGAAGTTCACCTTTGGGTTTGTTGACTGATATTTTCTGACTGTTCTTAATGTTGGACAACTGTTCAAAGTCATTCATAGGCATTCTCCTCATGAAAGCCTTAGGGCAAGCTCTTCTTGAAGCCTTGAGATGTCTCTGTTTAGCTTTTCGGCATTGTAATCAGGGTGAGACACGGCTCCGTAGAATTGAATAATCTGTTTGCGCTGCGGTTTTGGCAAGATCGATATATGAGAGACCAGATCATAGTAGTCATTCCTTTCAATGGATGCTCCTCCTTCCAGCTTTAGTCTTTCTAAGAAGATTAACGCGAATTGATACGAGGCTCGAAGTAGCTCCTTCCTTTTTTGGCTTTTGTTGATAATGGAATACCAAAACGTGTGAGATCACAGACCCGAGAATAGCAGCGCCAGCGCCTATGATACCCGAGGTGATCCTTGGGTCTAAATTATCCACGAGCGTCTCTCCACAATCCTAACAGTTCACTAGGCTGGCGACTGCGCATTCGGTGCTAGGCAGTCGACAGCCCAGCCCAATATCAGCAACCCCTCCAAGGGCGCCGAGAGCCGCAGTCCCAGGCGGAGCCGGGCCGGGCTCTGAGGGTACCCAAGCCCGCGGTCACAAGTTCACACCGTCGCCCACGCACCGTCAACCGGCGCGAGGCTGCCCGTTTCCGCCGGTCGCGGACACATGCGTCGTGCGGGTGATCGGGCACGGCCGTCTGCGGCCTCCGTTACACCGGCTGCCGATTTCGTCCGGCGGGTCTCGCTGGAGTCCCCTGAGCCTGGTCCGTCTCGCACGCACCGCCGGCCCAGACGCGCCGTCGCGCCACCTCCCGCCGGCGCCGCGGCAGCACGTGGACATCGAGATTCCCTGGGCCGGTCTGCGCAGGGATCAGGCCCAGTGGCTGAGCCTGCTCCACGGCAACGGACAGCACGTCGTGGTGGTCCCGTCAGTCAGGCCCTGCTCGAACGGGTCTTCGCTTGCCGCGGCGGCGGCAGGCGGCTCGATGCAGGGCTGCGCGACCTCGCGGGATGGACGCCAGCAGGCTGCCGCCTGCACGTGCATCCTGTGGCGAGCGGCCGGATCCTATTGCAGCTGCGCGGGGCTCCGGGCGAAGTCAAAGACGGGCATTTCGAGCACCCGGTCCGGTGGGCTGCCGCCTTGGATCTGCGCCTGGATGCGCTCCACTGTCTCGGGCGCGAAGCGCGCCTCGCCGGTTTCCTGGCAAACGCGCGCCGGAACATGCTCGACAGTGCAGCGCTTCCCTTGGTAGTCGATGCTGTAAGTCACTGTCGTTTCGAGCATTGTCTCATGCATGCGCTGCTCCAAGGCACTCGGGTACGCCTGGTACGACCATCAAGCCGCTGCGTTGAATCCGGCTCATAGAGCATGGCCTCTAACCCGCCGCCGCCAGCGCCTGATCCAGATCCGCAATGATGTCGTCGACATGCTCGATGCCGATGGAGAGCCGCACCAGATCCTCCGACACGCCGGCGCTGGCGAGCTCGTCCGGGCTCAGCTGGCGGTGGGTGGTGGTGGCCGGGTGGCAGGCGAGCGTCTTGGCATCGCCGATGTTCACCAGCCGCACGGCGAGCTGAAGGGCATC
>PR_CR_10_Liq_1_inCRDRAFT_1000687_pt1 | contig 20594 bp, 15 predicted proteins | sample PRCRCaboRojoPR_3_FD_10241 | JGI IMG/M metagenome (IMG submission 10241)
TACGGAGGCCACTAGAATTCCGCGGCTCACGGCTTCTTTATCTAAGCGCATGAAAATGAAAAACAAGCCAGCATTTATGATCATCCCCAGGGTGATGAGCTGCACGTTTACTTGTTTAACAATTTCGTCCTCGTATTGCTGAATGGTTTGCAGTTCTGGGCGGGCGGTGAGCATGAGCACAATGCCCAGCACGGGCATGGCTAAACCGAGCGCAATGCCCAAAAGTATTTGAAGTTGATAGGGTTTCAAGCGGTAGTATTTGAAAGTAAAACGTAGGGTTGGGTATTTCTAGTGTGTGAATGGGAAATTATAGGTTCCTGCTTGTTTTGGGCTTGCGATAATACGAAAGTTTGTTGGGTGGGAGAGGGAGACTTGAGACTTAAGATTTTGGAGGTTAACTGCCAGAGGTTGGATGTGGGAGGTTTGAGGGTTTGAGATTTGCCAGATAGAGCGGTCATTGAGCAGAGCCGAAATGCAGCGGATTGATTGGCTGTGGAATTTTTGGGAACGCAGCGAGCGCAATGGTGGCGCGGAGAACGCAGCGTTGGGGTTCTCGCAAAGGCGCGGAGACGTAGAGGTGGAAGCGGGAAGTCGGATGTCGGATGACGGATGACCCAAGACGGAAGAAAGGCTTAAAGAACCATCTGTCGCATTTCGCTACAAGCCGAAATTCTTCGGGTTACTTCATGTGACGGTAGTGGGGCTCTAATAAAAAAAGGGGGGATGCTGAGCGGCAATTTAAGCATGGGCTGCAGATTAGGATCTTAAATAGCGCACCCTTCGACTCCGCTCAGAGTGACACCTCTACTCAACTCACGGAAGCAAATAAATAAACTCAAGGTGACATTATGCTAAGTACTTTTTTTGCTTGTAATAGTTCAGCCCATTGTCATCCTGCGTGCCCCGAAGCATTTCGGGGTGTATCGAAGGATGGGTTAAAGGCTAACTTGACGTCCCTTAATCCTTACTGTTCATTTTGCCATGATGCAAAACGAACCAAAAAATCTAGAAGTAGTCAAGGGCTTTTGGGCTGCGTGCCTTGCCCAAACCGAAACCCTTTCGGCCTTCATGCGTCATTCTCCCTTTGGTCGAATCGCAATTGCGGCCTGCGGGTTCGTAAGCCTGAGACTACTTCCGTTCCTGCTCATAATACCGTACTTGATTCCAAATTCATTGTCATGCTGAGCGACAGTCGAAGCATAGCTTAGCTGTCCAGGGCCGAGGTGAGTAGTTACGCTTTAGGGTAAGAGCGTCCGCTCTGCGCTTTCTAAGCGGTGGAGGGATTCGAGCTCGATGTTGCTGTAGTAGTAGTGCAAAATCTCCCGGTAGCTGTAGCCTCTACGACTCATTTCAATGGCGCCATCCTGCGAAAGGCCCACCCCGTGCCCGAAACCGCGACCTTTTAGCAGCAAATCACTGCCCTGTTTTTCTACACTGAAGTAGGTGCTGCGCAGACCAAATTGCCTGCGGATCTCGGTGAGCTTTAGCCTTTGACCGTCATAGCGGAAGTAGGCCTGCCGTTGTTCCTGGTCGAAATTCAACAGGGCCTTTTGCAAGCGTATATTATTTTTTACCCCTAAGCGCTGGGCCACAAAGCGGTAAAAGCTAGCGGCCGGAACTTTCTTCTCCCAGGTGTAGCTGCCTACGTTCTCACTAAAGCTATCTCTGCGGGCGCGGAGGTAGGAAACCTCCGTTTGCCAAACGTCTTCGGAGTTGGTGGTAAAACCGCCACTGTTGGCGTGAAAGACCCCTAAAACGGGTTGGCAGTTTTCCAACACCAGTAAAGTATCGCGGGTGGCCTGCACAGCCGAATCAATGAGCTCTTTGTGAGTGTAATGGGCCTTGCTGTAGTAGGCCTGCGAGCTCACATCATCTTTTAAATTGTAGCCTTCGGCCAGGTGCTTGCCTAAATTTTTAATGGCAAAGGTGCGGGCCAGCACGGCCTGAGCTTTGAAAAACTCCAGCTGGTCTACGTGCCCCGCTTCACTCTCCACTACCCCGGCCACATATTTTTCCAAATCTACCCGGTTGACAATCTGCAGGCTTCCGCTCTGAGCGCTAAAAATCAGATCGCCATAGTAGGCACGGCCTTTTTTATTGGCTTCAATCCTGAATTCCTTTTCGGGATGGCGGCTGGTGAAGCGCAAGCGACTGAACACACCCAGCTTCTCACTGCCCCGTTTGAGGTAGAGGTTATTGCCAGTAGCGCCCAGGTAAAAAGTGCGCAGCTCATCGGCTGAAAAGACATCGTATACGGTGTCTACCAGCTGCCTGTCCTGATCATAGGCCAGCAGAAAATACAGTCCGGTGTCTAAGGTAATAATGGCGCGCTCTACCTTTTGATTGGCGTACAAACGCACGTCTATATCGAGCGCTTGCGCGGAAGGGATTAGCGCCAGCCAACTTAATACCAAAAGGACAAAGGACTGAAGAAATCTAGGCATGGGCTTTTCCTTTTTGCGCTTGTTCCACCACGGCCTGGGCGGCTTGGGCCGATGCCCCTTCCCCACCCAAAACTTTGACCAGGCGGCCATAGCCCTCTTTAAAATAGAGGGCTCTATCGGCCGAAAGGCAGGCTTGCAGTTCTTTTTTCAGGCGTTGATTATTGAAATCACTCTGAATGAGTTCGGTTAGAAAGGGCTGGTCCATAATGAGGTTCACCAGCGATATGTACTTGACTTTGATGAGCCTGCGGGCGATGTGGTAGGAAAGCCAATTGCCCTTGTAGCAAACCACCTGCGGTACGCCAAAGAGGGCGGTTTCCAAGGTAGCGGTGCCGGAGGTGACCAGCGCGGCATCGGCTATTTCCAAAAGGTCGTAGGTTTTACCAGCCAAGATTTTCAGGTTCTCCCCTCCTACCAGGCTTTGGTAAAAATCCATTTCCTGCGAGGGTGCTGCGGCCACCACACATTGCACGGGAAACTGACGCGCTACCGCCACCATCCGCGGAAGCATGGCGGTAATTTCTTGTTTTCTGCTGCCGGGTAAGAGGGCCACTACGGGTTGATTGGGCGCCAGACTCCACTCTTTTAAACGCTGTGCTTTACTCACGAACGGACGGTTGGCAATGGCATCTAAAAGCGGGTGACCCACGAACTGGGTGGGCACCTGGTATTTTTCAAAAAAGGCCTTTTCAAAGGGTAGAATTGTGAGCAGTTGGTGCACATCTCTGCGCAGTTTATGTCCGCGGTTTTGCTTCCAGGCCCAGGCCTGCGGAGCAATGTAGTAGACCACGCGTATTCCCCGCGCACGGGCAAACTCGGCTATGCGCATGTTGAAGCCAGGGTAGTCAATGAGTACCAGCACATCGGGTTGGTATTGGAGCAGGTCTTGTTTGCAGAATTTCAGATTGCCGAAGATGGTGCGGAGATTAAAAAGCACTTCCACAAAACCCATAAAGGCTAGGTCGCGGTAGTGCTTTACTAGCTCGGCTCCCTGAGCGGCCATGAGGTCGCCTCCCCAAGCGCGCACCTGCGCCTCCGGATCTTGCTGCCGCAGGGTTTTGATCAGGTTGGCGGCATGGAGATCGCCACTTGCTTCACCGGCAATGATGTAGTACTTCAAGGCTGCATTTTTGGCAAAATTAGGGCTTTGAATTGGTTGGAGACGATGGGCTTTTGAAAGTTTAGAACAGGGGGGTGTTGGTTGTTGGGGGTGGGTGGAGGTGAGATGTGAGGTGTGAGGTGTGATTTACCAAATGCTTACACACCAAAATTGTGGCCTTAAAAACCTATTCAAACGGTTTTCAGGTGCAGAAGGATGGAATGCGCAGAAAACCCCAATTTTTCAAGGATCTAGTCCGATGGCTTGCTTCTAATTTTATCACTAATATAAATGGCTAGATCTAGGAAAAAGTGTACCTAAGATTAAACAATTTCTTTTGGAAAATCGAGAAGTCCCATAAAGCCATAATTCTGAAATAGTGGGGGGGGTATGTTAAGCCCAAAAGCCTTCAGGTTATTTTTACGAGATTATTAGGTATCAACAGCCAGTGGCTTACCCCCTTACGCTTTTGACGGAAATGCCTGCTAAACAAGGGTAAGACCACCTTCGACTAAGTTGATTACTGAAATCCTGAATTTTAATGATCTGAAGCTATTCAAAGTTGTTCAAAAACATACTCGTTACCTTAAATTTATAAATACCCACGGAGGTTTGAGATAAGGCTTTTGAACTTAACTTTTACAGCCTTGATCAAAAAAAAGCCCCTCCACTTTCGCGAAGAGGCTCCAAGGAGTGCTGAGCTCCTATCCCTGATCATTTTTGGATGAGCTCCTTAAGGTTAAAGATTCCCACCTTCACACCGAAGTTGATTAACAGGTGATTTTCGGGATCGGGAGTAATGCCCTCAGAGTAAGTGCTGGCAAGAGGTAGACGGTAAGAAGCACCAGCATAAACACGGGCGTATTTGTGCAGGTTAAGCTCCACGGTTACACCTGGCTCCACAAAGAATTGGTAGTCCTCTCTTTCTAAGTCCATCCAATCATTATCACTATCGTTATCAAAAGGATCATAGTCATCTACATCGGTTTCAAATACCCCCAAGTGTAAAGGGAAACTTAGGTGTACTAAACTGCTGGGCTTGATACGGTACTCCAAGAAACCACTGTATTGCATAAAATCCACTTCAACGGCCTTTCCGTACAGTGACTCTAGGCTAGTGGGGCGAATATATTCGACCGACTCGCCATAAGAGGCACCGATAGTCCAAGACTCATTTAGTATCACACCGGCTTTGAACTGAGAAAACCATACACTTTCACCATACAATTGGCTGTTTTGCATTCCACCGCTGAGCACAAATCCATAGCTGTCTAGACCATCACCTGAGCCGCTGCCAATAAGAGTTTTCGTTTGTGCGTTTGCACCAAGTCCAATACTTAAGCTCAAAGCAAAAAATAACTTTTTCATTTTTAAATTTTTAGTTTTTAAATTTTATTTAAGGATGGTTATTAGATGTTAGTCGAAATCAGCGTACAAGAAGTTTCCATTAAAGTCAAAGTATAATTCCAAGTCATTATTTAATTCTACTTCGTACATGCTATCGTCTATCTCCGCCGAAACAATACTTTGATTCGGATAATTCTGTTGGATATAATCTAAAATTACCGTAGGAAGATCTGCTGGATTGATGATTTGGTCGTCAATTTCGCGTCCTAGAAAGTTTCCATTAAGATCGAAATACAACTCGATACCGTTACTGAGGTAAATCTCGTAGTGATTGGGATAGCGATCTACCTCGACAATACTCGCGTTAGGGTAATTCTGGGTGATGTAGTCGCGAATTACCTGCGGCAGACTGCTTGGGTCGATCGGCTGATCATCGGCATCGGCATAAAGGAAATTGCCGTTACCGTCAAAGTATAACTCTAGGCCGTTGCTTAGGAAAACTTCAAACTCATCATCATCCCACTCGGCCCAAACAATGCTTACCCCCGGATAATTGGAATTTATGTAGTTGCGGATGGCGCTAGGCAAGCTACTGATGGCTACCGGAGTGTCATCATCACCATCTTTATTCCTTTCTTTGTGCAGTAAAGAGCCATTTAGGTCGTAATAAAACTCCCATCCCGTGCTTAGGCCGACTTCATAGCCAATGCTGGGGTCTTTTTCCGCGCTGCTGATAGAAGCGCTAGGGTAATTGACCTGCAAATGGTACTTAATGTTGGCGGGCAATTCGCTTACCGGGATGCTTTTAAACGAGTACGCTTGGAAATTCAAAGCTTGGTTCTCGTTGTCTTTATCACAACTCATTAAGGCCAAGGCTAAGGCGAAGAGTAAGACTGATTTTTTCATGGATTGATAATTTTGGATTGTCGTTACAGACTATACCAGCCAATTTATAAAAAGGTTGCCCAGGAGTAATTTTTTTTGAGGCAACCTTTTTGTCCGTTTTAAGGTATAGTTTACAAAGTTTTTAATTGCTGAGCTCACCCTGAATGAAGTTACATGAAACTCAGAAGCTAATGCCCTTGATTCAAGCCTGCGTAAAAGGTAAAAGGCGGGCTCAAAACGAGCTTTATCAAATAGCCTATCCTTACGCCATGAGCGTGGCTTTGCGCTACGGGGACGACCGTGATCACAGTGCGGAAATTGTTAATGAAGCTTTTTACAAGGCTTTTAGTTATTTACAAAGCTTTGATCCTTCGCAATCTTTTGCATCATGGCTAAGGAAGATTGTAATTAACACCTCTTTAGACCATTTAAAATTGCGACGCAAGCAAAAAGAGCTCCTAGAGCCCATTGAGGAGCAAAGCCATATAGAACCTGAAACGGACGAATTAATCGAGGCTATTGACGCCCAGGCTTTATTACATGAGATCCAAAAACTGCCTCCAAGCTATCGCATGGTCTTTTCCCTGTTTGCGGTAGAAGGCTATTCGCACCAAGAAATTGCTCAGCAACTGGGTATTTCTGAGGGCACTTCCAAATCAAACTACCACAAGGCTAAAGCTAAATTGAAGCATCAGTTATATCAATTAGGTCTAGCGCCTCAAAAGAAAGCATTGTAATGAGTGAGAGAGGAAAATTTGAAGATCAATTACGCGCTAAGCTCGAAGCTTTCGAGGCGCCTTATGAAGCTAATGACTGGAAAGCCTACCGCAAGCTGTATGGCAGAAGGGGCATCGGACGCCTCTTAAAGATTTGGTACTTACCTTATCTATTCAGTGCCTTCTTATTTGGTTTAAGCTGGCTTTGGTTTCCGAAATTAAATATGGGGGGGCGTGGCTTCTCAAATGAGGCACGAGTTGATACCTTGTTTATTGAGAAAACGGTACAGGTATACGATACTTTTCTTCTTCGCGATACGGTTTATGTTCATACCCATGTCGCTCCGAGTGGCCGAAGACCAGCGCTTTCCGCAGGCTATTCTTCCGTTCCGACTAAGTCGAATGCCTACACTCTAAGTCAAGTGAGCAGGCAAGGGCGGTCCAATATTTATCCGGCCCAGCCTAGTTCTATGGATAAACCTGGCCTTTCTGAAGAAGCGCCAGCTCTAAGCGCGGAAGAACAAGAAAGGCGGTTCATGCAAGACAAGCTTGCCGAGCTACAGGATCCTCGAGCTTTAAGAAATGACTCCCTTTTAGCACCCGGGACAGATACTACTGAATTAATAGCCCATACTGCTTTAGATTCCACGACCAGTCTTGGGCCCGAAAAACATAAGGATACCGCGGCGGCAGCTAGCACCCCCCCCTTTGGAGAGCCTTTGGAGGAAGAAAAACGTAGGGCTCTATTGGCAGGTTCACAGGAGAAGCTAAAAGCCCAAGACTACCGCTTACTTGTCGGTCCCCAAACCCGTTTATTCTCGCCATTCTCGAGCTCCACCTTTGACACCTACGGTGGGGTTTTCATAGGAATGGAGCTACGAGCCGGTATCAATCGCCTCGAGCTTGATCTAGCCGCACATTACGGTTTCATGCACCATGAGTTCCGAGACCCACAGACCATCCCACTGGAGCGGCAGGCTTTATTTCCGGGTTACTTGAGTTTAAATCGGCCGGCAGACTTTATTGAAGTTAGGACGCAACAGTTATTATTACCCATGAGCTTGAGTTATATCCCTTGGTATAACGATGTTTGGACTTGGCGCGCTCAAGCAGGGGCTTTAGGTAATTTATTGGTGCGGGAACAATTTGAATACGGCTACCGCGATGATGATTTCGACGACATTGAGGACATAGACTCGAACATCGATGATCGGCGGTTTAAGTTTAGCCACTTGCAATTGGGCAGCTCCATTAGCTATACCTATCATCGAACATGGAGTTTAGAGGCTGGAATAAGTTACTACCATCCCTTAGAGGAAAAATTGGGTTTAAGTAAACTTGACCCGGCAGCACTTTCGCTGAACATAGGCTGGTATTGGCATTTTCTTTAGTTATTCAAATTTTCAGGTAGCGTATTGTTTCAAAGTTTAGAACCCAGTTTTTCAAAGGACTCAATGGTTGGTTTGCATCTAACATTATTACCAATCTAAAATAAGCATCCAGTAAATGACATCTTTTAGAATCGTTTATAGGTTTTGACCTTTCCTGGGGATGAAAATACAAGAGATCCTTCAAGAACAAATGTTCTGTTTAATTGATCGCTTGCAAATGAGTGGTTTGAGTCGTAAGACCTTTTTCGAGCTGGAGAACATTGGTTATAAGCGATTAGGTTATCGGCATAAAAAGTATTAGCAATCATTGGAGCAAAACAGCGGCTTTGTGGATTTGGAGCTGTCCTCTAGGCCCAATATTGGGGACTATACCTTAAAGTCCCCCAAAGGGGAGTGTTGCATTGTCCGCCCAACATACCTGCGAGTACTTTAAAAACTCTGCTTACGCTGTAAAGATATTTGGACTTCACAGTCAGCAACGTTCTTTACTTTACGGTTTGCTCACGAATATGCGCAAGAGTATTGATGGTTCAGCGGGCCTGATGCGCAATTAGCTAGGTCAAGAGCCTGAGAGTGGTACGGTATAACGGTTTGTGAATAAGCGCCGAGACCGACTCAAAGTACTTCAGGGTAATGCTAGGGACTTCACCTTGTATTACAAGCGCCTAGAGCAAGGCACTTTTGAGTGGCCTCTTTACGATAAACACACCACTAGTCTCCAACTCAACTACGCACAACTATTGCTATTAGAAGGACTGACGATAAGCAAACTTCAAAGGCCAAAGGGGCGAGGTTACCCAAGGTAAAGTATGGATCACAATAGCGTTAAAACCCTTGTCATTACTAAACCCTAGCCTACTTTCACTCGAGTGAATAACCAGTCGTAAAACACCGCGGAGCCCACCATAACGCTGACACGAAAAGACTACGAAAAGCTTTTTTGGCAAATCGCTTTTTTAACCCAAGAACTCGCGCAGCTTAAGCGAATGATCTTCGGGGTCAAAAGTGAGCGTTTTATTGCTGCCGACACCGGTCAAACCAGCCTTTTTGACACCATTGAAAAGCCAGGCTCCGAAAGTCGGGATTGTGCAACAGAAATTAGCCCTAGCCAGGGGAGAATCTGCCCAAAGCGTATCCAGAAAAAGCCTGTGAGCTTGGCTTTGCCGGCTCACACAAAGCCGCACAAAATGCACCCATGAAGTGCTCTTTTTTTGGAACGTAAAAGCTACAAGACCTTGAGCCCATTCAGTGGCTAACCGATACCCTGAATCGTATTCAACAGCACAAAGTCAAAAAACTACACGAGTTATTGTCAGGCTACACAATTGGTAAATTACGGGATGCTTACAAAATAGTAACGCAGCATGCCCAGAGATCAGGCGGGGGCTCAGCTTTGTGGTTCTTGCAAAGGCGTGAAGACGCAGAGGCTCTTGAATGGAGCCAGAAAAACAAATCAAACCCCTCAAATGAGCCCTGACCCCGAACGGAGTGGCGCGGAGACCCGGGGCCTCTTGTTGGGAAGCGCAAAAAAAGATGTTGTATTGAAGGGAGATTCTGGCTCCCTGGGCGGAATGAGAATTGCTGAAGAGTACACTTTCCCTAGTTCACCCTTTAAACTCAGATTCTGGCTCCCTGGCCGGAATGAGGTGGGCTGGAAAAAGCGAACGGAACCCCAAGACGAAAGAAAAGCTTAAAGAACCGTCTGTAGCATTTCGATACGACCCGAAATCCTGCGGCCCACTCAATGTGACAGTAGGGTGCTTATAAAGTACGCAGCGGCTCTTGCGTGAAGCCGAAAGGTAGCGAGTTGCTAAAAAGTAAACGTTTAAATGCTACACGGTGGTTCTAGAACATCACAACCTTTATAAAATAAGAGCAAAAGGTGCATATTAGCAATCTAAAAATGGACGATGCTTTTGTTACTCGGACTTTTTGTATTTTATTTCTTCCTCTTCCGTGGTCTTGGACTTTGGGTGGATAAGGGCAGGCATGCAATCCCTTTAGGCACCGTATTGGGAGTTCTGTCTGGAGCAGGATTCATGGCTATCGTGCTCTATTTTTATCATTTCTTTGCTGGCAGCACTGTCTATTTGTTGGGTCTATTTGTACTGGCAGCAGGAGTAGCTTGGTGGAGATATGGCGAGATCTGGTGGATTAATACCCTAAGCACTTTTAAAGAAACAACCTTTAATGAGCGGCTGCTGGCAGTGGCGGGGTTTTTAATCATTACGGCCTACTCTGCCCTCCCCTCTAGTGTAATAGATGAAGGCCTCTATTATGCGCAAGCCATCCTTTGGTTTGAAAACTATGGTTTTCTAAAAGGTCTGGCCAACTTTGACTATTACCTAGGACAGGGTTCTAGTCTGCATGCCTTGGAGAGTTTGGTCAATATGCACTATTTAGGGCTGCGTTTTAATGATCTCGGGGGCTTTTTCACGGCCGTTTGGACCTCTAACTTACTACTAAAAAGTAAAGCCATTGGATATGGCAAAGTCCTAGTGGCCTCGTTGGGACTGCTCAGTTTTATTACACTCTTATCAGCCAGTAATGCAGATATGCTGCTGTACTTAATTGCTACGACACTATTTGTATCCACTCATGATCAATTAGGTCTGAAGGCCATCTTTCTTTTAGTGAGCTTAGCCGCTTTGAGTAAGTTGAGCGGCCTAATTTTAGTGATCTGGTTGGCCCTTCAACCAAAAGTGTTGCCCAAGGTGGCAGCCTTTGTTCTCACAATTTTGGTTTTAATTAAAGGTTGGTTCCTAACGGGCTATGCCCTATTTCCTTTTTTGGACTGGCAAATTTCAAGTGTTCCCTGGCAGCTGCCCCAAGCGGCTTTTGAAATGCAAGGAAAACTAAAGGCCATAGTCGTGTATGATTGGCCAGTTTTAGAATCCTTCTATGAAAGTCACAGTCAATTTGAAAATATAAAAAAGCTACTATTTGGGACTGGCTTTACTAGTATAGTTTGCTGGTTGGCTTTAGTGGGCTTGATACTTATGGTACTTAAAGGCTTTAAGGATTCAAATGTTAAAAAATGGTTTTGGATTATAACCTTATATTTCTTTTTATGGTTTCTTTTTTCGGCTCAAGCCCGATTAATACTGCCATTGCTATTTTTACCCTACCTAGCCCTTAGCACCAAAATTTCCGATTCTTTGACTGGCCGGGTACTCAATAGCGCGGTTTGGTTAGGGTTCCTTTTCTTTCTGGTTAACCCAACAAAACTTCCACTGCGCTATTTTTACAAAGCCAGTAAATCCTTTAGTTATTCTTTCAAATCGGATTATTTTTTAAAACCGGCCGCAGTTTGGGCAATATCGGCTGATCGAAAAAAGGCCCATGTCTCAGGCTATTCGTACTACTTGCCCCCAGAAGCAAACTACTGCTTCTACAGCTCATTTCCGTGCACCCCTTATTTCTTGAACGATTATCTGGTTCCGGATAGCCTTTATGCCCCCGTGCTTCTTGGTGAAGAATTTTGCGATGGTTTTCGCTACCAGGCAGTTGCTTATGACACACTCTTACTTAGGCACTACAATACCTTGAATTATAAAGCTATTCGGAGGTATTTTAGGATGCCCCACTAACTCCTCCTCTATTAAAATAAGCTAAAGGAGGATGCCTTTGAAACAAAAAATAAGGATAGATCAGCGCAGTTTTGAATCCTTGGACTCCAGTAGTTATTCCCTACCTGGGGTAGAAACCTGGCGGGGTATGCCGTATTTGACTAGCGTGAAGCCTTAGCCTGCGGGAAATGGGTATTGGTTCGCCTGGCGAAGGTGTTGAACTCCAAGATGTCGAGGAGGGGTATTGGGGTGCGGTGGGAAAACTCCTGTAGGTTTAGCAGATGGTGGCTTTGAGTTTTTGAGACTTAAGTCGGCTTGGGCAAGCTCAGCCACCTGTCACCCGCCAACATTTCAAGAGTTTACTATTACGGGCCCTTCGGCTGCATTACTTCGTCTCTCGAATAATTCAACAAATTCTTCAAATTCTTTTCATTGAGCAGATTGGTCTTGCCAAAGTTACGGTCAAGATTCAACTGGTAAAACCAAACTTTTTGTGTGGCTTTGCCTTTTTCAAAAAAAGCACTGCGGTTTTCACCCCTTCAGCGGTAAAGGTTACACCTTGAAAATCCAGTGCGCAGGTTATAGTTTTGCAGTAGTTCTTTCCACAGGGCTATGCTGGCATTATCGATATTGCTCAAGAAGGTGTTTTTAATCACCAGACCTGCTTTGCCACCCGTTTTCAAAATCTTGATGAAGCGCTAGAAAAAGAGCGAAGCCGTTTCGCTGGGGTGAATCGGGAAGTTTTGCCTGATCTCTGCTCGTTCCTTTTCACCTAATGGCGGATTGGCCAACACCACATCATAACGGTCTTTTCCTGTATGTCGGCTAAGTTTTCGGCAAGTGTGTTGATGTGAATGATGTTGGGCGCTTCCACAACGTTTAAAATCATGGTCATAATGCCAATGATTTAGGCCAATGATTTTATCTTCTTACCGTAAAAAGTTCGTTTTTGCAAGGTTTGCCATTCATTAGTACTGAGTTCCCTTCCTGATTTCAGATGGTCAAACGCTACACACAGGAAGCCTGCAGAACCTACCGCACTGTCATTCATTTTGTCGCCAATGTTTGGACGAACCACATTAACAATGGTGGTAGCGAGTGGTCGGGGCGTGTAGTTTTCACCACCGTCTCGCCCTGCATTACCCATATTTTTGATTTTATCTTCATTCAGATGGCTCACTTCGTGCTTCTATGCATGGGTGAGGAAACGCATCTCGTCAAAGCGATTAATCACATCACGAAAATTGTAGCCGCTTTAGACACGATATTTGAATTCACTAAAAATCTGACCAAACTTGTATTTAATGGTGTCGGGATTTCTGCTAACAGTTTGAACTTTTCAGATAGGGGAATAGCTTGCGGTTTACAACTTTAGGAGCAACCAGAAGTGTTACATAACTACACCTTGTCAATGAAGGGCGTATAGGATTTTCCCGTGAGTTCCTTAGAAGTAGCATGGCTTCGTTCCATGTCGTCCAAGTATTTCAGGAACAAAACCCAAGAGGTCTGTTCGAAATAACCGAATTCACTTCCACAGCCCGCGTCTTTGTGGTTGATGTCGTCAAAATTTTTAAAAGTCTGTCCAAACCTTTGTTTCGGTTTTGATACGGTTAAGCTAATGTAAAACATGCCCATTAAATCGAGTTTGAACAAAAAGTTCAAGGGTGCTATTCAAGGCCGCAGGTTAGAACCTGGTTTCTTACTACATCCGCTCAGGTACTTCAATCCCAAGCAGGGCCATGCCGTTTTTAATGACCGCGGCTACCCTTTCCGAGAGCTTTACTCGGAAGGCTACCACCGCAGGGTCTTCATCGGCTAAAATGGGCACCTGCTGATACAAGGCGTTGTAGCTTTTTACCAAATCATAAACGAAACTGGCTACAGTGGCCGGGGAGAACTGCTCGGCCGCCTCCATGACCTTTTGGGGGTACTGCACCAGTTGTTTGCACAGTTCCCGCTCTTGCGGATGCAAGGTTTTGGGGGTACCGCCAAAATCGAAATCTTTGGCTTTGCGCAAAAGGGATTTAATACGCGCGTGGGTGTACTGGATGAAAGGTCCGGTATCGCCTTGAAAATCAACTGATTCCTCAGGGTTAAAAAGCATGCGCTTGCGCGGATCTACCCGCAGAATGTAATACTTTAAAGCACCTAAGCCCACCTGGTGGTAAAGCCGCTGCTTTTCATCTTCCAACATGCCCTCGGTTTTCCCGAGTTCTTCCGAAATTTTCTGGGCCGTACTTTCCATTTCCTGCACCAAGTCATCCGCATCAACCACGGTGCCTTCGCGGGATTTCATTTTACCGCTGGGTAAATCTACCATGCCGTAGCTGAGGTGGTACAATCGCTCAGCCCAGGTATAGCCCAGTTTTTTAAGAATGGCAAAAAGCACTTTAAAATGGTGATCTTGCTCATTGCCTACGGTGTACACCATGCCCGCCATGCCAAAATCTTCATAGCGCTGAATGGCCGTACCAATGTCTTGGGTCATGTACACGCTGGTACCGTCTTTACGCAGCAAAAGCTTCTCCCCCAGCTTTTCATCTTCCAAATCACACCAAACTGAACCGTCTTCTTTTTGAAAAAACACGCCTTGGGCCAGGCCTTCTTCTACTACTTTCTTACCCAGTAGGTAGGTTTCACTCTCGTAGTAGTTTTGGTCAAAGTCTACCCCTAGTTTTTGGTAGGTTTTGGCAAAGCCCTCGTAGACCCAGCCGTTCATTTTTTTCCAGAGCGCCACAGTCTCTGGGTCATTCGCTTCCCATTTTTGGAGCATCTTACGGGCTTCCTGCATTAAAACAGACTGCTCAGTAGCTTCTTCCTCGGTTAAGCCCTTTTGCTGAAGTTCAGCCAGTTCTTTTTTAAAGGCCTTATCAAACTCCACGTAATATTTGCCCACCAGGTGGTCGCCCTTGAGGCCACTGCTTTCAAGGGTTTCTCCCTTACCAAACTTTTGCCAGGCCAGCATACTTTTGCAGATGTGAATGCCGCGGTCGTTTACAATCTGCACTTTTTTAACTGTTTTGCCAGCTGCTTCTAAAATTTGCGCTACCGAAAAACCTAGTAGGATATTCCGAATGTGCCCTAAGTGCAAGGGTTTGTTGGTGTTGGGCGAGCTGTACTCTACCAAAATGGTTTCGTCTTGCCGGGGGGCCCGACCAAAATTCGCTAAATCCTCAATGGCTTCAATCTGCTCAATCCAATAGCCATCGGCAATAGCCAAATTTAAAAAGCCCTTAACCACGTTAAAACTGGCAATTTCGGGTACCGCTTTTTGCAAATATTCGCCCAACTCCTGAGCCGTGTCTTCGGGTTTTTTGCGGCTGGCGCGTAAGTAGGGAAAAACCACCAGGGTTACATCGCCTTCAAACTCTTTGCGGGTGGGCTGTAAATCGGGATTTCCATCGGCTGTAAAGCCATACAACTCTTTTAAGCCTTGGGCTGCTTTTTGGGCAATGGTTGGGACTAAGCTCATGGTTAAAGGTGTTTGGCTTCTATGACTTCCACCACAGGTTTTAAAATCCGAAAGGAGGCCTCAGCCATACTGTTTCCGTTCATATCCAACAGCGGATTGATTTCCACGATTTCAAAACAGCACAAGCGCGGGTCTTGCACTAATTGCAGGAGGAGCTCCCGTGCTTCCTCTTCGTACAGTCCGCCCGGTACGGGAGTTCCCGTGCCAACGCTCACGCTGGTGTCCATGGAATCTACGTCAAACGATACATAAATAAGGTCGCATTCTTCCAGGTATTCTAGGGCTTGTTTAGCCACCGCTTCCACTCCACGTTCACGCAGCTCCTCAACCGGCACATTGGGTATGCCGTACTCTTCGCGTAAATTATCTTCGGGCTCCTCGGTATCGCGCAAGCCAATAAAAAATAAATCAGAGTGCTTCACCCGCTGGTTGGGACCTTTCATTTCATTCCAGTTCCAGATGGTCTCTTCCTCAGGCTGGTTGTTTTTGTTTTTAAGATTGTCTTCGTGCAAAGCGGTAGCTAAAGGCATACCGTGCACATTGCCACTGGGGCTGGTGTAGGGTGAGTGCAAATCGGCATGGGCATCTACCCAAATAACCCCCAGGCGTTTCTTGGGATACGCTTTTTTAATTCCCGCAATGGTGCCACCGGCATTGCTGTGATCACCGGCAATTACCAAGGGAAAGTTATCCTCCTTAAGGGTACGCCCCACCTGATACTGAATACGGTCATACATGGCCTTTATACCATCCAGTCTTTTGGCGTAGGGCTCTTGCACCTCCTGGTACAAGCGCTCATTCTCGGTGTCTACCCGGATAATGGGTCGGTTTCTAAAAAAAGTACGGTCGTATTGCAGACTGGCTATTTCTAAGGCGTTAAGGCCCAGTGAAGCACCACGGGTGCCGGCACCCAGTTCAGACATTACGCCTATGATTTGCAATTGATTTGCCATAAGAGTGAATTTGGTGGGCAAAAGTAGGTAACGCCTTGCACTCTTAAAACTGGGGCCATGGTAAAAAAAGTGGCCCAAAGCTTCACCGATGGCTTTTTTAGCGAACCGGTGCAGATTTACAGCAATGTTAAAAATGGTTACGGCACGGTGGGCACGTCTGCTCCTAGTTTCAACTTTGTTAACACACGGTAAGCCTACAATATTATGCTATTTTTGCCGCTATAAAGGCAAAGGCACCCTATGGCTAAGTCCAACAAAAAAAAGATTACTAAAAAGAAATCAGGACAAAAAGTTTCGCTAAAGCAACGCATCCAAAACCCAGCCAACCGCACCATTTTAGGTTTGCTGGTGATTTTCACGGCCTTGTTTTTATTAGGCGCCTTTATTTCTTTTTTAACCAACTGGCGCTATGATCAAAATCTGGTGTGGCAAGACTGGAGATCAGTGTATGGCAACCCCGAACTACAAGCCCAAAATGTGGTGGGCAAATTAGGGGCCGATTTAGGCCACCTTTTTATCTACCAATGGTTTGGCATCAGTGCTTTTTTAATACCCATCTTTCTGTTCTTTCTAGGATTACGCCTGGCTCTGAGAGTGCGGCTGGCTCCCTTGAAAAAACTGTTTGCCAGCAGCCTGTTTTTTTGCATTTGGTTGCCTACTATCTTAGCTTTCTTTCTTCCCCAGATTCCGATTTTGGCCGGGGCCACCGGCTTTTTTTTAGAGAGTTGGCTCAGCAGCCTGGCCGGCCCCTTGGGAAGTTTCACGGTATTACTTTTTAGCTTCCTTATTTATGGGGCCTTGCGCTTCCAATGGACACCCGCAACTTTTGAAAAATTCTTCCAACGCTTTTCGGCGGATGGGTCTAAAAAATCATCGGCCAAAGCCAGCGTAGAAGCCTCAGCACCTGCGCCAGAAGCAAGTCCCGAATCGGAGCTAATAGAGCCTGAGTCCCCATCGGCCGAAGAGCCTGAAAAACCGGCCACTCTTGAAATTATTGACGAAGCTGCTGCCGAAGAAGATATCCAGACTCAGGAAGTGGAATTGAGTGAAACACCCAATCCACTTGAAAGCGCTGGTTCTGAGCCCGAAGAGAACTCGGATTTTGAAATTGAGTCTGTGGAGACCGAAGAGGAGCTAAGCGAGAAAGAACTGAATCAAAAGATAAAAGATTTTGGTGAGTATGATCCTAAACTGGACCTCTCACGTTTTAAGCTCCCTACCATTGAACTGCTTAAAGATTACGGCTCATCCAATATTAAGGTGAACCAGCAGGAGCTGGAAGACAATAAAAACAAGATTGTTGAGACTCTTAATAATTACAAGATTGAGATCAGTAAAATAAAGGCCACCATTGGTCCCACGGTTACGCTCTATGAAATTATACCGGCTGCCGGTGTGCGTATTAGTAAGATTAAAAATCTGGAAGACGATATTGCCCTTTCGTTGGCCGCTTTAGGTATACGCATTATTGCGCCAATTCCGGGCAAGGGAACTATTGGTATTGAGGTGCCCAGCACCAGTCCGCAAATGGTACCGATGCGTAATCTTATTGCCAGCGAAAAATTTCAGCAAACCGAAATGGAGCTGCCCATTGCCATGGGCAAAACCATTAGTAATGAAACCTTCATTACTGATTTAGCCAAAATGCCCCACCTTTTGATGGCAGGGGCCACTGGGCAGGGAAAATCTGTAGGGTTGAATGTAATTCTCACCTCACTCCTTTACAAAAAGCACCCTAGCCAGGTAAAGTTTGTGCTGGTAGACCCCAAAAAGGTAGAGCTTACCCTATTTAATAAAATAGAACGCCATTACCTGGCCAAGCTACCCGATAGTGAAGAGGCCATTATCACCGATACCAATAAGGTGATTAATACGCTAAACTCACTGTGCATAGAAATGGACGACCGCTATGAGCTATTGAAAAATGCCATGGTGCGCAACATTAAAGAATACAATACCAAATTCATTCAGCGTAGACTTAACCCCGAAGAAGGCCACCGCTACCTACCCTACATTGTGTTAGTAATTGATGAGTTTGCTGATTTGATTATGACCGCTGGCAAGGAAGTGGAAACGCCCATTGCGCGCCTGGCTCAGTTAGCCAGAGCCATTGGCATTCATTTAATTGTGGCCACCCAAAGGCCCTCAGTGAATGTAATCACCGGTATCATTAAAGCTAACTTCCCCGCCCGGGCTGCCTTTAGGGTAACCGCCAAAATTGATTCCCGCACCATTTTAGACGCAGGCGGTGCCGAGCAGCTGATAGGCAAAGGTGACATGCTCCTGAGTTTAGGTCAGGATATCATCCGCCTGCAATGCGCGTTTGTAGACACTCCAGAAGTTGAAGACATTACTGATTATATTGGCTCGCAACAGGCTTACCCAGATGCCTACACCCTACCCGAATACAAAGGTGAGGAAGGCGATGGTGGCGGAGTGGACATTTTGGACCCCAGTGAACGAGATGCATTGTTTGAAGATGCCGCGCGGCTGCTGGTGATTCACCAACAAGGCTCAGCATCTTTGCTTCAGCGCAAGCTAAAATTGGGCTACAACCGGGCGGGTAGAATTATTGACCAATTGGAAGCAGCCGGTATAATTGGTCCTTTTGAAGGTAGCAAGGCCCGCCAGGTTCTGGTGCCAGATGAAATGGCTTTGGAACAGTTATTGAAAAACGAGCAAAACAACTCATAATTTTTTTCCTATGCGCAGTGTATATCTCGCTTTATGCAGCCTTTTAGCAGTGCCAACCGCATTGTGGGCCCAGAGCTCTCATCAAGAAGCCAAAAACTTATTGGCGCAGTCATCTGCCACCATGAAAGGCTACGCCACCCTAAAAATTGATTTTGATTACAATTTTGCGAACAATCGAGTAGACCCGCCCATCACGCAAAGCCAAAGTGGCACTATTGCTATAAAAAGTGATGACTACCACCTGAAGCTAGAAAGTTTAGAACAGTTGAGAGTAGGTAATAAACTGTACAATATTTTGCACGCAGATGAAGAGGTGCAGGTTACCCAATATGACCCAGCTGAAGATCAGGGCCTCACCCCTTCTAAAATTTTAGACCTTTTTAGTGAAGGCTACAGCTACAAACTAGGCGGCTCTGAAGTTATAGATGGCCAAAAAATTCGTTACGTAATTCTTAAGCCCAATGCCAATGAAGAAATTGACAAAATAATGATTGGCATAGAGGCGCAAAGCAAACACATTTATAGCATGAAACAATGGGGCACCAACGGTACGGTAACCACCCTAAGCGTAAAGAATTTTAGTCCTAACCCGGCTTTGCCCGCCTCCCATTTTAAATTTAACAAAGCCAACTACCCTGGTTATTACATTGCCCAGTAATGAAGATAATTGACCGCTTTGTTCTAAAGTCATTTATCAAACCTTTCATCATCACCTTTTTGGTGATGATTCTTTTTCTGCTCATGCAGTTTGTGTGGAAATACATTGACGACTTGGCCGGACGAGGCGTTGAGTGGTACTACATTGCTGAACTGTTATTCTACACCTCTGCCACAGTGGTACCCATGGCCTTACCCTTGGCCGTTTTACTCTCTTCCATAATGGTATTGGGAACTATGGGCGAAAATAATGAATTAGCCGCGCTCAAATCCTCAGGACACTCGCTAATCCGCGTAATGCGACCTCTGATCATTTTCATGGTATTTTTAAGCCTTGGCGCTTTCCTTTTTGCCAACTACGTGATTCCTGTAGCCAACTTTAAAAGTGAAACTTTGCGGGTAAACATCAGCAATGCCAAACCAGCTTTAAGCATACAGCCCGGAGTTTTTTACGCGGGCATTGAGGGGTACTCCATTAAAGTGGGTGATAAATACGGGCCTAACCAAAACAAGCTGCGGGAAGTTTTCATTTATGACCACAAGGGCAACAATGGCAATCAAAAAGTGATTGTAGCCGAAACAGGCAAAATGCGTGTAACGCCTGATGAACGCTACCTCATCATTAACCTTTACAATGGGCACGTTTATGAAGATTATCCCACTAAAAAACGCGAAGACCGTGACAATCACCCTTTTGTAAAAACCCGTTTCAAAGAAAATATCATACGCTTTAGCCTCTCTGAATTTCAGCAGGGCGATTTACGGGAAAGCGGCCGAAAGGATTTTGACATGCTCAATGTAAACCAGCTAAACCTTACGGTAGACAGCTTAAAAACGGTAAAAAGCAACCGGAAGAAAGAGTTTGAAAAACAAATGCGTAGCCGCTATAACTTTGCGCAATTAGACACCATGCCCCTAGCCTCGGTAGAAATTTCCAGTAACATTCTCAGTAACTTTAAAGAAAATACGCAGCCGCGCATTGTGCAAAATGCCATGCGTATTGCCCGTAGCAGCAAAGCCTATTTTACCAATGCCTCTAAAGAGTACGCTTGGCGCGATATTGTAATTACCCGTCACATTCTAGAGTGGTGGAAAAAGTTCTCCGTTTCGTTTAGTGTTTTGGTTTTATTTTTCGTGGGCGCTCCCTTGGGTGCTATCATCCGTAAGGGAGGAATGGGCATGCCCGTGGTAATTAGCGTGGTTATTTTTATTGTGTACCACGTTGGTACAACCAGCTTTGAAAAACTTGGTAGGCACTTAGTTTGGGACCCCGTGCCCGCCATGTGGACCGCCAACCTAATATTACTGCCCATTGGGTTTTGGCTCACCTATAAATCGGCTACTGATAGCGTTATTTTTAATGCCGA
>PR_CR_10_Liq_1_inCRDRAFT_1000688_pt1 | contig 20552 bp, 19 predicted proteins | sample PRCRCaboRojoPR_3_FD_10241 | JGI IMG/M metagenome (IMG submission 10241)
CGCGACACCGCCTGGAACGCGGCGGAGCGCGAGGCGCAACTCGCCTACCGTGGGCTCTATGCCGAGTACAACCTCGTCTACGACCGGGGCACCAAGTTCGGTCTGGAGACCGGACATGACCCCGATGCCGTGCTGATGAGCCTGCCGCCGATCGCGAAGTGGCCGTGACAACGGTTTCGCGGCGGCTCAGCCGCGAATCGCTTCCAGCATGATGTCGACATTGGCCGGGTCCGCCTGCGGCGTGATCCCGTGGCCGAGGTTGAAGACATGCGGCCCGCCGGAGAAGGCACCGACGATGCGCCTGGTCTCGTCGATCAGGCGCTGCCCGCCCTCGACCAGCAGCTGCGGGTCGAGATTGCCCTGCACGCAGCTCTGGGGCTGCAGCACCTCCGCGGCCCAGGCCGCGTCCACCGCGGTATCGAGCGCGACGCAATCCGCACCGGTGGCCCGGGCGAAGCCGTCATAGCGGGGGCCGGCCTCGCGCGGGAAGGTGATGACGGGCAGGTCGGGATGCGCGGCCTTCAGCGCAGCGATGATCTTCTTCGCCGGTTCCAGCGCGAAACGGTCGAAATCCGCGCCCTTGAGCGAGCCGGCCCAGCTGTCGAAGAGCTTCACCACCTCGGCGCCGGCCGCGACCTGCGCCAGAAGGTAGGCCGTCGTGGCCTCCGTCAGAAGATCGATGAGATGGCCGAAGGTCTCGGGGTCGGTGTCCTTGAGCCGATGCGCCGGCCCCTGGTCGGGCGTACCGCGGCCGGCGATCATGTAGGTCGCCACCGTCCATGGCGCCCCCGCGAACCCGATGAGCGGCACCTCCGCCGGCAGTTCGCGGCGCAGGATGCGCACGGTCTCGTAGATCGGCGACAGGGTCTCGTGAATCGCCTCCGCCGGTTTCAGCGCGGCGAAATCGGCGGCGCCGGTGACGGTGGACAGCCGCGGCCCCTCGCCGGTCACGAACCAGAGATCCGCCCCGAGCGCCTGCGGCACCAGCAGAATGTCCGCGAAGAGGATCGAGGCGTCGAAGCCGTAGCGCCGGATCGGCTGGAGCGTCACCTCGGCGGCCAGCTCGGGCGTGTAGCAGAGCGACAGGAAGTCGCCGGCCTGGGCCCGCGTGGCGCGGTATTCGGGCAGGTAGCGCCCGGCCTGTCGCATCATCCAGACGGGCGGAACGGGCAGCGTCTCGCCCCGGAGCGCGCGCATCAGCAATCTGTCGTCGGCCATGGATCCTCCCGTCTGTCACTCCTGCGAGACATTCCGCGCCCGCGCGCGGATGTCAATGCGTCAGCACGACCGTTGCCCTGACGCGGCCGCCCGGCTAGGAAAGCGTCATGAGCATCGAGATCCCGACCCCCGACCGACCGCTGAAGATCGGCACCCGCGGCTCGCCGCTGGCGCTGGCCCAGGCCTACGAGACCCGCGCGCGCCTGATGGCCGCCCATGGCGCCGAGGAGTCCGCCTTCGAGGTCGTGGTCATCAAGACCACCGGCGACCGGGTTCAGGACCGCCCGCTGAAGGAGATCGGCGGCAAGGGACTCTTCACCAAGGAAATCGAGGAGGCGATGCTCGGCGGCGAGATCGACATCGCGGTCCACTCGATGAAGGACATGCCGGTCGCGCAGCCCGGCGGGCTCGTGCTCGACTGCTACCTGCCGCGCGAGGATCCGCGCGACGCCTTCGTGTCGCCCCATATCGACAGCATCTTCGACCTCGCCGCGGGCGACGTGGTGGGCACCTCCAGCCTGCGGCGGCGCGCGCAGATGCTGCACCGCCGCCCCGATCTCGAGGTGGTGGAGTTCCGCGGCAACGTGCAGACGCGCCTCCGCAAGCTCGAGGACGGCGTGGCGCGCTGTACCTTCCTCGCCATGGCCGGCCTGAACCGGCTCGGCATGGCCGAGGTGGCCCGCGGCCCGGTGCCCGACACGGAAATGCTGCCGGCGATCGCGCAGGGGGCCATCGGGATCGAACGGCGCGCCGACGATCACCGGATGGCCGCCCTGCTGGCGCCGATCCACGACGCCGCGACCGCGGAGCGGCTCGCGGCAGAGCGGGCCTTCCTGGCAGAGCTCGACGGCTCCTGCGAAACGCCCATCGCCGGGCTGGCCGAGGTGACCGACGGAACGCTGCGGCTGCGCGGCGAGATCCTGCGCCCCGACGGCTCCGAGGCGCATGCCGACGAGATCAGCGGCCCGGTCGCGGACGGTACGGCCATGGGGCGGGAGCTTGCCCGGTCGCTGCTGGGCCGCGCCGGTCCGGGCTTTCTCGACTGGCTGTCCTGAGGCCGCTTCGCGGCGATTCGATGTCTCCGACGGGGATATTTCCGCCACTTGGAGACGGCATGCCTGCCTTCCAAGTGGGCCAAATATCCTCGCGCGGAGCGCGAAATACCGGCCCGAAGGGCCGGACCCCGGCCGTCAGGGCAGGACCTTGCCCGGGTTCATGATGCCCTTGGGGTCGAGCGCGGCCTTGATCGCGCGCATCACCTCCAGCGCGGCCGGATCCTTGCGCCGCGCCATGGTGCCGCGCTTGGTGTGGCCGATCCCGTGCTCGGCCGAGAAGGTGCCGCCGAGATGCTGCACCGCGTCCTCCACCGTCTCGAGCACCCGTTCGCGGAGCGCCGGATCCCCCGGCGTGGCGCAGCGGTCCAGCCAGACGCAGTAATGCAGGTTGCCGTCGCCGAGATGGCCGACGGTGATGTCCTCTGCACCGGGGGCGATTTCCGGCAGCGTTTCGGCCATGCGGTCGAGAAAGGGTTCCACCTTGTCGAGCGGCAGCGCGATATCGTTGTTCACCACCGGCCGGCGCATCACCGAGACCTCGTAGGCGGCTTCGCGCCGGGCCCAGATCTCGCGGCGCTGNGCCTCGGTCTGGGCGATGACGGCGTCGGTCAGCTGGCCGGCCTCCAGCATCTCGCCGAGCGCGTCCTCCAGCACCGCCGTGACGGGCAGGCGCCCGTCGGGGCCGGGCGCCGCATCGCGGGGCGCGGTGGCCCCGATCTCGACCAGGACGTTGATCGGATGCGTTTCCCCGAAGACCGGCCGGGTATCCGGGAAGCGTTCGGCAAGGGCGTCCATGTAGGCCCCGGGCATGTATTCGAACGCCTCCACCGCGCCGCCCGTGGTCGCCTGCAGGCGGTTCAGCAGGTCAAGCGCCGCCGAAAGCCGCGGCACGGCCAGCATCGCGGTCGCGTAGGCGCGGGGCGCGGGCGCCAGTTTCAGCACCGCCGCCGTGATGACGCCGAGCGTGCCTTCGGCGCCGATATAGAGATCCTTCAGGTCGTAGCCGGTGTTGTCCTTGTGAAGCTCGGTCATCAGGTCCATCACGCGCCCGTCGGGGGTGACGACCTCGACCCCGAGGGTCAGCGCCCGCGTGTTGCCGTATCGCAGCACGTTCGACCCGCCGGCATTGGTCGCCAGGTTGCCGCCGATCGTGCAACTGCCGCGCGCCCCGAAGACCAGCGGGAAGATCAGGCCGTGATCCGTCACCGCCCGGTGCAGGGTCTCGAGCACCACGCCGGCCTCGACGATGGCGAGGCGTGCCCCCGGGCGGATCTCGCGGATGCGGGAAAGCCGTTCGAGCGAGAGCAGGATCGCGCCCTGCTCCGCACCGGCCCAGGCGCCGCCCGAGACCCCGGTATTGCCGCCGAGCGGCACCACCGGCGTGCCCGTCTCGTGGGCCAGCCGCATGACGGCGGCGACCTGGGCCGTGTCGGCGGGCCGGACGACGGCGCGCGCCTGGCTCCGGTAGGTGCCGGTCGCGTCTTCCTCGTATGGCGCGCGGGCGTCCGCGTCGGTCAGAACATGGGCCGCGCCGACGATCTCGGCCAGGGGTTGTAGCAGCGTGTTGGGCATCGGGCCTCCGTGTCGCGAAGACCGGCATGCTAGCGCCGCCGGCGCCGAGCGCAACCGCCCCTCTCAGAGCCCCTCGCGCAGGTCGATCGCCGCGCCCGTGCGCGCCGACAGTTCGGCGGCCTCGCCCACCCGGACCGACCACAGCCCGTCGCGGAGCGTGACCTCGGGCGTGCCGCGGCCGGTGCGGACCAGGTCGAAGAACCGGCGGTGCTGGTGGTAGGTCGACCCGTGATGGTCGCCCGCGCCCAGGATGCGCGGGTCTTCCTCCACCTGTTCGATCTGCTCGGCCTTGGTGGTGCGGTCGGAAATCACGACCTGGCTGGGCCGCTGGACGCCGCCGGGGGCAAAGCGCGCCGGACCGGGCACACAGGCATCCACGCGGGCGCGCGGCCCGGTGACCGAGATCACCTCCTGCCAGGCGCTGCCCTCGGCGAACATGCAGAGATCCAGCATCCCGCGCGTTCCGCCGGCAAAATCGACGATGACATAGGCGTTGTCGATGATGTCGGGCGCCTGGCCGTCATAGACCTCGTCGACATGGTTCACGTCCATCGCCCCCGAGGCGTAGACCCGCACCGGGTCGTCCTGCATCGCCAGCCGCATCAGGTCCCAGAAATGGCAGCATTTCTCGACCAGCGTGCCGCCCGTGCGGCGGTTGAACCGGTTCCAGTCGCCGACCTTTGGCAGGAACGGAAAGCGGTGCTCGCGGATCGAGATCATCCGCGGGGGGCCGGCCGTGCCGGCGGCAAGCTCGGCCAGCAGGCGCTGGACCGGCGCCATGTAACGGTATTCCATCGCCACCCATACCGGCGCCGCGCGGTCGTCGGCCCGTCGCAGGATCTCCCGGCAGTCGAAGCTGGTCGTGGCAAGCGGCTTCTCGCAGAGGATGGGTTTGCCGGTGGCCAGCACGTCCAGCATCACGTCGTGATGGGTGTCGTTGGGCGTGGCGATCACATAGGCGTCGCAGAGATCGGCCGAGAGCAGCTCGCGGTGGTCGGTGAAGGCCCGTGCCCCGCCGCCGGCCAGCGCGAGACTGTCGCGGCGCATCGCCGTGTCCGGTTCGGCCAAGGCGGCGATCGAGGCGCCCTCGATCAGGGCGAGGTTGCGGATGTGCTCCTGGCCCATCATGCCGGCGCCGATCAGCCCGTAGCGTATCGTCATCGATCAGAGCTCCATCACCGGCAGGTGCATGGCCCCGGCGACGTCGCGCAGCGCTTGGCGATGGTCGCCATAGGCGAGCGCCACGTGATGCTCCAGCCCCGAGGCGATCACGTCGGCCAGGACCTGGCCGGCCGGATTGTCGAAGCGCACCACGCCGGACGTGCCGGTGAAGGCCATGGGGCGTTTCAGCATCTCGCCCGCGGCGATGACCATCTTGGGCCGACCGAAGGCCTGGCTGATGCGCAGGAAGGTCACGCGGCCGGGTTTCAGNGGGAACTCGTAGAGCAGCGGCATCCGCCGGTTGGTGTGCACCGTCGCTGTCGCCGCCACGTCGGGATCCCGCATCGAGATGGGCGCCTGGCCGCAATGCCAGACAACGCCGGTGCCGTCCGCGGTGTCAATGTCCACGAGATCGGCGAGGAAGACCGGGTCCTGCGCTGTTTCCTGCAATACCAGCTGGGTCAGTGCGCCGTAGACGTCGGCCTCGCAGGCGCAGGGAACGCGCGCCTCGCCCATCATCGCCACCGGCCCGCAGACCGCGCCGCCATACTCGGTGAAGGTCTCGGGCCAGCAGCGGATCGCGAAGGCGTCGTAGTCGCCTTGCGCGCGAAGCCCGTCGAGCGCCGTCTTGAGCCGGAGCGACCGGGTCAACTCCGCCTGGTCGACGGAATCGAGGTCCGTCATCTGGGCCTCGGCCGCGGCGCGGACGGCGGCCTCGGCGCCTTCGGGCAGGGCCCGGGCGTCGTCGAACAGCCGCTCGAGCGGGATCTCGTCGACGGTCACCCCGGCGAGGCGTTCGATCTCGTCGGGATCGTAAGCGCAGGTGGTGAAGCCGTCGGGGTGCGCCCCGATCCGGGCGATGCGGCGCGTGGCGATCCGGTCGGCGATGTCCTCGGCCTCGGGCGTGGTGCGCATGGCGTTGCCATGGGGGCGCATCCGCCCCGAAGGCCGGTGGCCGGCAAGCATCGACTTGAGATCGGCCGCGACATCGCCCGCGGGATCGGCGAAGAGCCAGCCGAAGCCGCGCTCGGCCCGGCCGAGCGCGTGGCTCGCCAGGTTGAGGCCGCAAAAGGCGTTGAGCCTGAGACGCCCGCCCAGCCGGGGCTCGGGCACCGCCCAGAGCGAGAGCGGCGTATCGGGAAAGGCATGCGCGGCGGCCACCGTCATCGAGGNATCGGTGAAGGTCACCTGCAGGATCAGCAGCTGATCGATGCCGGCGGCCTGCAGATCGGCGATTGCGGCCTCGGTCGCCCCGGCGTCGAAGAGCAGGGTTCGGGGGCCGGCGATCTCGTGGCCCGTCGCGTCGAGCGCGGCGCACATGGCGGCGAGCTTTTCCTCTGCGAAGGGGACGTCGAAGGTGGGCCGGCCGAGTGGAAGAAGTCCGAGTTTCAAGATCACATCTCTGCATATTGGTGGCGGAAAGAGGCGTCGGCGGGCCGGAAACCGGCCTCGCCGCCGAATACGGGGTGCGCGTTCCACGGGGTGGCCTGCGCATCGGCCAGCGCGCCGATCTCGTCGAGATAGGCGACCGCGCCGCCGGACAGGCCCTGGCGGATGGCCTCCCAGTCGGGATAGGCGCGGAAGGCGTCGAGCCAGATCGCACGCCCCGCGAGGAAGCCCGAGGCGCCGGCGCGGAAGGCGTGTTCGAGGATCCGGCGGAACTCTGCCTGGCCGGCCCCGGCCGAGAGCATCACCCAGGGCCGGCCCGCGAGCCGGCCCATCTCGTCGAAGGCATCCTGCACCCCGGCCGACCCGTCGGCCGCCGCGGCGGCGACAGGGCTTTCCAGCTTGAAGACGTCGACGCCGTAATCGGGCTTGGCGAATTCCGCGACCGAGGCGAGCACGTGATCCGTGTTCTTGCCCTGCATCTCGACATAGTCCCTGGTCTGGTCGGCGTCGCTGGCCAGCGGATAGACCAGCAATTCGAACAGGAAGGGAATGTCGAAGCGCGCGCAGGCCGCGCCCACGCGCTTGACGTAATCCTGCTGGGCGCGGCAGACCTCGGGCGTGGCGTCGGGGCGATACCACGCCAGCACCTTCACCGCGTCGCCGCCCATCCGCTTGATCTTGTTCACGCTCCAGTCGTCGATGCTGTCCGACAGCCGCCCGCCGGGTGTCTCCTCGAAGACGGAGTCCTCCAGCGTGACGACCAGGCCCTTCTCGGGCGACATCACGTCGATGGCGTGCGGGATGGCGAAATGCGGATCGAGCAGCAGGGCGGTGCTGCCCGGCTGCAGGGTTTCGATCAGCAGCCGCTTGAACCGCGCGACCTCGTCCCAGGGCGCCTCCGCCACGTCGAGCGCCTGCGCGATGGGCCCCTTGATCGGCGGGCGCTGATCCACGGCGGTCATCTTGAAGATCCCTTTGGCGTCGGCCATGCGGCGCATGCCCCAGAGCTTGCCGGGCGTCAGGTTCATCTGTCCGTCTCCTTCAGAAATTTCTCGACCTCGGCGCGGTCGGGCGTGCCTGCCCGGCCGCCGGGCCGCGTGCATTTGAGCGCCGCCGCCGCGGCGGCGAAGCGGATCGCGTCCGCGCGGGCCGCGCCCTCGGCCAGGCGGAGCGTGAAAGCCCCGTGCCAGACGTCGCCGGCCCCGAGCGTGTCGACGGCTTCCACGGCGAAGGACGGGGCGTGGGCGATGGCGCCGCGCGCGACCCAGAAACAGCCCGCGGCGCCGTCGGTCACGGCGACCCAGCCGGGTAGCCGGGCGGCCGCGGCGTGCAGGCCGTCCTCGATCGAGTCGAGCCCGGTGAAGCCGGAGAGGCCCTGGCGCGAGAAGACGACGTGGCTCGCATTCTCAGCGAGCGGGGCGTCGATCGGCGGTTCGGCGTCGAGGATGCCGGGGATCCCGGCCGCGCGGGCCAAGTCGAGCGCGGCTGCCGCGCCCTCGACCCATCTTGTGTCGGCCAGCACCGCGTCGAGCCGGGGCAGGCGCCAGGCATCGGGCGGCCCCGGCGGGTCACCGCGCAGGTTCACGATCTGCCGCTCGCCGGCCGGGTCCACCATGACCGCCGAGTAGGAAGACCGGCTGCCGGTCCGGCGGGCGATGTTGGACGTCTCGACGCCCTCGGCGGCGAGCCCGTCCATGATCAATGCACCGATCTCGTCATCGCCGACGCAGGCCGCGAGATGTGCCTGCCCGCCCAGCCGTGCCACCGCGACCGCGGCATTGGCGGCGCAGCCGCCGCCGGCGATGCGTCCGCCCGTGGCCCGGTATTTGCGCGCCGCGTCGGGGATCGCGTCCACGTCGAAAATGAGGTCGAGCACGGCCTGGCCGGCGATGAGGATACGGGTCATGGTCAGTCCACCGCCAGTCCGGAGGGCACGGAGTCCGGCACGCCGAGCCGTCCCTCCACGCTTTCGGTGCCGGTCAGGGCGTGGAGGAAGGCGACAAGGTCTTCGATCTCGGCCCCGGTCAAAGGGGGCAGGTCGATATCGACGCGGGCGCGGTGCCGGGCGCGTTCCAGCCGGTCCTGCGTCACCACGAAATCGGTTGCGGCCAGCCAGGGTGCCGCGGGCAGGCGCGCCATGTCGCCTTGCCAGGCGTCGAGGCTGCCCAGCGGGTCGAGATGATGGCGGATGATGCCCTCGAGCGTCGGGAAGGCGCCGTTATGCCCGTAGGGCGCGGTCAGCGCCACGTTCCGGAGCGACGGCGTCCGAAAGCGGTAGGCGTCCTCGAGCCGGTCGCTTTCGGCCATGCGTCCCACGTCGCGGGCATAAGGGTCGAAGCGGCGCGTGCGGCCGGGGCCGAATTGCGGCAGCGCCAGCGCATGGAAGCGGTGATCCGTCAGGAGCGGCCCGGAATGACAGGTCGCGCAAAGCGCCTTGCCATAGAACAGGTCCAGCCCCCGCCGCTGGGCCGGGTCCAGCGCGCCCCGGTCGCCGGCCAGATAGGCGTCGAACGGCGCGTCGTGCGAGCGGTACTCGGTCCCCTGGAAGGCCGCAAGCGCGTTGGCGACATGGACGATGGTGACGTCCTCGGCGCTGTCGACATCGTCGAAGGCCGCGACGAACATGCGCCCGTATTCGGGGATCGTCCGGACCCGCTTGGCGACATAGGGCCAGACGTAGTCGATCCGGTCATGGGCGGCCCCGGCGATCTGGTTTTCCCTCGGGTTGCCGGCCATCTCGAACTGCGCGGCCAGCGGCAGGAGGGCCTGCGCGGCGAGGATCGTTTCCAGCCCCCGGGGCAGCCACTCCTCGGCCGGGGAATTATAGCCGTTGCCGTAGATGTCCGAGACCTCGAGCCGGCCGTCATGGAACAGCACGTCGATATCCTTGTGCCCGAGGTTCCAGAGTGCGGAGGCGTTGCGCGGGATGCGTTTGCGAATGCGGTGCTCACCCGTGCCGGCCCGCCGCTCCGGCCCGAGGCCCGTGCCGCCCTCGCCGATGCCCAGCGACAGCCCGTCCGAGGTGCCGTGATCGGGGTGGTGGCAGGTCGCGCAGGCGATGTTGCGGTTGCCCGAAAGGATCTTGTCGTGGAAGAGCAGTTGACCGATCCGGGCCTTCTCTGCGTCAAATGCGTGGAAATCGTCGTCGGTCAAAGGGGCCGGCAGGTCGCCCGCGCCGGCCATCCCCGCGACGCAGGACAGGAGGAGAGCCGGAAGATGCGCGCGCTTGCCCTTGCGCTGATACTGTTGGCCGCCCCGGCGGCGGCCGAGATCGAACATGCCCGCGACCTGATGGAAACGGGGCGCTTTGCCGAGGCAATGGCGGAGCTGCGCCCCGCTGCCCGGTCCGGAAATGCCGATGCCGAGGAACTGATCGGCGTCATGTATGCGCTGGGCCTTGGCGTCGAGCGCGACGACCGGCGTGCCTTCGAATGGTACCTGCGCTCGGCGATGAAGGGGCATCCGGGGGCGCAATCCGGTGTCGGCTGGTACTACGAGGTCGGCCGCGGCATGCCCGAACCCGACCTCGTGCGCGCCTACATGTGGTACGTCCTCTCCGCCATCGGGGGCGATCCCGACGCGGCCATCTCGCAGGAGGAGGTGGTCAAGAAAATGACGGAGGAACAGATCGAGGCGGCGCATGAGCTGATCGACGACTACCGGGTGTGGCTTTACCCGTTCCGCTGAGCGGCAACGGCAGCGCGGCACCGGGCCGCGCGGTGAAAATCGGGCGCCCCGGCGGACCGGGGCGCCGCCCTGGGTCACTGCATGTCGGCCTGGCGGGCCGCGTTGACCTCGGCCTCGGCTTCTTCGACCGCTTCGGTGAAGGCGGCGAAGATCTCCGGCCCGCGGTTCACGTTCTCCTGGAACCAGTCAAAGACCGGCGCCGCCGCCGCGCGGAACGCGGCCTTCTCTTCCGGGGTCGGAACGTAGAGATCGCCGCCGCCGTCGACAAAGTCCGTGTAGGCCTGGATCGACTTGCGCTTCGGCGAAGCGAAGGTCGCCTGCTGCAGCTGGTAGAAGCCGTCGACCACGACGCGTTTCAGTTCGTCGGGCATGGACATGAACTTCTCGTTGTTCATCCACCAGAGCGCGCCCATGTAGGCATGCCCGTCCAGCGTGACATATTGCAGGCCGGCATCCGGGAACTTCATGCCCATGATGTCGGTAATCCCGTTCTTGGAGCCTTCGACCACGCCGGTCTGGAAGCTGGTGAAGAGCTCGGGCCACGGGATCGGCGTCGGGCTGGCGCCCATCGCCTTGACGAGTTCCTGCGGCAGGTCGGCCACGACGGTGCGGATCTTGAGGCCTTCCATGTCCGCGGGCGCGGCGATGCGCCGTTCGGTGTTGGCGAAGTTGCGCCAGCCGCCGGTGTTGCCGACGGTCATCAGACGGATCGTGCCGCCCGAATCCTCCAGCGCCATGTCGCGCATCTCGTTGACGAAATCGCTGCGCAGGACCTTCTCGGCGATGCGGTCATCGGCCATCAGGTAGGGCAGGTCGAGCACCTGGACATAGGGAAAGATGCCGGCCGCGCCGCCCGAGGTGGAGATATAGACGTCGATCGACCCGTCGGAGACGCCCTGCAGGCATTCCGCGCCCTTGGAGCAGAGCTGCGTGCCGATGAAGAGTTCCACGTCGATGGCGCCGTTGGAGGCGTTCTCGACGTAGTTCTCGAAGACGATGAGGCCGTCGTAGTCCTCGTCGTTCTCGTTGGAATTGGCCGTCGCGCGGATGGTGTACTCCTGCGCCGTGGCCGCCAGCGGCGCCCCCGCGAGAAGCGTCGCCATCAGCAGCGACCCGATGGTTCCCTTGAGCATGGTGTACCTCCCTTTTCTGGTCATGCGTCTCGGATTTGCCTCACTGCACGAAGCCCGTGATCCGCGGAACGAACATCGAGATCGCGGGCACGTAGGTGATCAGGAAGATCACCAGCACTTCGATGGCGAGGAACGGCAGGATGGCCTTGGCGATGGTCTCCACCCGCTCGTTGGACACGGAGGAGGCCACGAAAAGCACCAGCCCCATGGGTGGCGTCGCCAGGCCGACGGTCAGGTTGACCGACATGATGATCGCGAAATGCACCGGATGCACGCCAAGATCGGTGAAGATCGGCGCGAGGATCGGGCCCAGGATGATGATCGCCGGGCCGGCATCGAGGAACATGCCCACCACGAAGAGCAGCAGGTTGATCAGGAAGAGCAGCATCAGCGGGTTCTCGCTGAGGCCCAGGATGAACTCGGCCAGGATCTCCGGCGTGTGGCTGAGGCTGACGACGGTCTTGAACGCCATCGCGGCGCCGACCAGCAGCAGAACGACCGACGAGGTCAGCGCCGCCTTCGTGAAGACCGCGGGAATGTCGGACGGCCTAAGGGTGCGCAGGATGAACAGCCCGACGATCAGCGCGTAGCCGGCGGCGACGGCGGAGGCCTCCGTCGGGGTGAAGATGCCGCCGAGGATGCCGCCCAGGATGATGACCGGCGTCATCAGCGGAAAGAACGCCTTGAGGCTCGCCTGGCCGCGCTCGCCCCAGCTCGCCTTGGCGGTCGCGGCGGGGAAGCCGTATTTGTCGGCCTGCAGCTTGACCATGATCATCAGGCCGATCCCGACCATCAGCCCGGGGACGATACCGGCGAGGAACAGCGCCGCGACCGATTCGCCCATGACATAGGCATAGATGATCATGATGCCCGAGGGCGGGATCACCGGCCCGATCACCGAGCTTGCCGCGGTGATCGCCGCGGCGAAACGGCGGGTGTAGCCCTGCTTTTCCATCGCCGGGATCAGCATCGAGCCGAGCGCCGAGGTGTCCGCCACCGCGGATCCCGAGAGCCCGGCGAAGAGGATCGAGGAGAGCACGTTCACATGCGCCAGCCCGCCGCGCAGGTGCCCCATCATCGCCTGGCTGAATTCCACCAGCCGCATGGTGATGCCGCCGCGGTTCATCAGCTCGCCCGCGAGCATGAAAAAGGGGATCGCCATCAGCGGGAAGCTGTCCATCCCGTTGTAGACGTTGCGGTAGAGCAGCGCGATGTCGCGTTCCTGCCCGTTCAGCCAGAGCAGCAGGCCCGGCGCGGCCAAGAGCCCGAAGAAGACCGGCAGCCCGACCATCAGGAACAGCAGGAAGACCGGCAGGAACCAGACCAGCATCACTCGGCCCCCACGACGAGGGCGTGGTCATCGGAGGGCAGCTCGACCTCCGGGTCGAAGATGCGGACCAGGCATTTCAGCATCAGCTCGACATTGACCGAGATCAGCAGCACCAGCCCGACCGGCAGCGACATGTACATCCACGCCAGCTTGATCGGCACCGCCTTCAGCCCGAAGAGATCGAGCGGCAGCTTCAGCGTCGACGAGGCGAAAAGCCAGCCGCTGTTCACGTGCTTGAGGCCAAGCTGCAGACCCACCACCAGAACGACGAGCGACAGCGCGAAGAGCAGGATGCCGAAGATCAGCCCGGGCACCCTGGGCAGGAGGCGGGCGAACATGTCGATCGAAACGAATCCGCCCCAGCGATAGGCCGAGGGCGCGACCACCCCCGTCATCCACAACATCAGGAAGCGGGCGGCCTCGTCCGGCCAGGGCAGGGCGCTGTTGAAGACGTAGCGCGCGACGACCTGGACCAGGATGACGAGCACCATCAGGAACATCGCCATCCAGGCGATGTGGCGACCGACGCGCAGAACGGCCGTGTTGACCGCGCAATGCGCCCGCAGGATTAGCAGAATCCCCCGAATGGCAGGCTCCTCCCCGGTCGGCCAGATTCACGCGCGGTTCGTTTGTCGCCGCGTTGCTTTCGAATGCTTTCCGAAACGAAACCCTGAGTCAACCCTGACCGGTCAAGGCGGGCTGCGGTTCGGTGCGGTGCGGGGCGGCCTCGACGAGATCGACGTCGTGGGTCCGGCAGAGCCGTCGCAGCGCCGGGGAATCGCAGCGATCGGTGACCAGGCTGTGGATCTGCCGCACATGCCCGATCCGGACCGGCGCCGAGCGGCCGAACTTGCCGCTGTCCACGGCCAGGATCACGTGCCGGGCGTTCTCGATGATGGCGCGCGCGACATGGGCTTCGCGCAGGTCGAAATCCAGAAGCGCGCCGTCCTCGGCCACGGCGGCCGCCCCGATCACCGCGAAATCGGCGCGGAACTGGCGGATGAACTCCACCGCGCCGGCCCCGACGATCGAGCCGTCGGAGTGGCGGACGGTGCCGCCCGGCACCATCACGTCGACCCCCGGGAATTTCCTGAGCTCGTTGGCGATCCCGACATTGTCCGAGATCACCTTGAGCCCGACATGCCGCCCGAGCGCCCGGGCCACCGCGGCGGTCGTCGTCCCGGCGTTGATCAGCAGCGCCACGTTGTTGGGGAGGCGTTCGGCCACGGCGGCGCCTATGGCCTCTTTCTGCGGGGCGGCGATGTCGCGGCGCACCTCGAAGCTGGTGTACTCGACCCCGGCCAGCAGGGTCGCGCCGCCGTGAAAGCGGTTCACGAGGTGCGCGGCCTCGAGCGCGCGCAGGTCCTTGCGGATCGTCTGGGGCGTGGTGCCGAAAACCTGTGCCAGCTCTTCGACGAGGACCCGGCCTTCCTGGCGGATCTGGCTCATGATGGCGGTCTGGCGAGGCGAGAGCATGGGTGGGGCCGCTTGGACAGGGCGAACAGGTTTCGTTTATAGACCAGAAACGAAACAATTCGCAAATCCGCCTCAGTGCCCGGCGGGACTCCGGCGGATGTCGCCCAGGTCGAGTACCGGCGAGGCATCGAGTCCCTTGGCGTTCAGCAAGAGCGCGACACGTTCCAGCGCGGCCACGATCATCGCCTGTTCCCAGTCCTCCAGCCCGTCGAACTGGGCGGTGAACTGGTCCTGCAGCGGATCGGGCGCACGGTCGAGCACCTCGCGGCCCTGGTCCGTGAGCAGGATGTTGGTCTGGCGCCTGTCGGTCTCGGAGCGCTGGCGCCGGATCATGCCCTTTTCGGAGAGCCGGTCCAGCAGCGCCGTCATCGTGGCCTGAGAGACGCCGAGGGTCGCGGCCATTTCCTTGGGCGTGGAGCGCCCGGTCTCGCTGACCGCCTGCAAGGTCAGCATCTGCGCCGTGGTCAGGCCCGAGGCCTTGGCCAGATTCCGGCTGTGCATCTCGGTGGCGCGCAAGATGCGGCGGAGCGCGATCAGGGCAATATCGGACCGTTTCATGGACCCTCCGCTCGCGGGACAACATCGGACGCGCCGATTTTCCACCGAAACCGGTGTTTCGCAATAGCTAATTGTTTGGTTGGCTAAATGAAAATGCCCCTGCGCATCGAGGGACTCGGGGAATGTAACGGCTATCGAATGTAAAATTTGCGCATATAGCCTTAAAAAATAGGGTTCTGAGGAAATGTTGCTTAGGCTGTTGAAATATTCAGCTTCATTGGCTATCTATACGTCCAGATGAGTTGAGGACGGAAAACATGCCTTCGAAAGACAACGATCCTAGCCGATCGCGGGACGTGGTGTTCCGCACACCCACGGACACCGATGGGGCCGCGATCTGGAACCTGATCCGCGAGAGCAAGCCTCTCGACGAGAATTCCATGTACTGCAACCTGATCCAGTGCACGGACTTCGCGGATACCTGCGTGGTGGCGGAGCTGGACGGCGAAATCGTCGGCTGGATCTCGGCCTATATCAAGCCGAGCGAACCCGAGACGGTCTTCGTCTGGCAGGTGGCCGTGTCCGAAACCGCCCGCGGCATGGGCGTCGGCAGCCGGATGCTGACGGCGCTTCTCGACCGCGACGCGTGCCGTGACGTGACCACGCTGCAGACGACCATCACCCGCTCCAACGCGGCCAGCTGGGCGCTCTTCTCGCGCTTCTGCGACCGGATGGACGGCGACATGGATCACGAGCCGCACTTCACCCGCGACGAACACTTCGACGGGACGGCGGCGACCGAACACCTGGTCACCATCGACCTTGCGGCCGAGGATCTGAAGAAAGCGGCCTGACCGGCCCCTTCACCCGGCCGGCGCGGCGGAGTCGCTGCCGCGCCCACCCCCTTTCCCCAGATGACGAGGATAGTCATGACCACCGCCAAGACAGCGGATAAATCGATCTTTGCGCGCCGTGAATCCGAGGTGCGCAGCTACAGCCGCAGCTTCGACACGGTGTTTTCCACCGCGCAGGGCAGCCACCTGATCAACGAGAACGACGAGGTATTCATCGACTTCCTGGCTGGCTGCTCGTCGCTGAACTACGGCCACAACGATCCCGAGATGAAGGCCGCGCTGGTCGAGCATATCGCCGGCGACGGCATCGCGCACGGGCTCGACATGTACACCGACAGCAAGGCCGCTTTTCTCGAGAGTTTCGAGGAGCTGATCCTCAAGCCGCGCGGCATGGATCACAAGGTGATGATGACCGGCCCGACCGGCACCAATGCCGTCGAGGCCGCGCTGAAGCTGGCGCGCAAGGTGACCGGCCGCAAGAACGTCGTCTCCTTCACCAACGGCTTCCATGGCATGACGCTGGGGTCGCTGGCACTGACCGGCAATTCCGGCAAGCGCGGCGGCGCGGGCGGCGTGGCGCTGGGCGACGTGACGCACCTGCCCTTCGAAGGGGCCATGGGGCCGGACGTCGACACGCTGGAACTGGCCGACGCCATGCTGAGCAACCCCTCGAGCGGCATCGACGCGCCGGCGGCTTTCATCCTGGAAACCGTCCAGGGTGAGGGCGGGCTGAACGCCGCCTCCAAGGAATGGCTGCAAGGCGTGGAGAAGCTCGCCCGCAAGCACGGGGCGCTCTTCATCGTCGACGATATCCAGGCCGGCATCGGCCGCACGGGCGAGTTCTTCTCCTTCGACGGGATGGGCATCTCGCCCGACCTGATCCCGCTGGCGAAGTCGCTGTCGGGCTTCGGCCTGCCTTTCGCGCTGCTGCTGCTGAAGCCGGAGCACGACATCTGGAAGCCGGCCGAGCATAACGGCACCTTCCGCGGCAACACGCATGCCTTCGTCACCGGGCGCATCGCGCTCGAGAAGTTCTGGCGCGACGACAAGTTCGCCACCGAGGTGAAGCGCAAGGGCGAGGTGCTGAACAAGCGCCTGTCCGAGATCGCCGCCTACATCCCCGGGGCGCACCTCAAGGGCCGTGGCATGATGCAGGGCATCGACGTGGGCTCGGGCGAAATGGCCGAGGAAATCTGCGCCACCTGCTTCGACAACGGGCTGGTGATCGAGACCTCCGGCGCCCATGACGAGGTGGTCAAGGTGCTGGCGCCGCTGACCACGCCCGACGAGGTGATGGCCGAGGGTCTCGACATCCTCGAGGCAGCCGTGCGCGGCGTCGCCGGAAGCAAATCCATCGCAGCGGAGTAACACCACCCATGATCGTACGCGATTTTCACGAGCTGAAGAACACCGACAAGGCCGTCTCGGACGCGGAATGGACATCCGTCCGGATGCTCCTGGCCGGCGACGGGATGGGCTTCAGCTTCCATATCACGACGCTGAAGGCCGGGTCGGAACACACGTTCCACTACAAGCACCACTTCGAGAGCGTCTACTGCATCTCGGGCAAGGGCTCGATCACGGATCTCGCCACCGGCGAGACCCACGAGATCCGCCCCGGCGTGATGTACGCGCTGGACCAGCACGACAAGCACACCGTGCGGTCCGAAGAGGATCTGGTGATGGCCTGCTGCTTCAACCCGCCCGTGACCGGGACCGAGGTGCACCAGGCCGACGGATCCTACGCGCCGGCCCCGGCCGACGCCTGAAGCGCGAGACGTTTCGCAGGAACGCGGCGGCGGCCCCGGCTCGGGGCCGCGCCTGCCAAGGAAAACCAGGAAGGTTCACAGTGACTGACAAGCAAGCCCATACGGGCCACACCGTCGAGAAGATCGGCGGCACGACAATGAGCCGTTCGCGCGAGCTGATCGACAGCCTCTACAAGCGCGAGGGCCCTGACGGGACGCCCTATAACCGCGTCTTCGTCGTGTCGGCCTTTGGCGGTATCACCGACCTGCTGCTGGAACACAAGAAATCCGGCACGCCCGGGGTCTACGGCCTGTTCGCGAATGCCGACAACGATCACGCCTGGTCGGACGCGCTGAACAAGGTCGCGGAGGCCATGTGCGACACCCATGGCGAGATCCTGAGCGAGCCGGGCGATCAGCGCATGGCCGACGACTTCGTCCGCGAACGGATCGAGGGCGCGCGCAGCTGCCTGATCGANCTGCAGCGGTTGTGTTCCTATGGCCATTTCCGGCTTAACGAGCACATGCTGACCATCCGGGAACTGCTCTCGGGGCTGGGCGAGGCCCATTCGGCTTTCGTCACCTCGCTGCTGCTGAACCGCGAGGGCGTCAACGCGCGGGCCGTCGACCTGACCGGCTGGCGCGACGACGAGGTCGTGACGCTGGAAGAGCGCATCACCCGCGCCTTCGAGGACGTCGATTTCGCCACCGAGCTGCCGGTCGTCACCGGGTATGCCCAGTGCAAGGGCGGGCTGATGCGTGAATTCGACCGCGGCTATTCCGAGGTCACCTTCAGCCAGATCGCCGCGCTGACGGGCGCGCGCGAGGCGGTGATCCACAAGGAATTCCACCTGTCGAGCGCGGACCCGAAACTGGTCGGCGTGGAGGCCGTCCAGAAGATCGGCCGGACCAATTACGACGTGGCCGACCAGCTCTCGAACATGGGGATGGAAGCGATCCATCCGCGCGCGGCCAAGACGCTGCGCCGTGCCGGCATTCCGCTGCGCGTGGCCAACGCCTTCGAGCCGGAAGATCCCGGCACGCTGATCGACGAGGAGGCCGCCGGCGAACCGCGCGTCGAAATGGTGACGGGTCTCGGCGTCTACGCGCTGGAACTCTTCGAGCAGGACATGGTTGGCGTGAAGGGCTACGACACGACGGTGCTGGACGTGCTGACGCGCCACAAGGTGCGCATCGTGGCGAAATCGTCGAACGCCAACACGATCACGCACTATGTCGACGCGCCGCTCAAATCGGTGCGCCGCGTGGAGCAGGACCTGCGCAAGCTCTACCCGTCTGCCGAGCTGTCGGCGCGGAACCTGGCCATCGTGGCCGCCATCGGCGGCGATCTCTCGGGGCTGAAGGTGATGCTGCGCGGTCTCTCGGCGCTGGATGCGGCCGGCATCGAGCCGATCGCCGTGCAGCAGACCACGCGTGACGTGGACGTGCAGTTCGTCGTGCCCAAGGACAAGATGGCGGACACCATCCGCCAGCTTCACAAGGAACTGGTCGAACCGGCGAAGACCGCCGGCAAGACCGCGGAATTGCACGCCGCCTGAGGCGGCGTGCAACCCTGGGCGGCCGGGCGCTACGTCCTCATCTCAACGCGCCCGGCCCCTAGGTCATCTACCCCACCACATCTCGACCCTCGGTGCCAAGGGCGTCGAGCCGGGCTTCTACCGTTTCAGCGGCGACGCCGGCCTGCGCGATCCCGCGCCACGGATCCTCCTTTTGGGCCAGCCGGCGGAAGATGTTTCCCATGTGGTAATCCTGCGGGCCGGTCCGGCCCAGTGCCTCGTCCCAGTCGAGCGGCGTCGCAATGGGCGCGCGCGGTTTGGCGCGGACGCCGTAGGGCGCCACGCCGGTCTGGCCATAGGCATTGCGCAGCGTGTCCAGGAACACCCGGTCGCCGCGCCCGGCCTTGCGCTGCTCGGTGGTAAAGCTGTCCGGCTCGGCCGCTGCCAGGCGGTCCGCGATCCGTCGCGCCAGCGCCCGCACCCGGTCGAATCCGGCGCTGCGATCCAGCGGCAGGATGACGTGGAATCCGCGCGACCCGGTGGTCTGGACATAGGCGGTCAGGTCGAGAGCCTCGAACAGGTCTTTCAGGTGCCGTGCGGCACGGCGCACCTTGCCGAAATCCCGGTCCGACGGATCGAGATCGAAGATCATCCGATCCGGATGATCCGGACGGTCCACCCGCGCGAGCGAAAGATGCGGCGTGATCGTGCCCTGCGTGGCGAGAAAGGCAAGCGTTGCCGGGTGGTCGGCGACCACGTAGCTGACGCTTCCGCCCTCTTTCGGAAGCTCGGCGCGCCGAACCCATCCGGGGAAATGATCCGGCGCGTTCTTGTGGAAAAACCCCTCCGCCCCGATGCCGTCGGGAAAGCGCTGCATCGTCACCGCGCGGCCCTGCCAGAGCGGTGCCGCGGTCTCGGCGATGCGGGCGTAATAGGCCACGAGATCGCGCTTTGTGATCCCGTCATCCGGAAAATACGGCTTGTCCGGGTGGCTGATCTCGATCTGCTTGCCATGAACCTCCATCGTCTCGGTCATGCCGGACGCTCCCGCACCACCTCGCCCGCCGGCTTGTCCCGGCGCAGGCCCAGGAACCGCGGATGGCGCAGCTTGCCTGCCTCCGTCCACTCGGTGAATCCGAACGCCCCGACGAGTTCCGGATCGATCCACGTCACGTCGCCGTCATCCACCGGATCGGCAAAGGGGCTGTCCGCGCGGGTGATCTCGCACATGCGATCATGGAGCCGCTCCAGCGTCTCATCGTCGTAGCCGGTGCCGACCTTGCCCGCGTAGCGCAGGTCTCCATCCTCGTAATAGCCCACCAGCAGCGCGCCGAAGCCGGTCCGCGCCCCCTGGGGCGCGGTGAAGCCGCCGATCACCAGCTCCTGGCCCTGGCTGCATTTGAACTTGAGCCAGTCGCGCGACCGGCGATGGGCATAGGGCGCGTCGGCCCGCTTGGCGATCACGCCCTCCCACCCCCTGGCGCAGGCCTCCCTGTAATAGTCCAGCCCGGTTTCGTTCCGGTGCGGGGTGAAACGCAGCGGGTCGTCCCAGTCGACCGCCGCCCGCAACAGCTTTTTCCGATCCCTGAGCGGCAGGCCGTCCAGCTTGCGCCGGTCAAGGTGCAGGATGTCGAAAAGATAGAGCCAGACGCGTACCGGGCTTCGCCGGGCCGCCGCCGGATCCTTGATCTGCATCCGTTTCTGCAGCCGCGCGAAACTGCTGACCCGCCCGTCGAAGGCGATGATCTCGCCGTCGAGGATGGCGTCGCGCGGGGCGGCCGCCTCGAGCGCATCGACAAGCTCGGGATAGGTATCGTTCAGGCATTTCCGGTTGCGGGTCATGAGCCGCGCACGCCCGTCCGCGATGAAAACGAGCGCGCGTTCGCCGTCCAGCTTGCGTTCATAGACCCAGCC
>PR_CR_10_Liq_1_inCRDRAFT_1000689_pt1 | contig 20541 bp, 17 predicted proteins | sample PRCRCaboRojoPR_3_FD_10241 | JGI IMG/M metagenome (IMG submission 10241)
CCCCCGGCCCTGAGCCTGCCGATTGACTGCACGCTGGGCCAATCCTGCTACATCGAAGACTACGTGGATGCGCGCCCCGGCGAAGGCCAGCGGGATTATACCTGCGGTTTGAAATCCCGCGATGGGCATCGCGGCACGGACATTGTGCTGTTGTCGTTCGAGGACATGGCGCGCGGCGTCGATGTTCTGGCCGCGGCCCCCGGTGTCGTGGACGCCACCCGAGACGGGATGGAGGACGTGGCAGTGAGTGCCGAGACACGCGACGCGATACGCGGGCGCGAATGCGGCAATGCGGTGCGGATCGACCATGGCGAGGGCTGGCACACCCTGTATTGCCATTTGCAGAAGGGCAGCTTGCAGGTTGAGAACGGCAGCCAAGTTGAGGCCGGTGACGTGCTGGCGCGCGTCGGGCTAAGTGGGCTGACCAACGTGCCGCATGTGCATCTGGGCGTTTTGAAAGACGGGCAGATTGTGGACCCCTTCAACCCCGAGGCCCGCGATACCTGCGGCGCGGCGCAAGGTGATGGGCTGTGGCTGGACGCGCCGGGCTATGACCGGGCGGGCCTGTTCACCGCCGGGTTTTCCGGCGATGTGCCAAGTTTTGAGGCGGTAAAATCGGGCCGCGCGCGCATTGAAACCGCGCGGGGTGGATCAAACCTTGTGCTCTATGGGCATGTGTTTTTCGCAGAGCCGGGGGACCAATTGCGCTTTACCATCACCGGGCCTGATGGCGAGGTCTTTCGCAACGAAGTCACACTAGACACCCCGGAAACACAGCTTTTCCGCGCCATGGGCCGTAAGGCGCCTGACGGCGGCTGGCCCGCCGGGGCGTACCGGGGGTATGTGACCCTGTCGCGTGAAGGGCGTATTCTGGCCACCCGGCACGCGGATGTCGAGGTGCGACGGTAACGCCGAACTCTTTGAAGGATTTCGCGCTTCGCACCACATGCGCTTCAATAAAAACTCTGTGGATCAATATCCACGGCCAGCCGCAAATTCCTGGGTGGCTTCAACTGCCCCACCCATTGCGCCACCGCACCTTGCAGGGCCACGCCCTTGGGGGCCTTGACCAACAGCCGCACCCGATGCCGCCCACGCACCCGCGCAATCGGCGCAGGTGCCGGCCCGAAAACTTGCGCGCCAACCGCCCGCACCGGCCCATCCCGCCGCGCCAGTTCAGCGGCGAAATCAAACACCTCCTGCGCATCGGTCGAGGACAGGATGATCCCGGCCATGCGCCCATAGGGCGGCACCCCCGCCTCCCGCCGCGCCGCCGCCTCGGCCTTCCAAAAGCCTTCTTCATCTCCCGACAGAATGGCCCGGATCACCGGATGCTCGGGCTGGAAGGTCTGCAACAGCGCCGTGCCCCGCGCCTGCGCGCGCCCCGCGCGCCCCGCCACCTGCCGCATCAGTTGAAAGGTCCGTTCCGCCGCGCGCAAATCTGACCCTTGCAGGCCCAGATCCGCATCAATCACCCCGACCAGCGTGAGGCGCGGAAAGTTATGCCCCTTGGCCACCAGTTGCGTGCCGATCACGATATCGGTGTCGCCCTCGGCAATCTCGGCGATCTGCGCCTTCAGCGCCCGGGCCGAGCCGAACATGTCCGAACTCAGCGTCGCAATCTTGGCATCGGGGAACAGCGCCTGCGCCTCCTCGCTCAGCCGCTCCACCCCCGGCCCGACCGCCGCCAGCCGGTCCTCCGCCTCGCATTCGGGGCACACCTCCGGCACCGGCTTGGTCTCACCGCACTGATGGCAAACCAGCCGTTTCTGAAACCGATGCTCCACCATCCGCGCGTCACAATGATCGCACCCGATCTGATGCCCACAGGCCCGGCAAATCGTCACCGGCGCATAGCCACGCCTGTTGATGAACAACAGCGCCTGTTCGCCCTTGGCAATCCGCGCATTGACCGCCGCCTGAAGGCTGGGCGAAATCCACCGGTTCGAGGGCAGGCTTTCCGCCCGCATATCAATCGCCCGCATCTCGGGCATCACCGCCTCGCCAAAGCGCGCGGTCAGGTCCAGCCGCCGGTACTTCCCGGCCTCCGCATTGGCCCAGCTTTCCAGCGAGGGCGTGGCACTGGCCAAAATCACCTGTGCGCTACAAAGGCTCGCGCGCAGCACCGCCATATCGCGGGCATTATAAAGCACGCCTTCTTCTTGCTTGTAGGAGGTGTCGTGTTCCTCATCGACGACGATCAACCCCAAGTCCCGGTAGGGCAAAAACAACGCCGAGCGCGCGCCAACCACCACCTCACAGCCGCCTTGGCCCACCATCTTCCAGATGCGCCGCCGCTCGGTCATGGTGGCACCCGAATGCCACTCGGCGGGCTTGGCGCCAAACCGCGCCTCGACCCGTGTGATGAACTCGGCGGTCAGGGCGATCTCGGGCAACAGCACAAGCGCCTGCCGCCCCTGCCGCAGGGTTTCGGCCACGGCCTCAAGATAGACTTCGGTTTTGCCCGAGCCTGTCACCCCGCGCAAAAGCGTGGTGCCATAGGCCCTGCTTTCAATCGCCTCGCGCAGCACCGAAACCGCCGTGGCCTGATCTTCTGTCAGGGCCTTGCCGCCATGCGCGGGATCAAGCGGCGCAAAGGGCAGATCACGCGGCGCTTCCTCCTCGGCGACCGCCCCTTGCGCCACCAAGCCCTTGACCACGCTGGTCGACACCCCGGCCATCTCGGCCAGTTCCTTGAGGGTGAAGGACAGCCCGCCATACTCCTCCAGAACGTCCAGAACCCGGCGGCGCGCATCGGTCATCCGGTCCGGCGTGCCATGGCCCAGCCGGTAAATCTTCTGCATCGACGGCGGATTGCTCAACCCCGGCGCACGGCTCGCCAACCGCAGCATCGCGGGCATCGGCGTCAGGGTATAGTCCGCCGCCCGGCGCAAAAATTCCTGCATCTCGCCCCGCATCGGGGCCACGTCCAGCACCCGGATCACATGCCGGACTTTGGAAATATCGAAATCGCCGCGCCCCGGCCCCCAGACCACGCCCAGCACCTTGCGCGGCCCAAGCGGCACCTCGACAAAGGCCCCGATATGACAGCCCCCCTCCGGCGCGCGGTAGTCCAACAGCCGGTCCAGCGGTTGCGTGGTCAACACGCCCACCAACTCGCCTTCGACAAAATAGGATTTACCGGGCGCGGACACGTACACTCTCCATGACAGGGGTTTCGGCAGGTCACTCTATGGGGTAAACGCAGGGATGAAAAACCCCAACCCGCGCAAAGGGACCTCCACAGATGAAATTTTTCGTTGATACCGCCGACGTCGACGCCATTGCCGAGCTGAATGAACTGGGCATGGTCGACGGGGTCACCACCAACCCCTCGCTGATCCTCAAATCCGGCCGCGACATCCTCGAAGTGACCCGCGAAATCGCCGATATGGTCGATGGCCCGGTCAGCGCCGAGGTCGTCGCAACCGAGGCCGAGGCGATGATNGCCGAGGGCCGCAANCTGGCCAAGATCGCCGANAACATCGCCGTCAAGGTGCCGCTCACATGGGATGGCCTCAAGGCCTGCAAGGTGCTTTCGGGCGAAGGCAACATGGTCAACGTCACGCTGTGCTTCTCGGCCAATCAGGCGCTTCTGGCCGCCAAGGCGGGGGCCACCTTCATCTCGCCCTTCATCGGGCGCCTGGATGACATCAACCTTGATGGCATGGAACTGATCGCCGACATCCGGCAGATCTATGACAACTACGGGTTCGACACGCAAATTCTCGCCGCCTCGATCCGCACCGTCAACCACGCCTTCCAATCGGCCCAGATCGGCGCCGACGTGATGACCGCCCCGCCGGGTGTGATCAAGGCGATGGCCAAGCACGTACTGACCGACAAGGGGCTTGAGACTTTCTTGGCGGATTGGGAAAAAACGGGGCAGAAAATCCTGTAACCTCGTGCTATAACCCCGCAAAACAAGACGAGGGACAAATGAGCAGCACCCCCCAGATCGACGACACACTGCGCGAGCGTATCATCGCGCAGCCCGATGTTATCCTTGAGGATCAAGACCTTATGCGCGCCCTCATCGCCGCGAACGAGCGCGCGATGGGCGGCAATATCGTCGACCTGCGGGGCATTGCCATGGAACGGCTCGAGGCGCGTCTTGACCGCCTTGAAGACACCCACCGCTCGGTCATCGCCGCCGCCTACGAAAACCTCGCTGGCACCAACCAGGTACATCGCGCCATCCTGCGGATGCTCGACCCGGTGGAATTCGAGGCTTTCATCAAGGACTTGGGCGGCGACGTGGCCGAGATCCTGCGCGTGGATAGCGTCAAACTGGTGCTGGAAACCGTGCAGGATGACAGTGACCCGGCCATCAAACGGCTGGGCGATGTCCTCTCGGTCGCCGAACCGGGGTTCATCCAATCCTATCTGACCGGCGGGCGCAATTCGGACCCCCGGCAAGTCACCCTGCGCCAAATCCACGAAGGCGACGCACGGATTTACGGCCAGGACGCCAATTTCGTGCGGTCCGAGGCCTGCCTGCTGCTGGATTTCGGCGAAGGCCGCCTGCCGGGGATGCTCGCCATGGGCGCCGAAGACCCGCACCAATTCACCCCGCAACAGGGCACCGATCTTCTGGCCTTCTTCGCGGGTGTCTTCGAACGGGCCATGCGCCGCTGGCTGTCATGATATCGCCCGCCGCCCGCGACGCCCTGCAAGGCTGGCTGGAGGCACAAAAAGCCCTGCAAGGGGCCTCCGACAACACGCTCGATGCCTACGCCCGCGATGTCGCGGGCTTTCTGGCCTTTATGAGCCAACACAAGGGCGCGGCCCAAGGCATTGGTCCGCTGACCAAGATCACCACCTCCGACATGCGCAGCTGGATGGCCTTCACCCGCGGCCAAGACGTCGGCCCGCGCTCTCTTGCGCGCAAACTCTCGGCGGTCAAAAGTTTCTACCGCTGGCTGTCCGAGCGTGAGGGGTTCGACCCCACCGCCGTTCTCTCGGCCCGCTCGCCCAAGTATCAACGCAAACTGCCCCGTCCGCTGGCCCCCGAGGCCGCGCAGGACGTGCTGGAGACCACCGAAAGTCAATCGCTCACCCCTTGGGTTGCCGCGCGTGATCAGGCGGTCGTCACCCTGCTTTACGGCTGCGGGCTGCGCATATCCGAGGCGCTTGGCCTGACCTGCGATGTCCTGCCCATGGGCGAGGCGCTCAGGATCAAGGGCAAGGGCGGCAAGGAGCGTGTCGTGCCGGTCATCGCCCCCGCAAGCGAGGCGGTCGAGCGCTATACCCACCTTTGCCCCTTCCCCACTGAGCCCGGCGCGCCGCTCTTTCGCGGCGTCCGCGGCGGCGCGCTCAACCCGCGCATCGTACAAAAGACGCTGGAAAACGTGCGCAACCAACTGGGCCTGCCGTCCAGCGCCACACCCCACGCCATGCGCCACAGCTTCGCCACCCATCTGCTCAACGCGGGCGGCGACCTGCGCGCGATCCAGGAATTGCTGGGCCATGCCTCGCTGAGCACGACACAGGCCTATACCGCGGTCGACACCTCGCGCCTGATGGAGGTTTACAACAAGGCCCATCCCAAGGCATGAGTGCGAGTTCCATCAAAGAGGTGCGGAGGCACTGAATGAAACGGCAAGTACAGGCACTCTTCGTGCATTTTCTCACCGCCAGTGGCGCGGTTTTCGCCATGCTGGCCATGCTGGCCGCCGTGGACGAGAAATGGGACCTGATGTTTCTCTGGCTTGTCGTGGCCTTCGCCGTGGACGGAGTCGACGGGCCACTGGCCCGCCGTTATCTGGTCTGGCAGAACGCGCCACGCTTCGACGGGGGGCTGCTCGACCTGATCATCGACTACCTGACCTATGTTTTCATCCCGGCCTTCGCGCTTTTCAAATCCGATCTTCTGCCGGGTTGGACGGGCTGGGTGGCGATCATCCTGATCACCTACGCCAGCGCGCTTTATTTCGCCGATACGGATATGAAGACCAAGGATAAATCCTTCTCCGGCTTCCCCGGCTGCTGGCAAATGGCGGTGCTGGTCATGTTCGCGGTGCAACCGCCGATCTGGCTGATCCTCGTGCTGGTCAGCGCGCTTTCGGTGGCCATGTTCCTGCCGCTGCGCTTCATCCACCCGGTGCGCACCAAGCGCTGGCGCGCGCTCTCGCTGCCCATGGCCTTCGCCTGGACCTTCTTTGCGGGCTGGGCCGCATGGGTCGATTTCCACCCCGAAAGCTGGGCGCATTGGGGCCTTGTGGTGACAAGTCTTTACCTGCTCTTCGCCGGTATCGCGCAACAACTCATTCCCGAACGCCGCCGGTAACCGGGGCCGGAAACACCTGCCGCGGATGCCCCCATCGCCTCTGCACTCAGGGCGAAAGCGCCAATAATTCCATGGTCTCGATCAGATCCAGATAGTTGCCCCGGCTTATGAATTGCCGAACTTTCGGGCGGGCACGCGGGTGCATGAGCGGCACAAGTTCGCGCCGATGCTCGGCGTTGCCCTCGTGGTAGGATTTGTTCAGGGCCGCGTCGCCACCTTCGGAAAGCCGCATGCCCTCGATCCCGCGCATACGGGTGTTCGTTGTACTCAGGCGGATACGGCACCTTTCGCTGGGTGATCGGGCGTCATCATGGGCTTGGGGAATGTGCCGCAAACCGAATGCATGGCCCAGTTCATGCGTCACGACACCCAGTTCGTCGATCGCTGGCTTGTCCGACCCCGGCGCCGTCAACGACACCGCGATCGTGCGGTAGAGGTAGTCCGGCGCACTGCCATCGGTGGGAACCTCGGGGCGTTCGGCCTTACCAAGCAGCCCGATCCAACTGTGCGGCATGAAGACAACCGTGGCATCGTAGTCGCGGCTTATGCCGACGCCTGCCATCGCGTCATGCGCAGCCTTGAGCAATATCCCGCGCGCTTCGCTGCGGGTCTCCCCGAGGATGATATTGGCAAAGCGGAGTTGCTTCTCTGTCCAGGACTCATTGGGGCACAACACGTTATCCTCCCCTGCGAACATATCCGGAATATCCTCCGCCTCGAAGGTCGGAAAGGCGCTGGCCACGCGGTCATAGAGGTCAGGTGGAAACGCGATTGTGCCAAGCGACTCGTATGTCACGTTCTGAACCGGGAATTGCTGACGCGTGAAGCGCTCGGCGGCTTGCGCGGCCCGCGCCCCCTCGGCCAGCATGTCAGGCGGAACGCCATCACGCCACGGGCCGATCTTGGCGAAGATATAGCCGATGTTCAGGTCCTTTTCGAGCGGGCTCCAGTCCACGGGTTCCTCCGCCGAAAAGACACGCGGCGCCCCGCACTCGCGGTTCGGCTCCACCTCGATGCGCACCGCGTCCAGCTCTTCGTGGCTGGGCGTCCAGCCGTGCAGGTTGGCGGTATGCTCCGCATTGCGCCGCGTGGGTGCGGTGATCATATCGGGCCTTTGAAAGTCGAAACCTTCGACAGGCCGCGTCAGCATCGGCCCATCGGGGAAGGCCGCATCCTTGGCCCGCACGTCGGCCTGCATATCCGTCACCTGCCAAGCCGGGTCGATCTCCTCATCTCCGGCCCAGTTGACATAGGCACGAATGATCGCAGGTTTGTCGCGAACAAGCGGTGCGTCGATCGCCACCTGAAAGCTGTTGCTTTCAATGCCCTGCTCGGGGGCCAGAAAGGCGGGCAGGCCAGCCACCTCGTTGCCTTCCTCCAGATCGACCATCGTCGCGAAGCCGAAAGACCTGTCCACGGCCAGCGTCGCGCCTTCGCTGCCCCGAAGCCCACCGCCGCCGCCTTTGACGGTCACGCGATAATGCACCCCGTCACGCAACGGTTCATCCAGAACAAGCGCCACGGTTTGCGCATTCGCAAGGCGCAGGTCGACTGGAACTTCCGTCATCCCGCCCCCGGCACGCTTGGTTTCAAGCCGCACGGCACCCCCTTGCAAGGACAATGGGTCAAGCGGCCGGTTGAACCCAAGCCGGACCCCCGGTGCATCCCACGAGATATTGCGCGCTTGCCGCGATGGGCTGTGCGACACCAGACGCAATACCTTGTCTTGCGCCGCCGCCGCGTCGGACGGGGCCTGCGCGATCTCGAAAGGCGGATGCGAAAAGCCGGAATTGCGCATGTTGGGCGCCGAGAACCGACCCGTGATGCGCAGGGTCTCTTGCTGGCTGTCCTCGTCAACATCCACCCGGCCGGGCCCTCTGTCACTCCATGTGCGGCGCTGGCGGGTCACGGTCGTGCGCCCGGACATGTCAAAGCGCCCGATGACCGCCGTTTCGGTGATCCGCTCGATCGTGACGCGCCCCTTGAATGTGCCACCGCTTGCTTCGGTCCGGGTTCCGGCCTGACCGACGCCGTCCATATCGCAATTCATCTCGCGCACCTCGCGCCCGATGGTGGCATCCAGCCGAACCGCCGACTGCGATATCCTGTCCAGAAAGGCCGCCCGGAGCTCATGGCACATGCGCTTTTCGAACGCCTGCTCCCGGCGCAGGTTCTCGGTATTGGGCTGGCCATAGGGGCGCGGAAGAATGGTTCCCGTCCATGCCGTGTAAAGCGTACTTGGATCGTCACGGCCCGAACTGCTGACCGCGCGGGCATCATAAGTGCCCCCTGCCCTAAGGTCCCCCGGACCCGCATCGTCCAGCGCGATCACAAGATGTGCACCGCTGTTGCGCGACCATCCGCCAACGCCCCCATGCTTCAGGCTCAGAGGCTGGCCCAATCCACCGCTTTGAAAGGCGATGATATTTGGGCTGAAAAGCTCGAAAACCGTTCTGCGCGTGCCCCCGCTTGCGATGGGAATGTCGGCCTCTTCCCCCATCATGCCTTCAAGCATCTCGACCGCGGCGGGGTCGAGACCGGGAACACCCTCGCTGCCCCCGCTGCGAAGAACCGCCAAATGACGCGCACAGGCGGCGCCACCCGCGCTGATCCCGCCGGACAGGGTCATGCTGGCTTGTCCGGGCAAGAGGTCGGCGTTGGCCCCGCCCGCGAAGGCGCCCGGCTTCAAATTCCCGAAAACGTCAAGTGTCTGTGGCGGGTTGATCGCTTCCAGCATGCCAGCAACCGAGCAAACAGGCACTGCCGGCATGTCCTCGACATCACAGCTTTCCTGCGCAAACCCCGGGCTGACCGCAAGGCACATCAAGGCCCATCCACCAGCAATGCGCCGGATCACCCCGCGCATCATTGGTTGCCCATGTTCATCATGTCCCCGAAATCGACAGGGGCGGCGGGCAATTCGAAATCCCCCGCTGGTCCGGCCTCATCGGTCAGCGACAGCACGCGAAACCGGTCTCCAAAGGTCAGCGCGGCAAGGCCACGATCCTGCATCTCGGTCATCAGGGGGTTGGGCGCTTCGCCGCTGATCTGGCGGATAAACCGCATCTTGAGCGCCTGATGCTCAAGAAGGCGCGGATCGTCGGTCAGAACCGCCGACACGGTCCGGGCCGTGCCGGAATTGTCGGTCCAGTCCACGTCATAGATTTCACCTTCGATCCCGGCAACCTCGCGGGTTTCGCCGGTCGCGCGCATCTTGGAAATCTCTTCGGGAAAGACCACACCGGCCTGATCGGCACTCGGCCCGGCATTCCCGCCTGCCCCGCCCATTTTTTTGAGTTGGCTAAGCGGAAAAACCATCACTTGCCCGCTGGCCACGGTGACCGAATAAATCTCGTCACCTTTCAAAAGCATGTAGGCGTCCATCCCCTCTATATCCATGCGAAGCGCCTCCGCGGTCCAGCGTTCGGTCATCTCCATCCGCCCCATCTTTCCCGCGTCCGCAGTGTAGGTCAGTTGCCCCTCCGCCGCGGCAAACGACACCGGGGTCAGGACCAAAGCACAGGCAGCAGCGATGTTACGAAACATGATCGTTCTCCTTTTGAGTTTATTGGGGAACAACACGCCCCGGCATGGGGGTGTCAAAGGTGACGCGGCCATAGGCGCGGGGCCGGTCCGTGCCGCATGTGAATTGCGCCGCCCGACGGTCGGCCAATTCCCGCGCCACCGCGTTCGCCCCTTGCGTCGCGGTCGCATCGACCAGACCGACGATGCAACTTTCCTCTCCCGCGTCTTGGGCGGCCGTGCTTACGACAAGCAACTCGCGTGCGGCCTCGTTTGGCCCGACTGTCCATCGGTGGATCGTCGCAAACGGCCTCATCCGGCCCTCAATCATCCGTCGCCGCCATTCGATCGTCGTGCTCACGTCGCTGAAGGTGGCGAAACTCTCCCACGGGCCGAAACGCGCGGCGCGGCCATAATCCATGGATATCCGCAGGTCACTGTCGGCCAGCATCACCCGCATCCCGTCAGGGCCGGGGCAAACGATACGCGCGCCCATCGCGGCCTCGTCTGGCGGTGCGGGCTGGCCGACCCGTTCACAATCGCGCGCCCAGTCGTGGCTGGAATATACGCTATCCACCTGCTGCGCCGAAAGCACGCTCGGCAAAGCGACGGCAAGGCAAAGGCTGATCGCCGACAGTCTCACTCGGATGGCTCCACCGGCACGTTCGAAAAGCCTAGCGTGACCGTCCCGGCACCATCGACCTGTTCATGCGCCCCAAGCCGCGCGGTCAACTCCCCCGAAAGGCTGCCGGCATCACGCGACAAGCGGCCCTCGGCGCTGACCGGTACGCCCGCGAAGCTGACGGAAACCGGTGCCTCCGGCCCCGCCTCGAAGCTGCCNTCATNACCCGCCGGAAAGACCAGCTCGATTTTTGGCCCGAACTTGCCCAATGAAAGCGTCANGGTCTNGTCATCGCTCACCGCCTTGGCCGGCGTNAAGAAGTTGATCAGCGGATCGTCCGGCATCGACTCGTCCAGTGCGGTCACCGCCNCGGTTGTCTTGACCAAGACGACCTCGGCCCCGGCCTCATAGGGAATCTCATTGAACCGGGCCGATAGCGTGACCGCGTCGGCCGGGTCATCGCGTGACACGAAGGTGATCTCGACGACGCCGGTGATTGCGGTCTGGTCCCGACGCTCCAGTGTCAGGCTGCCCCCGCCTTGCGAGGTATAAGTCGCCGGACGCGGGGCGTTCGGGCCGGCATCCCGGACGCTCATCCACAGATAGGCCGATGGCATATCCTCCGCGCTGGTCGGTCCGATCTCGTGCCGGCCCGGTCCGATGCCCTTGGGCAAACCAAGGCTCAGCGAAAGGTCCACGGTCTCGCCCTTCCAGTTTGCCACCCCGGCAAGCGAAAGGCTCCAAGGGCCTTGGGCGTTCGTCGCCTGATTGCCGTCCATCTCAAACTCCGAGCGGTTGCACGGCGCGTCGGCACGTTGCGGGGCGACATCACCCTCGACCACACCCGAAAGCGCCATGCGATAGGCCCCCGGCGCAAGGTCGCCGCCNTCCGTGGTGGCTGGCAATGCCGCGACACCCGGGGCGCGACGACAGGCGGTTGAATCTATGACCGTCGCCCCATCGGTGTCGAGCCAGACCAGTTTGTCACGCTGCCAAGGCAAATGCCAAAGCATGCTTTGCGGCCCGGATCGCGGATCGCCCGGACCCTCGTAGCTGATGTCGGGCGAGTTGCCGCAGATATTGCTCCCATCGCCAACGACCAGCGGCAAGAGCCCGTCTTGATAGGAGGGAAGCCGGGCCTCGTTGCAGATCGACAGGCGCGCACCGGCCTGCGGGTTGACGGCAACCGTGCCTTCAGGATCAATCCAGACCGGCCCCGGCTGCACGGCGGCACGCCCGCCCGAGAAAGGCGCGGCGGACTTGATTGAACCTGTGCCGCCATCGGGCAGGGTCATCTCCTCGATCGCCCAGTCCGAGGCCCCCATATAGCCGGCCTCATCGTTCAGGCGCACGGGCGCTAACCCGCCCTCATATCGGCCTGCGTCCTGCAAGAGGAACTTGCGGGGCAGGACCAGCTCGCCGGAGGTGTCGACATAGCCCCAAAAGCCGTCGTTGATCGCGGCGGGTGCCCGGCCTTCCGAGAAATCACCACCGGCGTGGAACTCGGGGGCAATCGCCCAGTCGCCGCTCGTGTCGATCCAGCCGACGGCGCTCTTTTTGCCGCGCGTCACGCGCGCCCATGCCAGCCCTTCGGAAAAACTGCCAAGGTCAAGAACCTCCTCGCCCGACAGCCCCGGCGGGCTCCAGCGCACGCCCGTCGCGGTAACATAATGCGCGGCACCGCCTTCGGGGGTCGCGGCGCTGCATCCTTGTGACATCGGCTTGTAGGGCGACAGCGCAAAAGCCTCCCCCGCGATCACAACACGGTCAGCATCGTGCGCGCCCGGCTCCACGATGTAGTTGCCGCTGCGGTCGATCAGGCCCCAGCCCGCGCCGGTCTCAACCGCCGCGACACCTTCCGAAAATGGCCGTGCCTGTCGCCACTCGGGCGCAAGCCGCCACTCCCCGTCTTGCCCCACGAAGCCCCATTTGCCGTCCTGCGGCAATGGATAAAGCGGCGCGCCTTCGGCATCGGGCGATGTCCCACAGGGTTGCGCTGTGGCAGCACCCGTCGTGGCAGCGATAACCGCGCCAACCCATGCGCCACGCTTGCAGGCCGTTGCGCCCCACATCACTTCACCTCCATGATCTCGATACGGTCGAATTCGGCAACCGTCTGCTCCTCCCCCAGCGTTCCGGCGAACAGTGCCGGGTCGCCTTGCGTGCGCAGGATCTGGATCGGGTCGGTCTCGATGACCTCTGGGCCGCCCTCCTGCATGCTCCAGCCGTTCATCGTCAACCGTCCGACATAGTAGCGCCCACGCTTCGAAATGGTCAGGCGGGCGCCCTTTTCCTCGAAATCCCGCAAGATCTGCGCAAGGTCATAACCGCGCAGATCACCGGCGATCTCGACCTCGGCACGCGTTTCGGTGCCGCCCGACATGGCCCGCAACCGCAGCCACAAATCGTCGTTCGAGTTGCCCTGCCGATAGACATAGGCCGAGATCGTATTGTCCACGTCGGCATGACGTCCGACCTGAACGATGGCACGCCGCCCGCCAAGCGTCTGCACCTCGCCCATCCGCGCGGTGAAATCGGCGCTCAGATCCCAATCCCCCTCGGGGAATTCGGCCGCCGTCCAGCGAAAGACATTCGGTTGATCCTCGGCGTCACCCATGTAGCCCGGCGCAACGGTCATCGTGACCAAAACGCCGTCATCAACGATGAAGCCCGAGGGGTCGGGATGGTCAACTGTCCAGTCCGGGCCGAGTTCGGCGCGCTCGAAGTCATCAACGAAAAGCGGCCCCGCCGGTTCAGGCTCGGGCTCGCTGACCTGTTGCAGCGCGCCGGTCAGGGACGCCGCATCGGAGGCCGGAATGTACCGCCCGCCCGTCGCCTCGGCGAGGCAGGCAAGCTGACCGTCGGCGTCTTCGACATCAAAACCGATGACATGCGCATTGAAGCCGGACACGGAGCCTGCCAGTTCCTCGCCCAGCGCACAAAGATCGGCGCCACAATTCTCAAGCCCGTCCGTCACAACGATGACAGACCCATTCTCTCCGACCAGATCGGCAGCGGTACGCACAGAGGCCCCCACAGGCGTCTTGCCGCGCGGCGTGACCGCCTCAAGCGCCGCCTGCACGGCCCCTCGGTCAAGCGGACCGGGGTTCAGCAGCGTTTCAATGTCGCTACAATCGCCCTCGCGCCGGTGCCCATAGGCCATCAGGCCAATCGCCTGACCATCGGGCCAATCCGCCATCATCCGCCCGATCGCGTCGCGCGCGATCTCGATCTTGGCGGTCCCGTCGATCTGGCCCCACATGCTGCCGGACCCATCGAGGACCACCATCGTTCCACCCTCGTCCTGCGCCATGGCCGTGCCTGTCAACGCCGCAAGCCGATCAATCCAGTCATAAAACGATTTGCAAACACGCGTGCCTCCTATGTGTTTTCGATGGCCACGATGGCAGCTTGCAATCGCGGGGGCATGGGGCATTTGCCCTATTTTTTGAACATGTTAGGGTCCGGGGGATGCGCATTGATTTGAAAGAAGCCATCGCGCTCGCCGATCTCCAGCGGCGGCTTTTGGCCCTCGACCCGGTGCCGGACAGCGTTGACGGTCTGCTCAAGGATATCGCGGAACTGGTGCAGGCGGATTCGGCCATGGCGGCATGGCTGAACGAGGGGACACCCCTGTTGACCACATGGAAGGCAGGCCCACAGATCGAAGCCTATTTCTTCCAGACCTTCGCCGGGGTCGACCGCGACGGCAATATTCGGTCAACCGACCCGGCACTGGATCGCATCAACCTCACGCGGCGGCAAATGGGCAGTGGCGTCTACCACGAAAGCGCCTTTGCCGGTCGCGACGTGATCGAGAACGCCGCCTTCCACCGCGAGGCCTTTCGCCCGGCTGGCATGAACCACGTCGTCGGTATGACGACCCGTCTGGCGGTGGGCGAAGCGGTCTTTGCCATGGGCTACGAAGACGGCGATGCGCCCGCCTTGGTCAGGGGGCATGCCGAGATCATACTCAACCTGCTGCTCCCGGCCTTCACCAACGCCTTTGGGGCTCTGGACCGGCAGGCACGCAATTCCGAACGATTGCAGCGCGCCATTTCGGAAAGCGACCTCGATATAAGCCTTCACGATGACGCCGATGACTCCCGGGCCTATCTGAACCTGCCCTTGCCGGGGCCGGAGACCGGCTACCTCGCCATCTCGCCGCCGGACGCGGCGACACTCGCGGCACGGCTGGCCGAGAATTTCGGCCTCACGAAACGGCAAACAGATGTCGCGATATGTCTGCTGGATGGGCTTTCGACCCACGAAGCCGCCGCCCGTATGGGCATCAGCGTCAACACCGCCAGGCGCCATTGCGAGGCGGTCCTCAATCGCACCGGCGCACACCGCAGGGGCGAGTTGAACCGCATAGCGCGGTCAGGCGCGCGATAACATCAGGCAGCGGCCATCCAATGTCGTTCATGGCCGATCAAAAGCGCAAGCAACCCCCGTGGTGCGCCGGACGTACGAAACGCGCGCAGCTTTCGTACAGCTTTCACCGCACGGCCTGTTAATCTGCCGGGGTGCGGGAAAAAATACCGACGTGATACCGACGTGAAACCTATGCGATGCAGACAAGGGGTTTTTGCGGTTAACCAATGGGTTAGACCCGATTCGCGTTGGCGTTCACCGGATCGCAAGCCGCTGCCCCAGACTCACCCCCTCCGGCGTGATCCTCGTGTCATAGACCAGCGCCTCCACCCCGGCCGCGCGCGCCTCCGCAAAAGCCGTCGCATAGGCCGGGTCAATATCCTCGGCCAACCGGAAGGTTTGGGCATCCGTGCGCTGCACAAGGTAAAACATCACCGCCCGATGCCCCGCCTTCGCCATCGCGGCCAGTTCCGCCAGATGCTTGGCCCCGCGTGCCGTGACGCTATCGGGAAACTCCGCCACGCCGGGCGCGCGCGACAGTGTGACCGACTTCACTTCAACATAAGCGTCAGGCAGTCCAAGTTCTTGAAGTAAAAAGTCAATTCTACTGTTCTGCCCGTATTTCACCTCGGCCCGAACCCCGCCATAGGGGGCGAATTCCGCCACCTCGCGCGCCTCGAACGCGGCCCGAAGCGCGCGATTGGGAAGCGAGGTATCGACGCCCGTGAAATGCCCGGTTTCATGCTCCACCAGCCGCCAGCCGAACTTCAGCTTCTTCTTGGGGTCGTCGTTGGGCTCCACCCAAATCCGCATCCCCGGCTCGGCCAGCCCCATCATCGACCCGGGGTTGGCACAATGCGCCGTGACCTCGCGCCCGTCTTCCAACCGGATATCGGCCAGAAAGCGTTTATAGCGTCGGATCAGCGTGGCCGGCACAAGAGGGGTTTGAAAGCGCATGACAGCAGGCCTATACCCAAGACAAGCGCCAATCAAGGAGGCCACAATGCCCAACCCAACCGCCGCCATGCTGGTCATCGGGGATGAAATCCTCTCGGGTCGCACCCGGGATGCCAACATGCACCATCTGGCCACGGAGCTCACCCATTTTGGCATTGATCTCAAGGAGGTACGCGTTGTCTCGGATGATGCCGACGCGATCACGCAGGCGGTCAAAACCCTCAGCTCCACCTATGATCATCTTTTCACATCCGGCGGCATCGGCCCCACCCATGACGATATCACCGCCGACAACGTCGCCCGCGCCTTTGGCCGGTCCATCGACATACGCGACGATGCCCGCGCCATCCTACAGGCGCATTATGACCGCCAAGGGATTGAATTGAACGAGGCTCGCCTTCGCATGGCCCGCATCCCTGATCGGGCGACCCTTATCGAAAACCCCATAAGCGCCGCACCGGGCTTTACCCTTGAAAACGTGCATGTCATGGCCGGTGTGCCCAAGATATTCGAGGCCATGCTGGCCTCCATCCTGCCCACCCTAACCGGCGGCGCGCCGATCCTTTCACAAAGCCTGCACATCATGCGCGGCGAAGGCGACATCGCCGGGCCGCTACGTGACCTCTCGGAACGCTACAACGATCTGTCGTTCGGCTCCTATCCCTTTCAACGCAATGGTATTTTCGGCGCGCAGGTGGTGATCCGCGGCAGCGACGGCGCCCGGGTCGATGCTGCCATGGCCGAGCTTTCCAAGGCCTTCCCCGAATGACACCCGACGCCGACACGCTCTATGCGGTGACCGAGGCCACATGGCCCCCGGCCAAGGCTTGGCGTGAGGGGCCGTGGACCCTTCGCGATGGCGCCGGTGGCGGCAAGAGGGTTTCGGCGGCCACCGCCGAAGCGCCCGTCACTGCAAGCGACCTGCGCCAAGCCGAAGCCGCCATGCGCGCCATGGATCAAGCCCCGCTTTTCATGATCCGCCAAGGCGACAAGGCGCTCGATGCCCTGCTGGCAGACCAAGGCTATCGTATCATCGACCCGGTCAACCTCTACCTCGGCCCGGTTGCCCCCCTGATAGAAGAGCCCCCGGCGCGCGCCACCGCTTATGCCATCTGGGAACCGCTTGAAATTCAAAGGGATATCTGGGCCGAAGGCGGTATCGGCCCGGCACGCTTGGCGGTCATGCAGCGTGCGAGAGCCCCCAAAACAGCGATTCTCACCCGCAATGGTCAACACCCGGCGGGCGTGGCCTTTGCGGCAATCCACGACGGCATCGCCATGATGCACGCGCTTGAGATCCGCGAGGTGGACCGCCTCACCGGCCAAGGCCGCAACGCCACCAAACAGGCCGCGCTTTGGGCGGCGCAGAACGGCGCGGATTATCTCGCCACCCTCTGCACCCAAGCGAACAGCGGCGCAAACGCCCTCTACTCTTCCCTTGGGATGTCCCCTGTGGGACAGTATCACTATCGCATCAAGGAAGAAGGCCCCGACGCATGAGCACATCCGACCAACCCACCGCGCTGAACCTGCCCATGGTCGACCCGCTGCCCGAACCCACGCAGAAATATTTCGACGTCTGCCAGGACAAGCTCGGCATGATCCCCAATGTCCTGAAGGCCTATGCCTTCGACATCGACAAGCTCAACGCCTTCACCGCCATGTATAATGACCTGATGCTGGCCGACAGCGGGCTCAGCAAACTGGAACGCGAGATGATCGCGGTGGTGGTCAGTTCCATCAACCGCTGCTGGTACTGCCAGGTGGCCCATGGCGCGGCGGTGCGCGCCTTGTCCGGCACCCCCGAACTGGGCGAAGCCATGGTGATGAACTGGCGCATGGCCGATCTCGACGCCCGCCAAACCGCGATGCTCACCTTTGCCGAGAAGATCACCAAGGCCAGCTCAGAGACCACCGAGTCCGACCGCCAAGCCCTGCGCGACGCGGGCTTTTCCGACCGCGATATCTGGGACATCGCCAATGTCGCGGGCTTTTTCAACATGACCAACCGCGTGGCCAGCGCCACGGGCATGCAACCCAACACCGACTACCACGCACAGGCTCGCTGACCCTTGCGCGCGCTCTTACGCATACCGCTCTGCGCGCTGGGCATGCTCTGGGCCACCGGGCTTGCCGCCCTCGATCTGGATTTGCCCGGCGCGGCCACGATGACACGCGAAAGGATCGAAGAGGCCGGCACCTATCGCCTGCCCATTGGCCCCTACAACGACGGCCAACTACCCGTGCTTGAAGTCGAGGGCCACGTGACCCAACAATCATGGCGCCTCGAAGCCCAAGGCATGACCACCCTGCAGATCATCGACCCGTTGCGCGAAACCATCCGAAACCAAGGCTACGAGGTCCTGCTCGATTGCAGCGGGCCGGAATGCGGCGGCTTCGATTTCCGTTTCAACACACGCGTGCTGCCCGCGCCCGACATGTTCGTGGATTTGTTCGATTACCGTTTTCTTTCCGCGCGCAAGTCAGGGGAAGAGTCAAAACCCGACTATCTCAGCCTCATGGTCAGCCGTTCTGGCGCCACCAATTATGTCCAGCTTATGCATGTCCAACCCAATGGCGGTGCGGCGCTCTCGATCACCGCAAACCGNAATTTGCCACGCGCAGGGTCAGACACACCACTGGCCAAACAACTCTTGGCACAAGGCCACATCATCCTGTCGGATCTGGATTTTTCCACCGGCTCATCCGATCTCGGGCCGGGCCCCTTCGCCTCGCTGCAAGCGCTCGCCGGGTTTCTCAAGTCCGATCCCGCTCGCCGCATCGCGCTGGTGGGTCACACCGACACGGTCGGCGCGCTTGATCGCAATATCGCGCTGTCCAAGCGCCGTGCGGCCTCGGTTCTCGAACGTCTGGTCTCTGCCCATGACGTCCCCCGCACCCAGATCGCCGCCGAAGGCATGGGCTATCTCGCCCCCATCGCCAGCAACCTCACAGCCGAAGGCCGCGAAGCCAATCGCCGCGTCGAAGCCGTGCTCCTGAACGCCGAATAAACGCATTCTTCTGTTCAAAAATATCCTGGGGAGTTTGAGGGGCAAAGCCCCTCATCCAAATCCAAACATCTTGCGGCGCAGCCGCGCCTTTTGATCACAAAGCCCCCTCTGGCCACTTGCCGCAAAACGCATTAAATAGCCCTAAAATGATCAGACTTCCGAGGTTCAAAAAGCCCATGAGCGACCACAAGGGACGCATCACGCGCGATGGCATCCGCATCCACGAGGCAGCGGATTTCGCCGGTATGCACAAGGCCGGGGCCTTGGCCGCGCAAATCCTCGATGACGTGGCCGAACATGTTTTCCCTGGCCAAACCACCGGGGCCATCGACGCCTTTATCGAAGATCAGGTCAACAAGGCCGGGGCGAAATCCGCCACCATCGGCTACAAGGGCTACAAGCACGCCTCCTGCATCAGCGTCAATCACGTGGTCTGCCACGGNATNCCNGGCGACAAGAAGCTGAAAGATGGCGACATCCTCAACATCGACGTCACCGTGATCGTCGATGGCTGGTTCGGCGACACCAGCCGCATGTATGTCGCCGGAAAACTCTCGCGCAAATCCGAACGTCTGATCCAGGTCACCCATGACAGCCTGATGAAGGGCATCGAGGCGGTCAAACCCGGCAACACCTTCGGCGACATCGGCCATGCCATCCAGACCTTCGTCGAAGGCCACCGGATGAGCGTGGTGCGCGATTTCTGCGGGCATGGCCTCGGCACCGTCTTTCACGCGCCGCCCAACGTGCTGCACTATGGTCGCGCGGGCAGCGGTCCGGTGCTGGAGGAAGGGATGTTTTTCACCATCGAGCCCATGGTGAACCTCGGCCGCCCCGAAACCAAGATTCTGGCGGATGACTGGACAGCCGTGACACGCGACAAATCGCTTTCGGCCCAGTTCGAACATTCGATTGGCGTCACCGCTGATGGGTATGAGATTTTCACGCTATCGCCGGGCGGGACGTTTCACCCGACCTATAGCTAAGTCATTACTTCAAACGTGGCGGCTTATCCGGGTCGCGCCCCGGGGCCGTTCCCGGCGCCTGCGCCGGGGCCTCAGGCTTGGGCAAATCAAACCGCAGCCCCACCCGCGCCAGCCGCGCCGCCACCGGNTCAGAGCTGCGGAAAAACCCCACGTCCAGTGCCGCCGCCTCCAGACCGGAAAACCGCAGCACTTCCGACACGGCCCGCGCCAGCGACCCTTCCGCGCCGGGAACCGCGTCAATCACACCCAGCAGGTGGCCCTTGGCCCCGCTGTCATATGTGGTCTCCACCAAATAGGCCATATCGGCCAGCCCCGCCGCCGAGGCCAGACGCGCATCCAAAGCCGTCAAAAGCCCCTCGGGCAAGCCATGCGGCGGGGCAAACTCCTGTGCCCGCGCCTCGACTTCCCTAGGTGCCTCGCCCACGGTCTCGACCAGCCACGCCATGGCCTCGGGCGGCAACAGGATCGACGAGGGCGCCACCTCAAGGTTCACGCCCATGCCAAGCCCCTGACCCGCCAGCATGCCGGCCACAACCCGGCCCGACAGCGCGGCATAGGGCGCGCTGCGCCCGACGAACTGCGCCAGCCTATCCTCGCGATCAAAAACCAGAACGAACCCCGCATCGCCCAGCTCGAACAGTTCCGGCGTGACGTTCTCGCCCTCTGGCTCTGCCGCCAAAAGCAGGAACAATTCGCTGGCCGCCAGAACCTCGTAAAACCGCAGGCGCGCGGCCTCATCCTCGGGCGCGGCCTCCATCGCCGCATGGGCCTGNTCCAAAA